>Ga0351860_1005_pt1 | contig 69073 bp, 43 predicted proteins | sample BONcelHFGM3001F8_FD_206791 | JGI IMG/M metagenome (GOLD analysis project Ga0351860, IMG submission 206791) | Enriched cells from coal bed in the Powder River Basin, Montana, United States - BONCAT cells FGM rep2 HSBNCT.FGM.300.1.F8 ...
TAGTGAAATATCGAAATCAACATGCGCGTAAAAAAAACCGACATTGGCCAGATAGCGCGACATTTGCTCTGCCGAGTTCTTTGTTGCCAGTTCATCCAAATATACTGGAGGTCTCCCGATTTGTTCATTGATCCACCTCCAGAATCTGCTGTCTGTTCTGTTTATTGTCTGGTAATATACCCATAATTGTGGCCTGGTACCCAAAAAATGCCTGTTAGGCTTCTGGGAAATTAGTGCAGTCAAATCTGAACGATTCAATCCTTGAGGCTTTCCCTGAATACGAACCGCGGTATTGTGCAACAGATATTTTCCTTCAGGCACCATACGTTTTGCCGAACATGACAACAACATTGTGCTTACCGACAAGACCAGAAAAATTCTGAAAAACCGTTCGATACTCAATTGATACAATTTGATGACTGAGCAAAATTAATAAATGATTGCTATCTCAGAGTAAGCAAGGCAAACAAAGCATCAGAAAGACAGTTTCCCGGTTCAACCTCTCAACGCTTTTTATGAACTGTGTTTGATCAATAAAAACAATGTCCGGGCTTAAAAAAATTGAATGAACCCTGCCAAACAGTTGTTTTAAAAGATGTACTTTTGTATGCCTTAAAAGCGGGAGTAGCTCAGTTGGTAGAGCATCAGCTTCCCAAGCTGAGGGTCGCGGGTTCGAATCCCGTTTCCCGCTCTGATTTTTTTTGGTGCCTTTCACCCGGGTACTCATCATTGCGAAGTGATAAAAATCGGGTATACAAATCCAAAAGTTTTTTTTCGTGAATGCAACGTCAGCAAATATAAGCCGGCTGGTCTGCATACCGTCAGGTTCACCTTACCTTTTTCGGTGTAAAAAATTTGTCTGTAATCTGCAAAAAATACTATATTTGGGATGAGAAAAAGAACTGTTATTTTCATTAAAAAAGTCGCCAAATTGAACACAAAACTTTTGTTATTGCCGGCATTTTTTATTGTTTTTCAGCTTTATGCCGAAGCTGACATGAAAAAGATTGACAGCCTGAACCGCATTATCAGCAACCAAACCGGGCGCGAACGCATTGAAACCCTTATTTATCTTTCTGAATTATATCGCGATATTTCTCCCGGCAAAAGTCTGGAAACGGATACCCTGGCAATTAACTATGCCGAAAAAGCTGGTCTCAAGAATATGAAAGGTGTTATTTTGGTATCAATGGGCAAAACAGCCAGTCTTTCAGGCGATTACCCTCTGGCTTTGAAATACTTGAATGAAGCAGTACGTGCACTGGAGCAAACTGAAAACTATACAGAACTGTGTCGTGCCTATATCAATACTGGCCTGGTGTATAAGAATCTTGCTGACTACCAGAATGCTATAGTCTATTACGACAAAGCATCGGAACTTGCACGAAAAGCGAACCTTAAAGACCAACTGGCATCCTCGGTCACAAACAGGGCCACTATTTATTTTTCAACAGGAGATTATAACAAAGCTGCAGAAAACTACCGGCAGGCAATGCAGTTGTATCAGGAACTGAATGATTCATTGCGCTATGCAGTGCTGACCATGAACCTGGGACTTGTTTACTGGCAATGGAACAAAAGCGATCTCGCATTGGAGATGATGATGGAAGCGATGCAGGTTTTTGAGATGAAAAAGCAGTATGTTGAACTCGGCAAGGTGTACAACAATATTGGCAAGATCTATTATCAGGATTTCAAAGATACAACCAAAGCACTGGAATACTATGAGCGTTCCCTTGCCATGCGCGAGTTAATTGGCAACCAGCTCGGTATGTCCGTTGTATTGGCCAATATAGGAAACATCTACCGCGACAAACTTGATCTCAGCAAAGCATTTAATTATTTCAAACGCTCACTAAGTATCAGCAAAACTATTGGTTACAAGGAAGGCGAGGCTCTTGCTTACTATTATCTGGGGATGGCCAACAAGCAGAATAAAAATTTCCAACTCTCAAATATCTATCTCGACAGTTGCCTTGCTATCGCCAGACAGCACAACCTGCGCATGTACAATGATTTGGTTAATGAAGCAAAAATGACAAATTATTTTAGTCTGCAAGATTATGACTCGTTCCTCACTGAATACAAGGTTTTTTCAGCAGGCTATGACTCAACGCGGAAAGCCCTTGCTGCTTCAGAATTCAAAGAATCCAATTCCGCCAAGCGACTTAGCGAACTTGACCAGGAGATTAACAACCTCAAAGACAGTTTACATTCACGCTCAAATGCACTATTGGGTTTTCAATTGATATCGGCTTTGCTCGCGGGAGCCTTAATTGTTTTGATATTTTTTCTGCTCAGAGCAAAGAAAAAAACCTCATGAATCATGCATCGCAAGAAATCTGTGTCCTGAATTATTTTCTTGCAAAATGAAAAAATAGTTGTACTTTTGCCCCACATTTCTCGAAACAGAAATTAGTTCTTTTATCCATGGTTCGGTAGTTCAGTTTGGTTAGAATACGTGCCTGTCACGCACGGGGTCGCGGGTTCGAGTCCCGTCCGGACCGCAAATGAGGAGTTAAAAAGCCTGTAATTTTCAAATTACGGGCTTTTCCTTTTAATATTTACAGCACAGGTGCAACACCTGAATAACGGAATTTTTAACCCCTTGTTAAACCCGAGACTCCTTTTTCACATATTTTAAAGTCCACATCCATCATTTACATGTGATTGCTTTACATCTCAAGACCTAGCTGTTGCACGGAGAGCCACAAAGAAGACACTAAGTTCCACAAAGAAACATATTATGATTGAAAAGAATTTATTGATTCTGAATCCATTATCACTCTGTGTAAACTGTGATAGCTGTTGCACGGAGTTCCACAAAGAAGACACTAAGTTCCACAGAGAAAATAGATGTGCAGAGGATCATTATCCTTTTGTGTCACTCCGTGATTCTCTGCTGAACTTTGTGCCATAGCTCTTGCACTGAGCTCACAAAATGGAAAACAGTCATTATTTAGAATCGTTATAAATAAAATCTTATATTTGTGCTGTCGCTTTATTGAATAGATCTTTTAACATATTAATAATCAATTACAAATACAGTATATGATGAAAATTCTACTTTTAAGCATAGCAGGGTTATTTTTCCTGACAGCTTCTTCACAAACAAATTTAGTGCTTCATTTTGACCAGAATGTTGGCGAAAATCCACTTGTGTTGAATGTGGAATATACTCACCCTGAAGAGGGTTATAACTTCAACATTACCCGTTTGCAATATTATATTTCAGAAATTGAAATTACACATGATGGCGGGCAAAAAACAGCTGTTGAAGATACATGGCTGCTTGTTGATGCAGCAGGGCAAAGTGATTTTGAATTAGGTTCATACAATATTAGCAATGTTGAAGGAATTAGCTTTTGGATAGGTGTTGATGAGGCTCACAACCATCTTGATCCCACATTGTATCCCGAAGGACACCCATTGGCACCTCAGAACCCTGAAATGCACTGGGGGTGGGCTGCAGGGTATCGTTTTGCCTGCCTTGAAGGAAAAACCGGGATGAACTTAATTTTAATTTACCAGCTGCACGGGCTTGGTGATGTGAATTACCGTCAGGTAAACCTGGAAACCGGTGCAATGGCAGTAGGCGGAAAACTGGTAATTCCGATTCAGGCTGACTACCTGGGCATGTATAAAGGCATTGATATTTCGGGGGGGTTAATTGAGCATGGTGAGACTGGCGCTGCTGCTTTGTTTCTTCAGAATTTCTCGAAATATGTCTATTCAGCCTACTATTTCACAGGAGTGGAAGAAAGTAATTTTGAAGGAAATCTGGCCATTGGGCCAAATCCCGCAACCAATGGTTTAAGCAAAGCATTTTTGTCACTCCCGTCAGGAAATGATTACGCTATTTCGGTTGTTGATGTAACTGGCCGTTTGATTCAAAGTGAAAATATTCATAGCGGAAATTATTCCTTTGATCTTAAACCGGGAAATGCAGGAATGTATTTTGTAAACTTATTGCAAAATGGCATTCTGGTTGCTACTGAAAAGTTGGTTGTTACACAATAATTTCACGTTTCAGTTTGAAAAAATCCTCAGCAATATCAGCTTTTTTAATATTCCTGCTGACACTATCTTGTCAAAAGGAAAATCTGCCTGCTGATCCTATCGCGCCTGAACCAATTTTGGTTATCCCAATTGGCTTTCCTGACATTGAATTTCCTGAAGGAAATGAATTTACAGAAGCAAGATGGGAACTGGGCAAAAAGTTATTTTATGATAAGGTAATGTCAAGAAATGAAACCGTAAGTTGTGCTTCCTGTCATTTGGCCACTTACGCTTTCAGCGACACTGTTGCCTTTAGCCCGGGAGTGGATAATGCACCCGGTGTGCGCAATGCGCCTTCTTTGGCCAATGTTGCTTACCATCCTTATTATACAAGGGAGGGTGGAGTGCCAACGCTTGAAATGCAGGTGCTTGTGCCAATCCAGGAGCACAACGAGTTTGACTTCAACATCATAGAAATTGCAAACCGCCTTAAAGCTGACCTGGAATACCAGAAATTGTCGCAGGAAGCATATAACCGGGAGCCGGATTATTATGTAATTGTTAGGGCTTTGGCAACTTTTGAACGTTCCATTATCAGTGGCAACAGCCAATTCGACCAATATTTTTATCAGGGAAAACAATCTGCCTTAACTGAACAGGAACTTGCCGGAATGGAGCTGTTTAATAGTGAAAGAACGAATTGCTCCAGCTGTCATAGTGGTTTTAATTTCAGTAATTATACTTTTCAAAACAATGGATTGTATAAAGAATATACTGATCAGGGCAGGTTCAGACTTACAAATGTTGTGGCAGACAGGGGATTATTCAAAGTTCCTTCTTTAAGAAATGTTGCTGTTACCAGTCCATATATGCACGATGGGTCGTTGAGTTCACTGGAAGAAGTTATACTCCATTATAATTCCGGTGGAAAAAACCATCCCAATAAAAATGAAATGATTAGGCCCTTAAATCTTACGGAAACGGAGCAAGCAGCACTTGTCGCCTATCTCCGGTCGTTGACAGACAATGAATTTATCAATAACAAAAAATTCAGATTTTAAATTTTATGAAGAATATTACCTTTTTGCTTTTAATTGCTTTATCGGGTCTAATTTTGGCATGCAACAAGCAAACGGATACTCCACCTGACCCAAAGCCTGAAGTTTTGCCCGACTATGATCCTACTCCTTATAGTTTGGATTACAGCTATTTTCCAAACCCAACAATACCCGAAGACAATCTCTTGACCAATCAAAAGGTACTTCTTGGAAGAATGCTTTTTTATGAGAAAAAATTATCAAAGGGGGAAACACAAAGTTGTGCTGACTGTCATATGCAAGAAGATGGCTTCAGTGATATTCGCCAATTCAGTATAGGGGTTGATGAGTTGCCGGGCAGAAGGCAGGCAATGGCTATTTTTAACATGGCATGGCATACGAACGGCTTTTTCTGGGATGGAAGGGCACCATCACTTCGTGATCAGGCCTTGAAACCAATTCAAGACCCTCTTGAAATGAATGAAACGCTCGAAAATGCCATTGCAAAGCTTCAGGCCACGAAAGATTACCGTTTTCAATTCGCAAGAGCATTCGAAAACAGTACAATCACTGCTGAAAAAATGGGCTTGGCAATGGAGCAATTCATGAATACGATTTTGTCAATGAATTCGAAATATGACCAGTATTTGCTTGGTAATGCCACCTTATCGGAAAGTGAGCAACGAGGATATGATTTGTTTTTCACCGAGTTCGACCCCAATGGACTTTCTAAAGGTGGAGAATGTTTTCACTGCCATGCCGGAGTGAATTTTACTAACAACAAATATATGAACAATGGTCTTGATGATGAAAGTTCGTTTACTGATTTAGGCTATTTTGAAACTACTGCTGATGATGCAGATAAAGCAAAATTCAAAGTTCCATCATTAAGAAATATTGCCGTTACTCCCCCTTACATGCACGACGGACGTTTTGCAACGCTTGAAGAAGTTCTTAACCATTATAACCATGGTGTTAAGAACTCCTCTACTGTTGATAAACTTATGCAATACAATATCAGCCCGGGATTGCAATTGACTGAGCAAGACAAGGCAGATATAATTGCTTTTTTGAATACGTTAACGGATGAATCATACCTCGTTAATAAGGATTACAGTAGTCCTTTTTGATAAGTGAAGACAAAGACCAATTTTATTAATCTTGGGTCAAAGTGCCATTAAATGACCCGATGCCCAACACAACCAAATTATCGGGGTTTATCTTTAGCCCAATCTTGTTGCCAAACTCATACTGCTTGTACGCCTATCCTTTGGCAATACAACTGGTAAATGGTTTGTGTAGTCTGTAAATCTTGTACTTATCGTTCTTGCCTTACTGAAGCACCTTCGAATACAACGCTATCATATCTGCATACTTTTCAATGTTTTCTTTGCCAGGCATTCGCTTCACCTCTTTTTCTTTTTCCATCGCAGGAAGCGACCTTCAAAAGTCAGATATATCACCAGAATAATCAGACCGAGTATTGCGCCCAGCTTCAGAAGAATAAGCCAGCCTTTCATTTCCAGAGCAGAGGTGATACTCAACATATCGGCCAGAACACTTACAATGGTCAGGGCGGTCAGAGCCATGGCATAGACGTTCAGGCGCTTGTCGCGCCGGGCTTGTTTTTGCTCAAGCACTTCATTCTGAATGTTGGTAAAAATTTCACAGGCTGAAGCCATGTGCTCTATTTTCTGTGATAATCCGCCCATTTGATCAAAAGCGGTTAATAATTTCTGATCTGAGATATTCTGAGTAAGCGCACTGAAGCGAGTAAACTCAGCCACTGTATGTGCAATCGTGCGAAGCCGGTTAAGTGAAACAGCATCATAAACTGATTTTTCTCCTGAAAGATTTTCCCTGACAGAGTTTGAAATATGATGAGAAAACAACCTTTCAAATCCATCGCAGATTCCATAATATACCTGTGCCATCTTTAAGAGAAAAAGGATTCTGGAAACATAATCAACATTTGAAGGCTCAACAATTGCTGCTGCCCAACCCAGACTTATTTTTCCATCGTCCATCCGCAAGGGAGTCAATTCATCATAATTTTTCAATATCCCTGAGGCAAGCGAAGCATCCTGCTGGTTAGTACACATCAAAATCAACTGGTAGCCCGGAAAAAAATCACAGGGAATCTTGCGGCGGGTCAGGGTTTCATAGCCATCTTTATTACTGAAGATTGAATAAGTATCAGACACCATTTTTCTGTAGGCTTTTCTGAATGTTCCACTACTGTATGCTCCATAGGTTGCATATTCATAACAACGGTAAATCCACAAAGCGTAAGGTGCAAGTTCTTCATCAAGTTCAGCAGTTTCAATGAATACATAACCTATTCCCAATCCATATAAATTAACCAATGCTTTGGAGAAACCAATCTTTTGCTGAAAACCTTTGATGATGCCAACGATATTATCTGGAGGATCGGAGTAATATGATCCCATAAAACTCTTATTGGAAGCAGCTTCTAGAGCTTCGTTATGCAGGTTTTTCAGCATACTGCTTCCTGATAAATCAATTTTTAGTCCGGTTCCAACCGGCACACTCAGTCCGATGTGCCCTTCAGCGTCATCAACATGAAATGCTGCTTCTCCTGATACTTCATCAACAAAGGCAAACATTTCATCAGGCTTGCTGAAGGAAACTCTAAAATCATTTCCCGTATTAAGGGACGAAAGTGCAGCCTCTTTCTCAAAAGGATAATCATCAATGCCAATGGAGAACCCGGCATCGAAATAACCACTGATAATTATTCTCATATAATAAATTTTGGCACAGATAGTTAGGTCGTCAGATTGACTTAAACAACAAATATATAAAAAAAGGTTTTATTCCGTTCCCTGAAACAGGATTTGGGAACCAAACCATGATTTAAGCTAAACATATTGCCGGAAAAGGCCCTTCAATCCGACAATACAAACTGCCTACAAGGCCACAATCAGCGCCCCCTTTTGTTTCACGTCATGCAGATTAATACCCGATAGCTTTGACTGTTCAACCCACCTCTTTCGCTGCCAGGGCGGGACTGTTTCGTCAAGCACGATCATTTCCACATCAAAACGCTCTTTGATTTCGTTAAGCTTATCGGGACAATTTCCACGCACAAAAAGCATCTTTATCGGTATTCGGGTTCCGTCAGGATGCTGCCCCACTTCAGAATCTTTTGTCCACAGATAAAACATGGATCCTTGAAATCCAATCAGATCATGATCTCTGCGAAAAAAACCATTATCAAACAAAACATTGTCGCATGCGACACGGACTGGTTTACCAGACAGCCCTGCCTGCGTCCAGTGGCCTTTCAGGTTCATTTCATGAGTCTTTTGTGATGCCAAAACCGCGGAGTCAGCCAGTAAAACATGTTCTTTTCCGGACACAAAACTAATAGCAGTGCCTATCCCGACACTATAAACAACAACAGACTTTTGATGCATGTTGTGATAGGTTCGGTAGGAAAACGAGCTCAACAGGGCCAAAACAGCAAGCAGCACAGGGAACATTGCTCTTTTCAGGTTAAGTTGAAGAATTGCAATCAGGATCAATAGGATAACATACATCCATAGAGTTTCTATCAACGTCAGATGCAACATCTGCCATGTTGAACCGGGCAAAGCTTCTACCTGCAACACAATAAAATTAAGCACATACAGCATGAGTGAAACCAGAGAGCCAATCAGTCCGGAAACAACCGGGACAAACGAAAGCAGCAGCACTCCCATACCGGCAACAATAACCAGAAAAGACAAAGGCACCAGAAAAAGATTGCTGAGCCAAAAATACGCAGGAAACTGATCGAAATAATACACCGAAAGCGGAGTTGTCGTTACCTGGGCGGCAATGGAAACAGCTGTGATTTCCCAGCAATAGCGCAGGAACTTATTCTTAACATAAATGAGGTCGAAAATTGTTTTGTGAAGCAATACGATACCCAGAACAGCAAGGTAGGACAATTGAAATCCAATATGATACAAAGTCATTGGCTCGGCGATGAGCAGAATCAGGGCCGAAGCTGCCATTGAGTTGATCACATTTCCCCTACGGTTGAGCAGTCTTGCCATCAGCACAAAACTCAGCATCACCGTAGCCCGCAATACCGACGGGGACAAACCTGTTATCAATGCATATACCCAAATTGAGGCAAGCAAAACAACTGTTCTTACAATCCTCAATGACCTTTTTTTACCTGTCAAACCAAGAAGGAAATTAACAATCAGGAAGACAATACCCACATGAAGCCCCGACACACAAAGAATATGCATGGCTCCGGCTGCTGCATACCCTTTACGGAGGTATTGAGGCAATTTGTCGTCATAGCCAAGCAGTATGGCCGATGCGACAGCCAGCTCATCCTGATCAAGGCCATTGTCGTTAAGGGTTTGGAGCAAATAATCCCTGATCCGGTATGAAAGTGCAAACACAGGGTTAGGCTTTGATTCGCCTGTGAATGCCCAATCTATATCCTTCAGAAACAATTGGTGATATATACCTTTTTTTCGCAGATGGGCCTGATAGTCATACTGTCCGGGGTTTGCAGGTCCTTCGACAAGTCCGGGGCTTTTCAGGACTACGATGATCTGGCCATAATGAAGACTGTCTGTTTTTTCGCTGTTGGCAGCAAAGGTCATAACCATGCCGCTGGCTTTGGTGGTATTGCCCAAACTGTCCTTTACGGCAATAACGCTCAGTGTAAATCTTGTCGTAAGTTCCCTTTTTTCAGGGGCATCAGTTATGCGCGCCAGCACAATTCCGGCGGGTTGATGAAGGATATGGGAGGGATGAGTCGAAGGTTCCTGAATAAAGGTATTCAATACACCTAACGACAACATAAATAAGCTGACAACAAAACCATCAATCCAACGTAAGGAAAAAGGTAACTTCAGAAAAAGCCGGACTAACTGAAACAAGAGCAAAAAAACAAGAACCGACCACAGCAACCTTTGATCAAGGTTGAACTCTGTTTGGGAGGCTATAAGGATTCCGGCAATAAAAGGAATCAACAGCCTCAGAAAGGGCATTTTCTGAATATCTATCTGCATGGCAAACAGGAAAGCTGAACTTATCCAACAAAAATATGCTCAGGCAAATATAAACTTTTACTTCATGGAATAAATCAAACCGGCTGCTCTTTTTGATGCCCCATCGCCGCCGAGTTTCTCCCTTAGTCTGACATAATCATTTCTGATCATTTCTATCTTTTCAGGGTCATGAAGCAGCTTAAAAAGTTCAATCTTCAGGTTTTGTTCGTTGAGGCGATTCTGAATCAACTCAGCCACAACTTCCCTGTCCATGACCAGATTAACCAGGGATATATACCGAACATGGATAAGTCTGCGGGCAATTTCATACGAAATCCGGTTTCCTTTATAGCAAACAACTTCGGGTGTGCCAATAAGGGCGGTTTCGAGGGTGGCAGTTCCAGAAGTAACTAATGCAGCCTGAGCGTGATACAACAAATCATAGGTTTGTCCGTAAACAATCTTAACATCATTGGACCCGATAAGTTCCGTGTAAAACGCTTCATCGAGTGAAGGAGCTCCGGCAACAATAAAGCTGTATTCAGGAAAGTGCTCCGTCATCTTCATCATCTCTTTAAGCATCACGCTTATTTCTTGTTTCCTGCTTCCGGGCAGCAGGGCCACAATAGGCTTTTCGGGCAGGTTGTTGATTTCCCTGAAGCGTTCAGCTGTTGGTTTTTGGTGCTTGTTTAATGCATCAAGTAACGGATGGCCAACAAAATCCACGTTCATCCCATTCTGTGCATAGAACTCTTTTTCGAACGGGAGTATCACCAGCATGCGGTCAACTACTTTCCTGATGGTTTTAACACGGCCTTTTTTCCAGGCCCAAACCTGTGGTGATATATAATATATAACCCTGATGTTTTGCTTATGTGCAAAACTGGCGATTCGAAGATTAAATCCTGGATAATCCACAAGAATAAGAACATCTGGTTTAAATCCAAGAATATCTGATTTACATAAGCGGAGGTTCTTTAGAATTGTTCCGATGTTGAGCAACACTTCCAAAAAGCCCATAAACGCAAGATCACGGTAGTGTTTGACAACCTCAACCCCCTCAGCTGCCATCAGGTCGCCACCCCAGCCCCTGATAGCCGCGTTATGATCGGCCTTTTTTAGTTCCCTGACAAGGTTTGAGGCATGTAAATCGCCCGAAGCTTCACCGGCAATTATGTAATATTTCATTTTAAGATGTTTGGAAACTATTTCTCAAATCGGAGGCAACTGCACTTTAAGTGGCTATTGGTTGATCATTTAAACACAAAAAATGCAAACAATACACCTGCAAATGTCAGCACAAGAATACCTATCCCGGTTTTTTCGCGTCTAAAACCGACAAAATACATACGCATCAGGATCAGGTTTGGCGCAAAGGAAATAAGAAGCAGGTTTCGTGGATCAGCGACAAGCCTTTGGCCTGCTTCAAAGGTTCCAAGAATAAGTGTAAACAATCCATAAGTGGCTGCCGAAAGCAGAATTCCGAGGAAAACTCCCCAGGCAATGTGGTCTGTTAAGAACAATTTCTTCATTACAGGTTCCATTTCTTAAGTTCATCGAGCATTTCGTATGCAGTGAGGTCATAGTGAACTGGGACAACAGAAACATACTGATTATCAAGTGCCCACTGGTCTGTTTCCTCCGACAGGTCTTCGTTCTCAAATTTGCCGGTGAGCCAATGATAATCAACCCCACGCGGATCCTGTCTTGAATCAAACTCTTCTACCCAGCGGGCATTTGCCTGCCTGCATACCCTGATACCTTTTAAAGGTCCCGCATGTACAGGGGGGATATTCACATTGAGACACACACCTGGCTTGAGCCCGTTCGTCAAAACCCTTGAGACAACCTCATCCACATAATGGTCAACATGGCTAAAATCGGCATGATGGCTGTAGTCGCACAAACTAAATCCTATTGCAGGAATGCCGTCAATACAGGCTTCAATTACTGCAGCCATAGTACCTGAATAAATTACATTTATGGATGCATTGGAGCCATGGTTAATGCCCGAAACCAAGAGGTCGGGTTTTCCGCCAATGACAACCTGCTCTCCAAGTTTCACGCAGTCAACAGGAGTTCCGTTGCAAATATATTCTTCATAGTCTGGCTCTTTCGTCACGGTTTTTACCCTGAGCGGCGTTTTGATGGTGATTGCATGGCCCATACCCGACATGGATTGTTCGCCTGCAACAACGACTACTTTGCCAAATTTACGCATCAGCGAAATAAGTTTCCTCAGCCCTCCCGCAAAGTATCCATCATCATTGGTGACCAGAATTACAGGTTTGGTGTTATCTTTATCAATCATTTGAGTGTTCTAAATTAGTTACCCCGGCCGAAATAATAAATTTCATTACTTCAGTTGCCGAAGCATCAAGGGGTTTAATATTTTCAACAGGTACAATGAACAAGTTTCCCGACCATGCATAGGAATGCGGCAAATATACGGCTACCTTGGTTTCGGGTATCCCTAAAAATGAAAGGTCTTTGTTGGTAATAAAGCCAATTTTTTCCAGGTCGGCCCCTTTGCCTACTTTAACCAAAACGGGTTCGTTGAATCGCTTTTTCTGCCCTACAAAAGCCGAAACCAGGTCTTTAACAGAGGTGTAAATAATTTTTATCAGGGGAGCCTTGACAAAAAGCCTATCGAGCAGCAATAGAAAAGGCTTGAAAAGCAGGCTCGAACCAAGCATGCCAATTATGGTTATTAAAGTAATCAGCACAACCAAACCCAGACCAGGAATATGCCTGCCAATAAGCTTGTCTATCAAATCAATAAGTAGTCCATCAATATAATTAAAAGTAACATATATAGCCCAAAAGGTGATGGTGATGGGGGCAATAAAAAGCAGCCCCTGAAAAAAGTAAAACAACAAGTGCTTAAAAAGTACAGAAAATGATTTCTCTTTCATTGCTTTTCGGATTGTGCTAACTGATTAAGTTCGTGATAGAGCCTGTGGGTAGGCAATCCCATAACATTGAAGAATGATCCCTTAACAGATGCAATAGCCACATAACCAATCCATTCCTGAATTCCATAGGCCCCTGCCTTGTCGTAAGGTTTATACTTGTCAACATACCACTCGATTTCGTCGGCCTCCAACACTCCAAACCTGACATCAGAGGCTTCATGAAAAGTACTAAGATGTTTGCGTGTCCTAAGGCTTACTGCTGTAACAACAGTGTGTTGGCGGCCCGACAACATGCGGATCATTCCGATTGCCTCAGTGCGGGTTTCGGGTTTGTTCAGGATCAGGGAATCTACAATGACAATGGTATCGGCAGCAATGAGTAAAAAATCCTGTGGCAATTCTTTCTCATCAAAGGCCAGTGCTTTTCGCTCAGCAAGCATAAGGGCAATGCGAAAATCATTCCATTCGGAGGGAAAAGTCTCGTCCACTTCTTTGGTCAATACCTCAAATTCAATGTCCATTCCTCTTAGCAGCTCCTGACGGCGGGGCGATTTGCTTGCAAGAAAAACTTTATACGGAGAAAGTTGAAGCATCATCTAAGAATTTTGGTTCAAAAACACAATGGACAGGATTCCGGCCAGCATCAACAACTTCAACAAAGCAGATACAGTTGTATAGTGTTCTTTTTTATCAGAAAAGGCCAGCCTGATCAATGCAGCTATTCCAATACCCAATGCGATAAACAGGACTGAAAATGCGGATTTCATATCTTTTAGAAATAGTATGTATTGCCAGAAGCCTATCATGATAATGAGGATAATAAGCAAGCCTGCTGCCAGATTTCGGGAAGGAACTTCACCATAAACTATCGGAAATGTCCTGCAACCAAACCTTTGGTCGCCTTCCATGTCCTCAATGTCTTTGACAACCTCACGGACGATCGTGCTTAAAAACGCAAACAACACATAGGCAAAAACAAGTCCCGACATCAGGGGCATGGCTCTGGTTGCCTCCACGAACACAGAAGTATCTTTCTGAAGGTTAAAAAACTCAAAAAGCCAGACAATTGTAATTCCGGCAGAGGCCACAAAGGCTACTACAAGGTTTCCGACAAGTATCTGCCGTTTGTATCGTTCAGAATAAAACCAAAGCAATCCGGCAAGCATTACCATGATGATCAGCAACTGCCAGTTAGCCATCGTAATACTGAGAAATATCATGATCCCCAGGGCAGCAAGATTCAGAATCCAGTACAGAAGTTTTGCGGCGGAAAGTTTTATACTTCTTCCGATGATCATTTTTTCTGAATGGTTTACACTATCAATATCCATATCGAATATATCATTGATCACGTATCCGCCTGCTGACATGAGTAGCATTGCCAGAACAAGCAATGTAAAGGAAAGGATATCAGATGCCAGGGCTACATCCACCATTTCAAGTGGCGGCTTTATCAGATAGAATCGGACCAGGAACATGGTTATGGCCATGATCAATAAATTGGGCCAACGGATAAGTTTCAGGTAAGTTACCATACACGTTCGTTTATTAAATTTTTACCAGTGATGTGCAAGTTCGTTCATCCATTTTCCCTGCACTTTCAATACCTGCTCAATGATATCACGGACACAGCCTTCTCCACCGCCCAGATGGGAAATGTACACACAAATTGACTTTATTTCTTCCGCAGCATCCGAAGGGCACACTGGAACCCCGACTTCGAGCATGGCATTATAATCAGGTATATCATCACCCATGTAAACAATGTTCTCACGACTGATTCCTTTTTTCTGCATATAGTCCCTGAGCACAGCATGTTTGTCTGCAACGCCCAGAAACACGTCCTTGATATTCAGCGAATCAAAACGGCTTTTCATGCTTGGCGAATAGCCACCTGAAATGATGGCGACATGATACCCCAACTTCATGATCAGCTGAAGGGCATAGCCATCCTTAACATTGGCTGTGCGTAAGGGTTCACCGTCATTATTAAGGACTATAATACCGTTGGTCATCACACCATCATAATCAAAAACGAAAGTATTCACCTGAGACAGGGAGGCTTTATAATTGGTCATCGGGTTTGTTGTGAAATTGTTGAATAAGTGTACTCATTAGTGCGTAAAGATTCTGATATTCAGGTAAATAGCGTAGCATCTCGATATGCCTTTGCATTGTTTGACTATCATCACGCAGAGCAGGACCCGTTTGAGATGCTGCAGCACCCAGTTCAATGGCTTTTGCTGCTGTTTCTTCCATCAGGGGGCCAAGCAGTTCGGGTCTGAGGCCTTGAGCTGTGAGATAGTCTGAAGCAATGGAATACATATGGTTAACGAAATTGCAGGCAAATATTGCGGCCAGATGATATTTTCTCCTTGTATCGGAATCGGCATGGATAACATGACTAGTAATTGTGGAGGCAAAACGAGTGAGTTGCAGTAACTGGTTTTCGTCAGCCGCTTCCACAAAAAAAGGAACATCCGATAAATTGGACTTCCTGTTTCGGCTCAGGGTTTGAAGTGGGTATAATACACCACAGCCCGAAAATCGTTCCTTAATCACCTCCATGGAAACAGAGGCGGAAGTGTGCACCACCATCCCCCTGACTGCCGGAAGCGAATTAACTAAATCAAATATAGCATCATCTGAAACTGCAAGAATAAACACATCACTATCAGGTGCCAGATCAGTTAAATTTACTACTGGCTGCGCATCCAAAGCATTGGCGAGTTCCATGGTTCTGGCATTATCTCTGCCGAACACCTGAACAACGGAATGCCCTGCCTGTTTAAGTGCCATGCCTATTGCCCAGGCAACATGGCCAGTTCCTAATATCGTTAACCGACTGAACCCTGAAATAACCAAAATGTTAATTTTCGACGAAAGTAGTAAAATTGACTGTACCATAAAATAGTGAGGCACGTATCAAACATTCATAAGCATTCTTTGTTTAAGGAATGGTAATTAAGATTTAACACTCATGTCATCATACTCTATTAAAGACCTCGAGCGACTAACGGGAATTAAGGCCCACACCATCAGGATTTGGGAGAAACGCTACGGTATCGTAGATCCAAACAGGTCCGACTCCAACATCAGGTCATACAATGACGAAGACCTCAAAAAACTGCTTAATATCTCCATACTCAACCGGCATGGCATAAAAATTTCGCGCATTGCCGACATGAGCCTTGCTCAGCTAAACCAGAAAATATTGGAAGTTGTCAGGCCCGAATCAGACTACCTGAGCCAGATTGAGAGCCTCGTAGTATCCATGATCGAACTTAACGAGGATAGATTTGATAAAATTCTTAACAGCCTGATATTTAAAATTGGCTTTGAAGACACCCTCTACTTTGCCATTTATCCGTTTTTCGAGAAAATCGGAGTCCTTTGGCAAACAGGCACCATTAATCCGGCACAGGAACACTTTATCTCGAACCTGATCAGGATGAAGCTTTGTGTTGCTATAGACAGCCTGCCGGCGATCACCAGCCCCGAAGCACGAAAACTTATTCTGTTCCTTCCTGAATGGGAACTTCATGAAATCGGGCTGCTCACATATTATTACCTGGCCAAAAAACATGGGATCAAATGTTACTATCTTGGCCAGAACGTGCCAATCCATGATTTGTTCTCGGTTGCAGAAACAGTAAAACCCCATGCAGTCGTAACATATTTTATCGCTGCCGTTACACAACATGAAATCAAAACTTATATCAATCAGCTATCGGAACATTTCACATCCAGATTTGTAATGGTATCAGGCATGCAGGCTGCCAATATTGAATTCACCCTTCCCGACAACGTTAAACTTATACCTTCTGCAAAAGTATTCAGGCAGTTTGTTACCAGTATTTAACTTACACAACATATCCCTAATAGCCGGTTTTACACCGGCTTTTTTTGTTTCTAGAGTCCTTAACGAAAAATTAACATTCATTCAAGGAGCTGATTCTTAAACATCTAATCACTTTTTGTTTAACTTTTTTAAGAAAACGCTTGACAAGATTATTTTTTTGTTTAACTTTGTCGAAAATTCGTTAAACATAATACCTAATATATCATGACAGCAATAGAGTTCAATTATCAACTTACCGGTATTCAAAAATACATGGAGTCGTTCGCAAGACAATTAACCGGAAACGAAGATGATGCCAAGGACCTGATGCAGGAAACCAACCTTAAGGCGTTGATTTATCGTGATAAATTTGTGAACAACAGCAATTTCAAGGCATGGGTGTACACGATTATGAAGAACATCTTCATCAACAATTACCGCAGAAACAAAAAGGCCAGAACGATCATTGATCAGACGGATGATCTTTATTTTCTGAACAGCAGTGCTGTGGACCGCAGGACAAATCCCGAGTCAATTCTTGCAGCAAAAGAACTTCAGGCAGGAATAGATGCGATGGACCAGGAATTCCGCAAAGCCTTTGATATGTACAACGAAGGTTTTAAGTATAAGGAAATCGCTGATGATCTTAATCTTACCATTGGAACTGTAAAAAGCCGTATTTTCTACAGCAGAAAAAAACTCATGGAAAACCTGAGCGAATACAACCCATATTGATTTTTTTTGCGTTTTTTATTTTTGTTTAACATTTATTATAAAACATTAAACGTCAATTCTTGTTTATCATTCAATCTCAACTTAATTAATATTCACCAATAATTTATTAATCCGATGAAACTTTACACAATTATTCTCAGTGCGATGATGATGCTGACTCAGTTCAGCGCTTTCTCACAAGCCCGTGTGCAGGTAGTGCACAATTCAGCTGATGCAGCCGCTGCGGTGGTTGATGTCTGGCTCGACAACACCCTCCTTATTGACGATTTTGAGTTCCGCACAGCTACACCGTTTATTGATGCTCCGGCCGGTGTTGAATTCACCATCGCTATTCTTCCTCCAAACAGCACCAGCCCTGAAAACCCGATCTGGTCGAAGAACTACATTCTGGAAAATAATGAAACTTACATTCTGATTGCAAGCGGACTCGTTGTTGAGGAAAACTATGATCCGTTTGTGCCGTTTGAGATTGCAGTTTATGCCATGGGACGTGAGGCCGCGAGCATAAGCACTAATACAGATGTGCTTGTTTTTCACGGATCAACTGATGCTCCGGTTGTTGATGTTGTTGAGGTTGGCGTTGGTGCCGGAACAATAGTTGACAACCTCTCTTATACAGGTTTTGATGGCTACCTTGAGTTACCCACTTTAGATTTTTCGCTTCAGGTACGTAATGAGGCAGGTACCGATGTAGTTGCACAATATTCTGCTCCTTTACAGACCTTAGGTCTTGATGGAGCTGCCATTTCAGTTATTGCATCCGGATTTCTGAATCCAGCCAATAACAACAATGGTCCAGCTTTCGGTTTATTTGTAGCTCTTGCCGGCGGTGGAGAACTTATCGCGCTTCCTCAGGTTGTTATCACCACTGCCCGTGTACAAGTTATTCATAATTCAGCAGATCTGGCAGCAATCGAAGTTGATGTCTGGCTCAACGACATACTACTAATTGATGATTTCGCTTTCAGAACCGCAACCCCCTTTATTGATGCTCCCGCAGGAGTTGAGTTTACCATCGCGATCCTGCCTCCAAACAGCAGCAGCCCGGAAAATCCGATCTGGTCGCAAAACTACACCCTCGAAGGAAACGGTAAATACACCTTAATTGCCAATGGACTGGTTGTGGCAGAAAACTACGATCCTTTTGTTCCGTTTGATATATATGTCTATCCTATGTCACGCGAAATCGCAACCAGCAGCACAAATACTGATCTGCTTGTGTTCCACGGTTCAACTGACGCTCCTGTTGTGGATATTGTTGAAGTAGGAGTTGGCGCCGGAACTATTGTTGACAACCTCGCCTATGGAAGTTTTGATGGCTACCTTGAGCTACCTACTGATGATTACGTAATTGACGTAAGAGATGAAACGGGTACAGTAACTGTTGCATCCTACAGCGTACCTTTGCAGACATTAGGCCTATACGGATATTCGGCTTCGGTGATTGCCTCCGGATTCCTGAATCCCGGGAACAACAACAACGGCGCTTCGTTTGGTTTATTTGTTGCTCTCGCCAGTGGCGGCAACCTCATCCCACTTCCGGTGTTCACTTCAGTTGATGAACTAACCAACAGAAATATGGAAATCAACATGTTTCCTGTTCCTGCCCGCGATTTTATCAATTTAAATATCAATTTAGAAAACCCAACAACCGCCAGTGTTGAGATTTACAACCTGCTCGGAAGTAAAGTATATCAGGAAGAACTGGGACGCCTGAATGCCGGATCACAGTCAAAAGCAATTAACGTAAATGATCTGAATGAAGGCATCTATCTGATGCGCGTAAGCAGCCCGAACTACTCGCTAACCTCAAAGATAAAGATTGTAAAATAGGTTAGTGTCACTATAATTGCTCCTTTACTTAAGGCCGGTTAGTTTTCTGACCGGCCTTTTTATGTAACAGAAGATTAAAAATACTCACCCACCTCCTCTTTCAGCCGGGCAATAGCTTCCTCAATCAGTACAATTCTTCCAACGATTACCTCCCGTGCCAGATCAGCAGCACCCGCCTCAGCAGACAGGTTGCCTGCCGAACGGTTGATTAGTTGCACCACCTCTTCCCTGGCTGCTTTTACCATTTGCCAGGCCGACTCAGAAACATATAACTGTTGTGACAAATTATGTTCAAATTCTTCGCGAATCGTCCTGATCAACAGCATCTGGAACTGACTAACAGAATCCCCCTGACCAATCAACCTGGTGACAAGACCCGAAGGCTGAATACGTTCCAGAAACAACACCAACCGTTCATATGCCTGCAGGCGCACAGGGAGGAGCAGTTTCTGTGCCTGACTTTTTTTCTCATTTTGCTGACGCTGCTGATCCATCCTTAACTGTTCCAGCAACAATGCCATGTGGTCTCTGTTATTCTTCAACAAAACCCTGATCATAAAATACGCAAGTCCACCCACAATTATTGCCGGGATGGTAACCTGAAGCAAAGTGATTAACAAATTCATTTTGATACGATGTTTGTGCTGCAAATATAATGCGATTTGCAGGCGAACGATAGTTCAATCTTTCATCTTTTCCGTCCTGAAAAACCTAATCCTGAATGCTAATTAAAAACATTCTAAAATGATGGCACTCTTCTGTCAATGACAACTTAATCCTTACATTTGCTTTTCTTTTTTAAAAAATCACCCGTTATGTCCATTGGAGTAGATGTTTTATCGGCCCGTGTCAGGTCATTGACTGAATCAGCCACACTCGAAATGACGCGGCTAAGCCGTGAACTGAAGGAAAAAGGCATTGATGTAATTACCCTGAGCATTGGTGAACCGGATTTCAATACGCCCGAACCCATTAAAGAAGCTGCCAAAGCAGCAATTGACAATAACTTAACCCATTATCCCCCTGTTCCGGGCTTTCCTGAGCTCAGAAACGTTATTGCCGAGAAACTCAGAAGAGATAATGGCGTTGCTTTCATGCCTTCTCAGATTATTGTTTCCAATGGTGCAAAGCAGTCAATCAGCAACGCGTTTTTTGCCTTGCTCGATGAAGGTGATGAAGTTATCATTCCTGCTCCATATTGGGTATCTTATCCTGAAATGGTTAAAATGGCCGGCGGAAAACCTGTTTATATCCCCAGCACTGTGGAAACAGATTTTAAGATAAGCCCTGAACAACTTGAAAACGCCATAACCGAAAAAACCAAAGCCTTCATTTTCAGCTCTCCCTGCAACCCCTCAGGTTCTGTTTTCAGCCGCGACGAACTTCAGGCATTTGCCGAAGTATTGGCCCGCCACCCCAGGATCTTTGTCATCTCGGATGAGATTTACGAATACATCCGCTTCGACGGGAAACACGAAAGCATCTGCCAGTTTGAACACATCAGTAACCGCGTGATTATCATCAACGGGCTTTCGAAAGGCTTTGCCATGACAGGCTGGCGTGTTGGATATATGGCGGCAGCGCAGGTAATCGCCGATGCCTGCAACACCATCCAGGGCCAGTACACCTCGGGAAGTTGCACCATTTCACAGGCAGCAGCCATTAAGGCAATACAAACTGATCCGGAAAGCTGTACCGAACTAAAAACCATGGTTGCAGCCTTCAGGGAACGCCGCGACCTGCTTTACGGCCTGCTTTCGGACATTAAAGGAGTTATTCCCAACAAACCCGAAGGAGCATTCTACATGTTTCCGGATATAAGTTATTATTTCGGCAAAAGTGACGGCAAGGTCCATATCCGCAACAGCTACGACCTATGCTTATATTTGCTCGACAAAGCCCATGTTGCCCTGGTAAGCGGCGATGCCTTCGGTTGCGACCAGTGCATCCGTTTTTCCTATGCTACCTCATCGCAACAGATCGTGGAAGCCGTGAAAAGGGTTAAATTGGCTCTCGAACAATTGCATTAGGCATTTCTTTCCTTTTTCAAGCACACGCTGAATTGTTCTAACTTTGCCCACATACAATCCAATCATTTCCATGATGTATAACCAGGAAAACATACAGGCACTGTTCGATTTGTTCAACCGTCTATCGGTATTGGTTATCGGTGATGTGATGATAGACGCCTACATTTTCGGTAAGGTTGAGCGGATTTCACCAGAAGCTCCCGTGCCTGTGGTAACTGTGGAAAAGCGCCAAAACAGGCCCGGAGGCGCAGCAAATGTTGCCCTCAACATTAAATCATTAGGCGCCAGAGCTATCCTGTGTTCAGTAATTGGCAATGATCAAAAAGGAAACGAGTTTATTGACATCCTGAACCAAAACGGGCTGCCGGTTCAAGGACTGGTGCAAAGCAACAACAGAATCACCACTACCAAATTCAGGATTATTGGCAACAAAACCCAAATGCTCCGGGTGGATGAAGAGATAACCGATGACCTTAACAAACCGGAAGAACGATTACTGATCAAACGGATTCATTCAATTTTGGATTCAGATAAAATAGATGTAATTCTTTTTCAAGACTATAACAAAGGAGTCTTGACAAAAAACATCATCACCCAAACCATTAAGCTGGCACGCAGCAGGAACATCCCCGTTGCAGTTGATCCGAAGAAAAAGAATTTCATGGCTTATAAGCAGGTTAATCTGTTTAAACCAAACCTGAAAGAGCTTAAAGAAGGTATTGACATAGCTTTTGATGCTCAATCAATACCCGAAACCGGCAAAGCATTGGCTTTCCTGATGGAAAAGCTTCACGTAGAAATGGTTATGGTTACCCTCTCGGAGAAAGGGGTTCTGATCGGAAACCATAGCCATGACCGGGAGCATACCGTTTACCATATTCCTGCACATTTGCGAAACATTGCAGATGTTTCAGGGGCCGGTGACACAGTCATCAGCGTTGCCTCATTATGCCTGGCATTGAACATGGGACCCGAGGATATTGCCAGCTTGTCGAACCTCGCAGGCGGCCTCGTTTGTGAAGAAGTTGGTGTTGTGCCCATTGACAAAAACAAATTGCTCGAAGAGGTGTTAAACACTATGGTACGCTAACAACCCCAAAATATGACAAATAAGCCAGGCAAAAAGGAAGCTGTAAGGACGATGTTCGATTCCATTGCCGGGAAATACGACTTCCTGAATCATTTTTTATCTGCTGGAATTGATTATTCCTGGAGAAAAAGAGTAGCCAAAATCGTTTCCAAGGAACAAGCCAGGAAGATTTTGGATGTAGCTACAGGAACTGCCGATCTTGCCATTGCTGTATCAAGGCGCACCCAGGCAAAAATAACGGGAATTGACATCTCGGCTGGCATGCTCGACATTGGCATCAAAAAGCTGGAGCAAAAAAACCTAACCCATCAGATTAGCCTGATACAAGCTGATTCGGAAAACCTCCCTTTCGAAACAAACACTTTTGATGTCAGTATGGTGGCTTTTGGGGTTCGTAATTTTGAAAACCTGCACCAGGGACTTGTTGAAATGCAGCGCGTTACCCAGCCGGGCGGCATGATTGTGGTGCTGGAGTTCTCAAAACCAACTGCTTTTCCAGTCAAACAGCTGTATTTAGTGTATTTTCGGTTTATCCTGCCACATCTGGGTCGCCTTATTTCGCGTGATCAGGACGCTTACACCTATCTTCCCGACTCCGTGAGCCAGTTTCCCGATGGACAACACTTTCAGAACGAACTGCAAAAAGCAGGATTTGTTGAGACTAAACAGCGGAGATTAAGCTTTGGTATTGCAACCATCTATACAGGAAGAAAAGCATAGCTTTACATCTGGTTTTCTGAAACTATCCCGGAATCAATTCTTGATCAGGACAACACTAAACCCTGCAAATAAGGTCAACCCTCTTTGTGCCGCTGACTGAAAACTTTCAGTAATGCCAGTTCAAAACGGCACTGAAACAACATTGATACGTTGATGTAAAATCACAATCCTGATGGGGATGCGCCTTCTCTTCAAATATACTTTATAAAAGATGGTAAACTCTGATATTTATGAAGTATACTTTATATAAAATGAATATTTTTGACTTTTGTGAAGTATATTATTAACAACAAGTCCACCGGCTACTGCCAATTCAGAACCTTGTTGACAATACAGGACAATTTTCCAAAACTTGTGGTAACGATGGATGAACCTTCAGGCGGAAACATCGAAGGTGTGGAACATTGGCACCTGAAGGATTTTCTAAGCCGCGATTGGTAATGAAGATGGGCCTTGCTAGCGCAGAAGTTCAATCCCTGCCAAATCAATTCCTTAGCAAAAACATATCATACTCTTGAAACTGGAACATGCTGGTTTTAAAAAGGTAACACAGCAACGGTTAACTTTCGGCATCGCATCCATCTACACCGGAAGAAATCCTCAGTGAAACATACTGAAGCATCTCAGCAGCAATGAAAATTCCGGCTGGCCTTGAACAATCTTTCAAACCCGGTGTAAGGTCTCAACTCGCTTATTTCGAAGCTGATCAAGCCATTTGCAACCAAGGGTAACGTGGACAGGGATTCTTCTGCTGCCTTCATGTCGCTGCATTCAAGCAGCAGAACAGCCTCATGGTTATGATTGAAATACATCTCGCGGATAATACCCTGCTGATACAATGCATACACCTCTCTGGCTTCCAGTTCCAACAAATCACGATCGGCCTGACCTGTACTGCTTGCATTGTCTTTTTCAATGGCTAGAAACTTCATAACAATATGCTTACAATTAATCTTTTAAACCCGGCTTACAATAGCATCCATTGAAAGCTCCTTGCCTTCATGAATTCCGGTGAGTGTAACAGGAACAAAACTATTCTTCGCAACACCCTTTTCCTTGATCCTGATGGGAATATAATGCTCGCCATAGCCTCTTACAACATGATCGGCTCCGACGCGTTCAACAAGCAATAGCTGTTGTTTTCCGATCATTTTTGTCAGATAGCCCCTTTTGTTTTCTTCTGAAACTGCCCTGATCAGTTCGCTACGCTGGTTTTTTATTTTTTCGGAAACATGATCTGTCATTCTTTCGGCACGGGTTCCCTGACGAACAGAATATTTAAACGTATGCACATGACTAAACGCAAGTTCCTTTACCATTTCTGCGGTTTTTTGGAAATCCTCCTCCGTTTCGCCAGGAAAACCTACAATTACATCGGTTGTCAGGTTAAAATCGGGATACATTGACCGAAGTTTTTCGGCCATATGCCTGAATTGTTTCGCGGTGTACATCCGGCGCATTTTCAATAGTATATCTTCTGAGCCGCTTTGAAGGCATAAATGTAGGTGCGGTGTGAGTTTGGGATGTTGAAACAATTCAAAGAAACTGTCGCTAAACCCATCCGGTTCAATCGAGGAAATGCGCAGGCGGAACTCTCCGGGCAAGTCCAGAATATTGGAAACCAGCTGCTCAAACTTCAATCCATGGTCATCATACCGGCCAATATTCACCCCTGTAAGCACAACTTCACGGAAGCCAAACTGTACAACTTCAGAAATGTTTTTCATAATATCAGCTGCCGGCCGGCTACCTGCCCTTCCGCGAACTTTCGGTATGATGCAAAATGTACAGAAATTATCGCAACCATCCTGTATCTTGATCATGCTGCGGGTGTGAAAGGTTTTGCTGGCGGCCTCATAGCTGAACAAATCCTTGTCGAAACCTTCAGGATCGGCAACCTCGCCCCTGAAATGTGACTCAATAATGCTGAAAATGGATGTTTTGCGTTCGTTGTCAACCACATAAGTGATTGCAGGATTGTCGAGCAATGATTGTTTGTAGTGGTTGGCCATGCACCCTGTAACTACAACAATGGCATCTTCGCTTAATTTTCGTGCCGCATGGATGTTTTGTCTCGATTTCTGGTCGCTCTGGTGGGTAACCGTACAGGTATTCACCACATAAACATCCGCCTGTTCATCAAAATCAACAAGTTGATAACTACCGCCATGAAAGCGCGATGCAAGTGCATCAGTCTCATACTGGTTCAACCGGCAACCCAGGGTTTTAAATGCAATTTTCTTTGTCATGCTGTAATTGCCTGTGCCATTGTCTTAACCAACTCACCTTCAATTGACAAAGCTGCTGCAGAGCTAACGACTATATCAACAAAGTTGCCTGTAAGTGAATGATCAGCTGAGGAAAATCGTACAACGATCCTGCCTTCGGTAAGGGCCGAAAGATAGCCTTCCTTGCGGTCAGCACCCCTGACCAATACCCGTATCTTTTTGCCGATCAGTGTCTTGTTGTATTCAAGGCTGTGTTTCATCAATTCTTCAGTAAGAATATGATACCGGTGCTTTTTCACCTCATGCGGCACATCGTCTTCCCAGCGCGAGCTGGCCGCCCCGGGCCTGACACTGTACTGTGCGATATAGGCCATATTGTACTTGAATTCTTCCATGGCTTTTCGCGTGTTCTCTGCCTGTTCGTCGGTTTCGCCGGTAAATCCAACAATAATATCAGTAAACAGAGTTGCTTCAGGGATGAGACGCTTGATGGTATGCACGATATGCCGGTACTTTTCCATTGAATGTTTGCGGTTCATCCGCAACAAAACATGGTCATCGCCAGATTGCACGGGAAGATGAATCTGCTTTGCCAGACAGGGATATTTGGCTATGGCTTCGATGACATCATCTGTCATATCACGTGGATGGGGCGAGGTGAAATACACCCAGAATTCTTTTCCGGATTCCTGTCCATATTGTCCGATCAGGTGAAGTAGTCCCGTAAAACTTATCTCCTCCCCTTTTTTGTCCAGTCCATAGGAATTTACATTTTGACCCAGGAGGGTAATGGTTTTGAAGCCTCGCTGAACAAGGTTTCTGAGTTCGGACAGGATCTCAGCAGAGGGTCTCGACACCTCACGCCCACGTGTGTATGGCACTGCACAGAAGGTACAAAACTTGTCGCAGCCATTCTGAATGGGGATGAATGCCTCAAACGAGCTGGTGTAGGTTGGCTCAACTTCCCAGAAACGGTCAATTTCCTTTGCCGGATTAAGATTAAGTGGTTCAGGTTTCTGTCCGTTTTCAAGTGGAACCAGTATAGATTTCACTGGTTTTTTGTCATCAGCAACCTGAGTAATTTCTATCCGCAGAGCATCCTGTTGCTGCAGGCCGGCCGGGGTGACCATACCATACTGGCTCACCATGAGCGGAAAATCCGGCAACTCACTCATAGGAAATACCATGTCGAACAGTTTTAAAAACTTTTCACGATCGGCAGGCAAGATACAACCGGAAACGAAGGTAATCAGGCTTTTCTTGTTCTTCATCCGGTTCCATTTCGCAATCCTTGAGTACACCTTGTCTATGGCTTTCTGGCGGACAGAGCAGGCAATAACGCCCAGTACAGCGGCTTCGTCTTCGTTTTCGGTTGCCGAAAACCCCATCGAATGAAGCACGGTTTTCACCCGTTCGGCATCCGATTGGTTCATTTGACAACCGAGTGATATGATATGATATTTCATTGATTAATTCCTTAATAATAAGCAGTAAAAAGATTTGTGCCGGTTTGACGGCATCATTGTTAAGCCAGCAGGCACTCATCTAAAACCACTTCAAAAATAATATGTTCATGAAACCAAGACCTAAAAATAAACTTCTGCATGTACCTGCCCGGCCGGAACGCCCTGATTTTCGAGCAAATCGAACGCTTCTTTTATCATATTAAAATTACCACAGAGGTAACAATGCACATCCTGATTCACCGGATGTTGCCTGAGGTAATCTGTTACCCTGCCGAAAAAACGGCCTTTTTTGTCGCCTGAAGTGCACAAAATATGACGTTTTGGATCATAATCCCCCTGTTCGTATGCTTCGTTTCCATACCTCACTCCATGCAACAAAGTATAATTCATTTCAGGATAGCTTCGGACGAAGCTGTGAAATGGCGCAATTCCGGTACCTGTAGCAATAAACAGGAAACGTGCTGTTTTAATCAACTCAGGTTCAATAGTAAAAAACCCCAACGGCCCTTCAAGTTGAAGCTGGTCGCCCGGTTTCAGGTGCCTGAGTTGTTTGCTCACCAGTCCTTCGTCAACTTCCCTGATCAACACTTCAAAATAATCATCGGATTCGGCACTGTATATTGAATACTCCCGGTTGTGGATACTGCCAGCCCTACCCAGGAGGATGTGCTGACCCGCCCTGAAAGCCAATCCCCTTCGGCCCATTCGCAGTACGTATGTGGTATCGGTCAGATGCCGGATTTCAATCAAAGGGTGAAGGTTGTCAGGTGTCATTATTTGTTTAATTATTTGCTAATTAAAGATTTATGTTACGTTGTGCGTTTGGGCTGCAAAAATAGCCAATTTTACTTTGTGGTTAATGCCCGATCATGGATACTAAAATGACATTAATCGCTGCTACCTGATTCAGTTTGTCTCATGATTGAATAAACACTTTTAAGCCTGGTCTGTAAACTGATGGTTAATGCTGATAACCGCCAATTACATTTTTAAATAGCAAGCCCAAATCCCTGTTGTTCAACCATTTTACCTAATCAACCATGATCGGTATTGATAACCAAATTATTAATAGAAGGTATTGCTGGTTTGAATAAAAAAAAGTCGCCAAAACATAGCGACTTAAGTACTCCCTAGGGGATTCGAACCCCTGTTACCAGGATGAAAACCTGGCGTCCTGGGCCTGACTAGACGAAGGGAGCAAAGAACTTTTGAGGCTGCAAAATTAAACATTTTTCTGAAACCTGCAATATTTTACAACGAAAAAAAATCAATGGCCGTTATTGGGCTTATCCTCCTGAAACTGAAAACCTAGTCTTTTGCCAGTTTTTATTGAGAAGGTATCCAATGTGTTTTTCATCTCGTTGACCGTAACCAGTTTCACGTTTTCGTAAGGTGGTGTCAGCAAATCAAAGTTGATGGTGTACAGCATGGCTGCTTCAACAATCTGTCCGGCAGTTTCCCTGCTCATGAGGTGGCGTCCAAAGTCGTTATACAGAAATCCTAACTCTCTTTTGCCTTCGATAAAATAATGCTTTTCGTGGTTGATAAAGATCCGGCCTATGAGGTAACCTATATCATTGTAGCGATTGTACTTAAATGAATCGGCAAGAAAGTTATAGACATTGATGATGCCGCAATAGGAGCGTGTTTTGTCTTCACGGATGTAGGGAGTCCGCATCACCTCATGATCGCGCGAAAAGTCGAAAACATTGGTATGCATCAGAAAAAGAAGAATGTCGCCACCAAACTTAAGCTCGACCTCAAATTCGCTCTTAAAAAGATATTCAAAGGCAATTTTCCTGTGGGTTTTTAACTCTTCTTCTTTGGATTCGTAGTCGCTTCCCAGTTCACTGATCACTTCTTTGAAGTGATTCATGGCCTCAAGCGTATTGTGGTAGATATCCTGCTTTAGGGTTGCTTTGGTTACCAATGCCTGAAACAACTTATCATATCGTTGGTCATTCATGCCGGCTTGATTTATTCAAAGGTGAAACTCAACTGGAATATCTTGCTGTTAAGTCTTTCAATAGAGGCGCTGTAAATACTTCCATCGTCAACGAGTATGTTGGTCAGACCATAACCCATTTTAAGTTCAACACCAAACTTGAAGTAGTTTGTGTAGAAATCAACCCCGGTACCGACTTCAAGAGCCAGATCATGGTTATTAAGTTTGATGGCAATGTTGTTGTTTTCTCGATCGTTTCGCTTGTTTGATGCCAGATCAATGCTGTATTTGGCACCTCCAAGAAGATAGGCTGCAAAATTATTCAGTCGCTTCGATCGGTATTTCACGTGTAGCGGAAACTCAACATAGGTCGAGGCAACACTTTTTCGGATGTCAATCAATTCCGGCTCCCCATTTCTGTACCTCATGATGGAGTAATCAAGATAACGTTCGCCAAAGGAAAGGGATGGGATAAACCTCAGATCGGCATTGCTGCCCAACCTCAGGTTTCCAACGATACCAATGGTAAAGCCTGGTGTAGGCGTTGAGGTTACCTCATACAGGGAAAGCGAATCACTGGCAAAATCGGGGCCCATATCTGAACCATAGACAATAAACTGGTGTCCATCAATTGGTTTCACTGTAAACAGCATCTGGTTAGCTGCTAGAATAAAACCAAAGTGATATGGTTCCATATCATACTTTTGAAGATTGATAACCTTTTGGCGCTGGGCATTCAGTGTTGACACACCAAGCCCGGTGATTAAAAAGAGCAGGAGAAATGTTCTGACAGCAGTATTCAACACAATATTAATTTTGTAAAACTAACACTACAACGTATTGCCTGCCTCCTTTAGTATCGGGCAGCAGCCCATGAAGAAAGGAAACCGGCGCAAAATTAGTCAATTTTGTTCACCGATTCAGTTTCAACACTGCATTTCGCTAAAGCATGAGAAAATTATCTTTCAGACTCTTCGGTTGTTAATAATAAATTTACTAATTTTGCACCCCGAATTCATGTACATTTTAATCATTAAAAATTAATCGTTTATGCCAGCAAGAATCAGATTACAACGTTTTGGTAAAAAAGGCAAGCCTTTTTATCACATTGTAATTGCGGATGGTCGTGCACCACGAGATGGAAGATTTATTGAGAAGATTGGCACCTACAACCCAATTACCAACCCAGCTGAAATCAACATTGATTTCGACAAAGCGGTTACCTGGCTTCAGAACGGCGCCCAGCCTTCTGATACGGTAAAAGCTATCCTGTCCTACAAAGGCGTTATGTTTAAAGCCCACCTCGAAAAAGGGGTAGTCAAAGGCGCGCTGACACCAGATCAGGCCGAGGCCAAATTTCAAACATGGCTTAATGAAAAACAAGCCAAGATTGATGCCAAAAGAAAAAGCCTTGAAGAAGGAAAGCGCGGCAACCTGAGAAAACAGCTTGAAGCTGAAGCAAAAGTAAAAGAAGCCAGGGCTGCCGAGCTTGCAAAAAAACGTGCCGCAGAGCTGAAAGCCGAAAGAAAAGAAGCTGAGGAAGAAGCTGCAGCAGCAGAAATCGCCCCGGCCGAAGAAACCCCAAGCACCGAAGAAACCCCAGCCACCGAAGAATAGACGCCAGTTTCAGGTATGAGATATAAAGCTGCCCCCGGGCAGCTTTTTTTTTCATATGCTTCAGCATTCTCCTGATTCGTCCGAAAAACACCTTATGAAAGCCAGTATTCCTATCTTTGCCTGACGGCCTGAGCGGTTAGGTAATTTCATCCCAATGATGAGATCACAGCAAACCATTTCAGTCCAGATGCAAACCGGTGTGACTACCGCCCATCATCAACAGAGGTCAAAATATAAAGTTGAACATTGAAACATCTATGATAAAACAAGGGTATATTCGTCTGGGTAAAGTACTTAAAACCCACGGCATCAAAGGCGAACTTCAGATAAGCCTGGATGTTGATGATGTTGATGCAGTTGAAGATATAAAGGTGTTGTTCCTTGAAATCAACAAGAACCTGATTCCTTATTTCATTGAAAACATCAGAATCGGCGGTCAGAAAGCCATTGTTGCCCTGCAAGACATCCCAACGGTTGAGAAAGCAGCATGGCTATGCGGGAAGCTTGTTTTTGTGGATGAAAAAATGTTGCCGGTAAGGGATCAGGATAGTTTCAATCCTGAGCAACTGATCGGTTTTGGTGTAACTGATTTGAAGCATGGATATATCGGGCAGATAACACAACTTCTTGAACTTCGCGGCCACAGCCTGTTGCAGATTGACAGCGATGGAAAGGAAGTGCTGATCCCATACAGAGATGAAATCATACTGTCGGTTGACGAACTACGGAAAACATTGCACATTGAAGCCCCTGAAGGTTTGATCGAACTGTACCTGTAATATGGACAATCCACAAGACAGACCCTTTCATTTCAAGCATTTCAGTCTGTTTCACCATCGCTCGACCATGAAAACAGGCACTGATGCGGTTTTGCTTGGTGCCTGGACTTCAACCGAAAATACAAACCGGATTCTGGATGCCGGCACTGGCTGTGGTATCATTGCCCTGATGCTCGCGCAAAGGTCCGATGCTGTTATTGATGCCCTTGATATTGACCTGGCATCGACAGAGGAAGCTGCCTTTAATTTCAGCCGTTCGCAATGGAAGCACAGGCTTACGGCCATTCATGCAGACCTGCAGGAATACAGACACTCCGCTGTATTTAAGTATGATCTTATTGTCAGCAACCCGCCATTCTTCACTTCCTCCTTTAAAACGAAGCACCCCCGCCGCAACCTGGCCCGCCACACCGACACCATGAACCCCGAAATGATCCTGAACGCTGCCGAAACTCTGCTTCAGTCCAACGGAAAGCTAAGCTTAGTGTTACCCTCCCGTGAAGGCCGGCTTTTTATAAAGCAGGCCGAACAGGCAGGTTTTAAGGTCAACCGCTTGCTTCACATCATCCCGGTAAGGGGAAGGATGCCAAACCGGATGAATATCGAATTCGGAAAGCTGTCACCGGCAGACGAATTGACAGGTGAATTTGTGATCAGGGAAACCAACGGCAACTTCACTCAGGAATATATTACCCTGCTCAATAATTATTATTTAGGACTATAACCATCAACCAACATCCCCATGAGGTATCATTACACCACACTGTTGCTGTTGCTGTTCAGCCTCACCTTTCTGAGCTGTTCGCAAACACCAACATCGTCAGTATCACTGACCATAGGTATATCAAAAGAGCGGAAATCCGAGAAAAAGTACAGCGATTGGCTGGCCAACCAGGGAGTCCCTTTTACTTTTATTGACCTTTCGCAGGCCAGAGATGCTCTTGCCTCCCTCGATTCCTGCGATGCCTTGCTGTTAACAGGCGGAAATGATATTTACCCGGCTTATTATGAAAAAGAGTTTGATACACTTAGATGTGGTGCGTTCGACCACAGGCGCGACAGCCTCGAAATGTTGCTGTTCAGGACGGCTGTTGACAAAAACATGCCTGTTCTTGGAATCTGCCGGGGGCTACAACTCATTAATGTAGCTATGGGAGGCAGCCTGTTTGTTGACTTACCTGAAGACTATGGCAGCGGTGACTTACACAGGCAGGGTGAAGAAGGCTGGTCAAACCACCAGATCATTATTCATGAAAACAGCCTGCTCGACAAACTTCAATCCGACACTATGCCATTTGTTGCCAGCAATCATCATCAGGGAATTGAAAAGTTAGCCGAACCGCTCAAAGTCATTGCCTGGAGCAGACCCGATTCGCTCCCGGAAGCCATAAGCTGGAAAAATCCCGAAGGAAAAGGTTTTCTGCTCGCTGTTCAATGGCATCCGGAATGGATGGACAAAAGCGACACACTTTCGTCAAAAATAGCAGGGATCTTCATTGAAGTGGCAAGTAATAAAAAGCAAGGGAGCAGATAAAATCAGCGCGTTAAGTCATTGATCAGACTTACATGTTGTGGAAACTGACTAAGAAGCTGATTTCGAGAACCCATTTCAAAATCTTCAAAATCAAAGCCCGGGGCAACGGCACAACCTGCCAGTACAAAAGCAGCATCTGCAGCAGGACGTGCTGCAAACCAGGTGTCGGCAGGGATAACCACCAAAGGAAGTGAACCCACAGCAGCCTTGCCAAGTATATCATTTTTTAGCTCACCCTGTGCATCAATGGATACTATTTCCAATGCCCCGCCATCATAATGATGCCACACTTCGTCGGATTTGATTCTGTGAAAAGCAGAAAAATCACCTTGTTTCAAAAGGTAAAATATGGCTGTGGAAGCAGCCCGGTTGCCACCGAAACCAATGGGAAGTGCTTGTTGGGGCAAACGAAGATCAGACCGGTAAACCTCCCTGAAATATCCGCCTTCGGGATGTGGAAGAAGCTTCAGCTGATCAATCCACCATGCTGCTGATTTCATTTTTCTTTGCGGTTAATACGTTGGTTGCCCTGTGGTTCATTAAACATATAGATCAACCTGATAGTCAAAAGATTGTTATATTGATCACGGATCCAGGTCTGATTGGCCAGATTCGTGAATTCCCTTGTACGAATCTTCGCTACAGAGTACTGATACCTGAAATTAAACTTTAGTCTGTCAGCCATCCGCATGCGCAGGTCAACCAGCACTGAAAAGTCATCAGGCGAATAAACCCCATTAGCTGCTGTGGTTGCAGTTTGATAGCCGTGTTCAAATTCAGAGGCACCTACAAGCCGGCCCCACGAGAAACCTGTTCCTATCGTGATGAAATCCTTGTCGGTATAGTGTATCAACACGGGAACTTCAACGTAATTAAGCCTAAGTTCGTATGCTCCGTTCAGGGAGTCGGATTTGTACTGCGGTTTCTGGAATGCTCCTTTCTGGGTAAAAGATGTTTCCAGCGAAACATCGAAATTCTTCCCTAACGGGATCATTGCCGCTACACCAATGTTTCCGCCAAATCGATTATAGCCGTAAGCTTCGTCACCATCTACCTGCGAAAGGTTAAAACCTCCTGCCACATAACCCTTGATCATTTGTGCCTGAAGTTCAGCAGGCCGAAAAACACTGATCAGCAGAAACAAAACCAGTGCGAAAATCCTGAGTCCAGTTGGTATAATACTGAATCTGGGTTTTGTCACGAAAGCATAAAGGCACAACTTTTCACAAAGTTTTAATAAACAAATATAAAGTCCTGCCGATTCTTTGTGGCCTGATGTCTTTTTGGCAAAAAAAACCCATTTCGCAGGGGATTCAATCTTTGAATACAAATAATTTATCATGCCTGTATAACGTATTGCTGCGGGTTAAATTATTTTTCCCGGGCTAATTTCATGCTCAGGTTGATTCGGTTTCGCTCAAGGTCAACTTCAAGCACAGTTACCTTAACAGGCTGGCTAAGCCTGACTACCTGATTTGGGTCGCGGATAAAGCGGTCGGCCATTTGACTCACATGAACCAGGCCGTCTTGATGTACTCCAATATCCACAAAGGCGCCAAAAGCAGTTATATTGGTCACCACACCCTGAAGCACCATTCCAACTTTCAGGTCATTGATGCTTCTTATGTCTTTGGCAAATTCTACAATTTCAAATTGTTGCCGCGGATCACGACCGGGTTTTTCAAGCTCGGCCAAAATATCCTGTATGGTTTCTACGCCGGTTTTTTCTGTCAAAAAATCTTCAGGCCTGATGATTGCCCTCAGGTCTTTTCTTCCGATGAGTTCATTGGGAGCATGACCGCAAGCCTGAGCCATCTGGTTTACAACTTCATAGCTTTCAGGATGCACTGCACTGGCATCCAGCGGATTTTTTCCATCCCTTATTCTAAGAAATCCTGCACATTGTTCAAATGCCTTTGCTCCAAGACGCGGAACCTTCAGCAATTCGTCGCGACTGCTGAAACCCTTATGATCATTCCTGAAGCGCACGATATTTGCTGCCAGTTGCGGCCCAACACCAGAAACATAGGAAAGTAATTGTTCGCTGGCGGTATTGAGTTCCACTCCTACCGCATTCACACAACTTTCTACAGTCATCACAAGGTTTTCCATAAGAAGTTTCTGATCTACATCGTGCTGGTATTGGCCCACGCCGATTGATTTTGGGTCAATCTTTACCAGTTCGGCAAGAGGATCCATCAAGCGTCGCCCGATGCTGACAGCCCCGCGCACGGTAATGTCGTAATCAGGGAATTCATCACGTGCAACCTTTGAAGCTGAATACACTGATGCACCGCTTTCGTTGACCATAACTATTGTTACATCACTGTCAAATTTGATGGAACGAACGAGGTCTTCAGTTTCACGCCCTGCGGTTCCGTTTCCGATGGCGATCAATTCTATTTTATAGGTTGCCACCCAGTTTTTGAGCTTGTTCACGGCTTCTTTCACCTGGTGTTCGGGAGGGTGTGGATAAATGGTTTCGTTATGCATCAGGTTTCCCAGGCTGTCGAGTACCACCACCTTACATCCGGTGCGAAATCCCGGATCAATGGCTAAGGTGCGCTTTTGTCCTGCAGCAGGAGCCATTAGCAACTGGCGCAGGTTTTCCGAGAATACCTTTACCGCGACCTCATCAGCCTGTTCTTTAAAAGAAGTCCTGATTTCGTTTTCGAGTGATGGTGACAAAAGTCTTTTCCACGCATCGGCCGCAGCTTGCTGAACCTGCTTGCCTGCTTCGGCTGCCGTTTGTACAAATTTTTGATCCAGCAGGGATAATGCCTTTTCGTCATCAACCAGCAGATTCACTTTTAACACACCTTCATTCTCGGCTCTGAGCATAGCAAGTAAACGATGGGAAGGAATACGCGAAAGTGGTTCTTTCCAGTCAAAATACTGCCGGTATGTTGAAGCCTCGCCTTCTTTTCCCTTAACAACTCTGGAGGATATTTCCGCGCTTCTTTGAAACAATTTCCTCAGCGAGGAACGGGTTTGAACATCTTCAGAAATCCATTCGGCTATAATATCCCGAGCACCATTGAGGGCATCATTAACATCCGTGATTCCCTTTTCGGTTGACACAAAATTTGATGCAGCCTGTCTGATGTCGCGTGTTTTTTGCGCAAAGATTATTGAAGCAAGGGGTTCGAGGCCTTTTTCGCGGGCAATAGATGCCCTGGTCTTTCGTTTTTGCTTGTATGGCAGATACAGGTCTTCGAGTTCCTGAAGGTTCGTAGCCTGCTCAAAACGCCGCCTGAGGTCATCGGTGAGCTTACCTTGTTCGCTGACAGATTCAATTATTGCGGCTTTCCTTTTGTCGAGCAGCAGCAATTGCTGAAACCTTTTTTGCAGGGCCATAATAACCTCTTCGTTCATTGAACCGGTCATCTCCTTACGGTAGCGGGCAATAAACGGTATGGTTGCCCCATCTGCGAGAAGGCTTAGTACATTTCTTATGTACTGATATTCAACATTGAATTCCCTGGCCAGCAGACTGGCATATTGGGCTGTTTCGCTCATGAATATGGTGTGAATAAAAAAGGGACATTGCAGGCAACATCCCTTTTAGCTGTTACAATTTATTCTTTACCTGATCAGGTTAACTGTTCCTCTTTGGATAATCTCTTTTGCTCCCTGAAGTCCGCTTGCATAGCTCTCGTAAATAAGAACCCATGCATAGGTTCCGATTGGAGCCGGTTCTCCTTTGACTTTACCATCCCACCCTTTAGCAGGGTCAGTAGCTGAAAACACAAGCTGCCCCCAGCGGTTATAGACATAAAAATTAAATTTTGCCAGAGCACTTGCGGCACCCAGGACCTTAAATGTGCTGTTTTGCTGGATGGTACTGTTGGGGTTAAAGGCGTTGGGCAGATAAATACTGGCAAACACAATAAAGACCGAATCGCTGTTCTTACAGCAATTATCATCTGTTACGGTTACTTTAATCCAGCCATCTTCAGTGACGTCAAAATACCGATCGGTTGTTCCGGATGGTTCCCAAAGATATTGGTCAAATTCGCCGGCATCGAGCCTGATGGAGGAATTGGGCAACAGGTATAAGGTATCAGACCCCTGCCCGATATCCGATGCAGGAAGAGGATGTATGGTAATTGACCTGTTGGAGCTGTAGTTTCTTCCATTATAGCTTTCGGTTACTTCCACAACATAGGTTCCCGGGTTGGTAAAGGTATGTTGGGCCTCTATTTGAGATGAAGTTGCCCCGTTGTCATTAAAGTTCCAGTTTATCTGGCTTATGTTTGCATCATTGCGCAAATCGAAATAAGTAATTTCTGTATGGCATTGGTTGATCCAGTTGAAATGGGGAATATCGAGAAAACTTGTCACGAAATTCGGCATCCCGATTAAACTGGCGGCCCCATTCAGATTCAGTCCGTTATTGCTGTTTCCGTTCAGTGAATTATAATTGCATTCAGCGCCCGGCCTGTTTGGATTATAAATAACACCGATTGATTGCTTGCCAATCACTCCCTTCCGGAACTTTGCCATATAGATTTTACCATCGGGTGCCAGTTGCAGGGCTCCCATCAGGCTGTCAGCTCCTTCAAACTGGTTGACAGCATATTGGTGCACAACGAAGGGGTTGCTGAAGTAATTTGTTGTATTCAGATCAAACTGGTACAAATAATTAATATTATCACCAAGCGGGGAGGTTGTCATGTATAGTTTTGAATTGTCGGGTGAAAATTCGAGTCCGAAGGGATAATTAAATGCTCCTGCCCCGCTACCCTGGGCCAAGGTAATGGTTCCGCCAGCTTTATCAAAATCAAACAATTCAACAATTCCATCATGAGGTATGACGAGTGCGATCCGGTTTCCGTCGGGTGATGCCTTCATATAACCCGCATTGTTGTTTTCATTTCCGGCATGGTTTGAACCTGCTACTGAAATTGACGGTGTAATATTCAAACCTGCGGCATCAATTTTGTAGGCAAAGAAGCGGTTGCCGCTTGCAGCTGCGTAACCATGCGCAACCACCCAAAAAACGGTTTTGTCATCATTGGCCACTGAGGTGATTTTCTGGGCGTTGCTATTCAGCAATATCTCATTCTTCTGCGTAATGGTCCATGCGAAATTGATTCGCTCAACAACTGAATACCTAACCCCCTTATTAAATACAGGTGGAATATACATATCCACTGTAAACACATAATAACGGTCAGGATTACCGGGTTGTGGCACGATGATGGAGGATTGTGATGAGAAGTTGTTACCTGAGAGGTCAGTTGCATCGTTAAGGAAATAATATCCACCCGACCAAATCCTTATGCCGTCGGTGAAGAAGAGTAATTGTCCGTTTTCATCACTGATGGAAGCAACTCCATTGGGCAGGTTAATGGAACCCGGCATGATTGTCGCCTGAGGATTGCCTGAATTGAAGTTTAGCTGAGCTCTTTCGCCAAAATTCCAATTGTCGGCCTGCCTGGGTCTTTTGTAATCACATGGTGTTGGTTCCTGGGCAACAAGATCAGTTACACATGCAAGCATAATCACTCCTGAGATCAGGAGGTGCGAAAACAGTTTGGGGAAATTCATACGGTTAATCTGGTTTTCTACTACATTCCTAAGTTTCTCTCTCCCTTATTTCTTAATCAGACGTTTCATCATGATTCCACGGCTACTCTGAATAGTAAGAATGTAGGTGGCATCAGGCTTACCCGAAAGATCGAGCACAAATGACTTTCCTTCTTTCACAGGATCAAAGGATATATCGTTGAGCACTGTTTGTCCGTGAATATTAACTACCCGCATGACGACAGCATCGTTCAGATCTTTGAAATCCACCCGGAACAATCCATTCGATGGGTTTGGGTGCACGTTGATATAATGATCTGTAAACTCTTTTTCCGGAACCCCAATGTTACAGGCATTGAAATCGAAGAAAATGGTTAAGGTATCATGTGAAACACAACCGGTAACGGGATTAGTTACCCTGACCCAGTGCGTTTGAAAATCGATCCAGTTTCCGTTTGTTGAGGCCCTGAGCCTGTTGTGGCTTGTCTGGTTCCACCACAAATAGCTAAACCCGGGATTTCCTGCATCTAACCATACTGAATCGCGCACACATACCTTTATGGTGTCGTTACTGAAGTATGGTATATTGGCAGGTTTGATGTCAACCAGCGGCAGAGGGTTAACCACAACCGTTACCTGTCCGGTAACTATTTTATAGGTATCGTTTACCGATATGGTATACACTGTTGTTTGTGCCGGGCTTACTGTCGGGTTAGGGCTGTTTGAGGTCCATCCTGAGTTGTTTGCTGTCCAGGAATATGTATAACTGCCTCCGCCACCTGTTGCATTGGCGTTGATGGTGGTGCTGGCTCCCAGACAAATTTCAGCAGGAGTGGCCTGAGGATAAACGGCAAGAACGTCACCTGCAACAAGCACAAGTACCTGATCAGGCTGGCTGGAGCAGCCGTTCATATCATCAATGATCAGCGTAAACTCGGTAGTAGCATTAAGAATTTTTGTTGTCGGATTCTGAACAGTAGCATTGATCAGCGAATCAGCCGGTGTCCAGCGATACGAATAATTGCCACCAGAACCACCTGTTGCATAACCACTTAATTGAGTTGAAGTGCCGATATTGATTGTTTGGTCAGCACCCGCACTTGCCGCTGGCATGGGTTTCACAGTAACTGTTACTGTTGCACTGGTTGAATTGAAACCGTCAGAAACAGCAACTTGATAAATTGTTGTTTGTATGGGATTTACAACAGGTTCTTTTTCAGTTGAATTAAAATCACCATGATTTGAGGTCCATGTATAGGTATAACCACCTGAACCTCCACTAGGCAAGGCATTGAGCTGAACTGTTTGACCCAGACAAATAACTGAAGGACTTGCTTCTGCAGTCACCCCAAGCACTCCGCCAGTAACAATTACAGTAGTCTGGTCACTGTTCTGGCAACTGGTGGCATTGTCGGTTACATGCATGGTAAATACTGTGGTTGCTCCCATTGGCACTGTAGTAGGTGTCAGAATCGTCGGGTCGTTGAGTAGGTTGGCTGGTTCCCACTGAATGGTATAGTTGCCCGATCCGCCTGCTACTTCACCCTGGAGCTGTACTGTCCATCCGTTAGGTATTTCTTCATCAGGACCTGCATTGGCGCTGGCTGCCTGTGAAACCACAACAGCCTTGTTTTTTGTCCTTGGACACTGCATGAAGCCCGTATATGTCGTCATCGAAACAAGGTAGGTTCCTGGATTGCCAAAAACCTTCTCCTGATGCTGCCCATAGGCTGTTGTTCCATCCCCAAAATTCCATTCCCAAAGGGTTATCTGAGCCTGAGGCGGATTGACTGTTGATTCATCAACGAAAAATGTTGTATCACCAAAACAGGTAGGATTGAAACTAAAATTAGGTGTTGGCGTCGGATTGACCACAACATTTGCTGTGCTTGGGTCGCTGCTGCTGTTGTTTACTGTAATCACACAACTATACATGCCGGCATGACTTAGCTGAACATTTTGTATTGTCGGGTTTTGCTGGGTTGAGATGAAGTTATTCGGACCTGACCAGTAATAGGTGGCATTGTTTACTGTTTCTGCATAGAGCTCAAGTGTCTGGCCCACACAAAGCGGACTGTTGCTGCTTGTCAAAGGAGGAAGGATGGTGCAATCTGTTTCACCGGTGCCTGCGCTTTTCTGGAATGTAATGTCGCAGGGTTGATTTGAGTAGTTGGTAATCAAAAGAATATAATACTTACCTACCTGAGCATTTGCAATGTCGCAGTACTCCGTTGGTGCTGGGGAATAACTGCAGTCTATTACCTTGTTTGCAGTCAGCTGTGTGGGACAAGGTGTTACCGGGTCATCGTAGGGCCCCCACATAATAAAGTCAATGTCGCGGAGCGGTGTGCTGAACATATATATCTGCAGGTAACCCCCGACAGCAATTTTCATATGAAACCATGCCGGATTGGGCCGTGTTGTCAAACAACCATAATAAGGGCCATTCTCGGCAGTACCTGAATTCACTCCGGCAGGAAAAGTATAGATGTCGCTGGTGCAAAATGGAGCAGAATCAGCACACATTGCATTATTTGTTCCTCTGTCGGCTCCCGTCAGAAAATTTAAAAGTTTTCCATTGTTATCTGTATCATAAACTTCCAGAATGTTGGCAATCATTACCTTATCATACTCTGGTGTAAGCTTGTAAGCTTCAGACACTATGATGGCCAGTTGCTGATGTAATGCATTAATCTGTTTATCCGAGCCGCAATACTCAACCCTAAGTAATCCAGGCTGAGATAAATGATTGGCGCACAAAGCCTGATCTGAATAGATGGCATGATACATTAAAACCCTTGTATGCCAATCATCAAATGCATTCAGGTTGACCTCAATCCAGCCTTCCTTTGCATTAAGCACGCGGGCTGCAAGTTCTTTGTCAAATGTACAATCCTCAGTATTGCCAGTTGCAAATAATGGATTATTGAAGCCGGACTGAAACAAAAGTCCAAGCAACAGCGAGAATAAAAATAAACGGGTTTTCATGGTTTTAGCTTCTTTTTGGGCACTTAAAAAGCGATTTTCAAGGCCGAAATGTACAATTATTTTCCAAATATTTTAACTATTTATTTACATTCATTGAAAATCAGATGTTTGAAAAACTCATCTTTCGTTTCTCATCAATAATCAAAGCTCAGTTATCAGCAACTTCATAGAATGTGTTGAACCCTCTGTTCTTATCTGCAAAAAATACAATCCGCTGTGCAGGTGTTTCAGATTTAGCATGTGTACTGAACCGGGGAACATGACATGTTTCTGCTGATCTGCATAAACGATTTTTCCGTTAAGGTCTTGAACCTCTATACTATGAATAATATCTTGTTCCGCCAAACGGATATGGAAGAAACCATCAGATGGATTCGGATAGACAATGGGAACCGATTGTTTTTTCGGAATGTCATCCAATCCGATGTTGCATTGGTTAAAATCAAATATTATGGTTAAAGCACCAGTTTTCTGACATCCAGTCTCAGGATAGGTTGCCCGCACCCAAAGCGTTTGAATATCAATCCAATTACCGTTTGTGGTAACAGTCATCTTGTCGCCGGTGTAATAGTTTGACCAAAAATACTGTGTTCCATCAGGATGTTCAGGATGTCTGGCGAGTACAACAACTGAGTCCCGCACACAAACGACAATTGTATCCTGTCCATAAAGTTGGGCACCTGGAGGAATGAGGTTTAAAACTGGCAATGGGTTAACAGTAATAAAAACGCTATTACTTACCTGATTGAAACCATCATTTACAGTAACTGTCAATGTAACCGATGTTTCCGGTGCAATGACAAATTCAGTCAAATCAGACACAAAACCCGGAGGATCAGATACCCAGGAATAGGTATAAGAGTTTCCTCCTCCAAAGGCCATTGCTGAAATAGCCGTTGGCTGCCCATGACATATTACCTGTGGCGAGGCAATTGCAAAGACAGCAAGACCATCACCCATTACATTGATCCACACTTCATCAGGACTGCTAATGCATCCATTCTGATCGGTTACCTGAAGGCTAAAGATGACTGATTCATTCAGTATAGAAGTTTTGGTAATTGCCAGGTCTGGATTTTCGACCATAGAGGCAGGCTGCCATGCGTAGTTGTATTGTCCGCTTCCATCACTTGCCGACCCCAAGAGTACTGTATTTGTACCGGCATTGATGATTTGATCAGCACCGGCATTGGCTAATGGTCTGGGATGAACCTGAACGGTAACTGATCCATAAACTGTATTAACGCCATCAGAAACACTTACATAATAAGTTATTGACTGTGTGGGAAAATCAGATGGATTTGGAATATTTGTCGAAAAACCCGGAGGGTAAGAAGTCCAGCTGAACTGATACTGTCCTGATCCTCCATATGCATTCGCCAGTAAATTAACCTGATCTCCCAAACAGATGTTGTTTGATGATGTAGTTACATCTACCCCAAGTGGACCGCCGCTGATTATAACCATTACTTCATCCGTACCGATGCACTGATACAACTGATCGGTAACAGTGAGGGTAAACTGTTTTGATTCCGTCAAAGGAACTGTAACCGGGTTGGATATCAAATGGTTATTCAGGAATTCAGCAGGCTGCCAATCGAACGCATAACTACCCGAACCGTTGCTTACCTGTGCGTTAAGTTGTGCCTCCCAACCGCTTGGAATACTGATATCAGTCCCTGCATTCACCAAAGGCACAGGCTTCACGGTAACCAAAATTGAGGTTGTTGCCTGATTCTGGCCGTCATCAACCTGAACAGTATAATTCGTTGTAGTTACAGGGCTTACCAAAGGATTTTTGAGAGTTGATGAAAATCCAACAGGCTCTGAAGACCATTGATAAGTGTAGTCACCAGAACCACCAAAGGGATTGGCATTGAGCTGAACTGGCTGCCCCGGGCAAATTTCCGGAGGATTAGCTGAAGCTGTAACACCTAAAATCCCACCCGAAACAAAAACAATGGTCTCATCTGAGCTGGAACAGCCTGAAATGTTGTCTGTTGCAGTCATAATAAAAGTTGTTGTAGTTTGCATGGGCAAAGTTTCTGGATCTTCCTGGGTTGGATCAACCAGCATGTTTGCGGGTTGCCACAAAAGTGAAAAAGATTCTGAATTCCCAAAAACTGATCCGTCAAGCTGTGTAGTCCAACCATTGGGCACAACCTGATCGGGGCCTGCATCTGTCCAAGGGACAGGATTAACGGTTACAGTAACCTGACTGTTCAGACTATTCTGGCCGTCGAATACGGTTACAAAATAAGTAGTGGTCACAAGAGGGGTAACCATAGGCTGGCTTTCCTGTGAATAAAAACCCGGGGGATCGGAACTCCAGTTAAAGGTAAAGTTTCCTGAACCCCCTGATGCAAAGGCAACCAGCTGAACAGGTTGTCCTTCACACACTGCCTGTGGATAGGCTGTCGCAGAAACTGTAAACGGCGTTCCGGTAACAAAAACGGTTACCTGGTCTGTACGCACACATGAAGAAACCTGATCTGTAACAAATAAAGTGTACACAACAGTAGCCGTAAGGTTTACGGTATTCGTAATCAGATTGTTTGGCTGCACAACTAACCCGGCAGGCTGCCACTGAACAGTATAATTGCCAGAGCCATCAAAAACGCTACCGTTCAGTGTAGTGTACCAACCATGAAAAATTGTGATATCCTGACCGGCATTGGCCTGTGTAGCCACCGAAACCGGCACCTGTTTCACTTTAATCCGTTCACACATCCAATCATTAGTGTAGGTTTTCAGTGTTACTGAGTAGGTTCCGGGCGCGTTGTAATAATGAACCGGATGCTGCGAACCGGAAGTATTACCATCGCCAAAATCCCAAAGCCATGATGTAATTTGCTGCCCTGCAGGCAAAGTAGTGGAAACATCAGTAAAATAGGTTGAGTCGCCGAAGCAAGTTGGTGTGAAGCTGAAATCAGGCACGGGGGTTGGAAATACCTCCACGGCAGCTACTGCGGGCTCACTGAGGTTTCCATTCACATTGATGATTAAGGTATAGTCACCCGCATTGCTTAACTGGGCATTGTTAATCACCGGATTCTGCTGGCTTGAACTGAATCCTGAGGGGCCGGTCCAGTTATATGTTGCATTGGTGACAAAGTCAGCAAAAAGCTGTATTTGCTGGCCTACACAAACAGGGCTGTTACTGCTAACCGGTGGCGGCAGAATGGTGCAGTCTGTCTCGCCATTTCCGGCAATTTTCTGAAAAGTTATGTTACCGGCCGCATTGGCATAATTGGTAATAAGCATGATGTAGTACTGGCCGGTTTGTCCGTTTACGATATGCGCATGCTCAATAGCCGCGGGCGAATAACTGCAATCATGCAGGTTGCCGGATGGATAGAAATTAGAATTTGACGTATTGTTCGGGCAGCAACCTGATGACGGGCACTGCGGACAATTTGCGGTCAGCTGCTGAACACATGGTGTAATTGGATCCGAGTATGGCCCCCATAATGCAAAGTCAATATCCAGAGGCTGACCATTAGTACGCGTGCCTGTCATTCTAATGGTGATATTTCCCGGTTGAAGTATTCGCATGTGATACCAGACAGGATTCGGCCTTGTGGTGAGGCAACCATAGTTCGGTCCGGGTTCAGCAGTGCCACTATTGACACCGGCCGGAAAACTATACACATTGCTGGTACAAAACGGATCGGAAGTAGCGCATGTATTGCCCTGGGCTTCATCAATACCCATCAGAAAATTAACCAGCCAGTCTTCTTCATTCGGATCATATAGCTGAATCAATTCATAAATCATGAATTTGTCGTAGGATTCCTCAATGCTATCTGCCTCTTTCAAAATAAGTTGCAATACCTGAATAATTTCGTCAGCCGAAAGATCATTATTACATGCCGTTACCAGTAAAATGGATGATTCTTTTCTTTCGGTCATGACACAAATCCCAGGATCTGAATGCACCATATGGTACACAAGTACCCGTGAATGAAATGATTCAATTCCGAGAAAATCAATCTCTACAGATTTGCCCTTGGAGATCAATACATCTTTTTGAGTCTCGCCGGCTGCAAAGCTTTCTGTCATCCATAAAAGCACGAAAAACACTGTGCTTGCAAGCAATGGGAAATGACACAGAAGCAGATGCTGATTGGTTTTGGAACAACTTTTTAGCACAGCTTTAAAATTAACGTTTGGTTTTGGTTTGATACACTTACATAATCCTGAATCCTTGCTACTGAGTAACAAGTTTTCGGGTGTCAATTGCGCTATCAGACTGCAACAGTAAGGTAAAAACTCCTGTTCCTGCATGTCCGATATTGATTGTTCTTGGATTTCCAACATACAAAGGTTTACGGCTTTCATCTGCAAAGATAACCCGTCCTTTCTGATCAACAATTCTAATATTCAGCCACTTGAGGTCTTCAAAAGTTTGTAGCGTAAATTCACCGTTGCTGGGATTTGGAAATACTGAAATTAGTTGCTGCAGATCAGGCCTGCGTTCTGGAATGTCAATATTACACTGGTTGAAATCGAAGATAATTGTGATCTGTCCCTGCGACTGGCATCCGGTACCCCCGGTGGTTACATTCACACCAAAGGTCTGAATGTCAATCCAGTTTCCATTAGTGGTTGTGGTAATTGTGCGGCCTAACAGTCCGTTTGACCAATAATACTGTGTGCCCTGTGGATCGCCATCATTACCCGCATCAATGACCACTGAATCGCGAACGCAAACGACAATGGTGTCCTGTCCATAGATCACAGCGTTGTCAGGGATAAGGTTGATCAGCGGCAAGGGGTTTACTGTCACGGTTGTAAAATCCGTGACTGAAGTGAAACCATCATTAACCAGCACGTTATATCTTGTAGTACCAACCGGTGAATCCTGAATAACGGACTGGTCAGAGGTGAATCCGGGAGGCACCGAAGTCCATGAATAGGTGTAGGTTCCTCCGCCGCCTGTAGCCTGGGCCGAAATAGTGGCGCTACCTCCGAGGCAGATTGCCCCGGGATTTGCAAATGCAAACACTGAAAGGCCGTCACCAGCGGGGTTGATCAGAACAAAATCAGGTTGTCCCGCGCAGCCATTCTGGTCCATTACCATAAGTGTAAAAATCGTAGGTTCGGTGAGTATGGCTGTTACCGGATTTGGAATGTTGGGATTGCTCACAAGCCCGGCGGGCTCCCATGAATAGATATATAATCCCGAACCTCCTGTAGCCGAGCCGTTTAACTGCGTTGTGGTGCCTTCGTTGATTACCTGATCAGGCCCGGCATTTGCCAAAGGCATAGGTTTAACCGTAACCAACACTTCATCTGTCCTGAACTCATTGGTGACTATATCAGTTACTTTCACCATATAAGTTGTTGTCTCCTGCGGATAGACAACCGGATTGTTCAGCCCTGATTCAAATCCTTCAGGATTCGAAGTCCACTCAATGGAGAAACTACCTGAACCTCCATCGGCCATGACCAGCAAGTCAACCTGTTCACCGATACAAATTTCAGTAGGATAAGCCGAAACCTGAATACCCAAAGGACCACCCATGACATTCACACGTACCGTATCGCGGCCATAGCATGAGGTACCAAGATCGGTAACCTGCAGATAGAAAAATGCACTGCTGGTAAGGCTCACTGTCGTGGGATTCGGGATATTTGGGTTGTTGAGCAGTTCAGCGGGTGTCCATGAATACACATAATTACCTGAACCTCCTGATGCCGTACCGTTTAGCTGAGTTGTGCCTGCATAAGGAATATCAATATCCATACCCGCATACACCACCGGGGAACCGAGCTCTATGTCAAAGTAAAAAACATTCGGTGTCGCATAATTATCGCAGGCATCTTTTACAAAGCTAAGGGGTAGGAGTTCGAGCGAATAGGTTCCGCTCTGATACAGTCCAGGAGTAAAGAATATTTTGTATTCACGCTCCATAGCGCCTCCGAGCAGGCAATTCTGTCCGGTAACCTGTGTTACGGTGTAGGGGCCGCCCGGACCGGTCAATTTAAAGTCACTGACATTAACCGTATTGCATTTTACGTTTTCGGAGAAACGGATGGTAAGTGAGTTTGTACCGCAGTTGATGATGTCATTGTATCCGATTTCGCTGATCACCGGTGGCACATCATCAAAGATTACTGCTGTGCTGGGACTGAAATCAAGGGTGTATCCTCCGGGAGTCTGCGTCCAGTCACTCACGCAAAGCACATAGGTTTCTCCTTCAAAAACTGCCAGGTCAGCATTCCACTTGTTGGTTGGCCCTCCTCCATTGCAATGGGTTACGCCGCCGTCAGCTGTGCTAATCCCTGTGGTTCCCTGGTGGCTTGCCCCCCCTGCTGCATTGCAGCTTTTCTGCATGACAATTGCATTGTTGTATATTTCGTTGCAATAATTATTCGTCAGGTTATATACTGCCCAGTCATAGTCATCGGTCTGCACCTGGGGAGTGATCCTCAGACGGAGCAAGCCCGACTGAACAACAGTCCATTGATACCACCGGCTGTTCTTTTCCCCGTCCATACAGCTGTTCGGACAGTTCTGATTGGGATTAATCTCATTTGGATAGTTGCCTGATCCGGTGGCTGTAAACGGCTCTGTGTACACGTAGTCGCAAACCGGAATGGCCCCCAGACAATCCTGGGTTGTCGGCACCTGTGCATGCCCTATACTGAAAAATGCGGCATGAATCAGGATAACAATAAGATATGAAAGTAAAATTCTGCTCATCAGTGTTGGATATTTTCGGTTAGCCTCTTTATTTGAAACGACTTACAAATTTAAGAAAAACATGAAGCACAATCCAAATTTTTACTAAGCTGCCTGCCTTTTTGTCCATGCTATAAAAAATCCCGGCTGTCCAATTGAATGGACAGCCGGAATATTGCTAAATGCAGAAGAAAGGGATTGTATTAGTTGCTTACCAATACTTTCCTGATCACCTGCTCTTTGTTGTTGCTGAATACAACGGTGTAGGTACCGCGGGTCGGGTTCTGCAAACTGATCTGCTCTGTTGCGCTGCCATTAACCCTGAAGTCCCTGATCTGATATACCTGGACACCAAGACTGTTGTACACCGTAACATCCCATGATTCCTCACGGTTTGACTTAATAGTGACGCTGAAGCGGCCATCATTGGGCACCGGATGAATCGTAAACCTGCCCCCGGCATTCTCGTTCAGGCCTGTAACAAGTACATAAACAGGTTCGGAAGGATCTGAGCTGCAACCGTCAATGGTAACAACTGTCCAGTAGTTTCCGGTTTCTGTAGCTGTGTAGGTCTGTCCTGTTGCTCCATCAATAGCTTCGCCTTCGAAGTACCACTGGTTGCCTTCAGGAGCGTTACTGCTGAGGTCATACTCATTGAGCGTTACAATGGGTTTTGCTGGTTTTACACCGATTGAAACTGCAAAATTGGAAGATGGAGCACCTGCACCGCAACCATTGGTTGCATAAACGCTAAATACTCCGTCTTCAGCATCCGGCGCGAAGCTTACTGTGATACTGTTGGTTCCAATGCCATCAACAATGGTTACACCATAGGGCACTGTCCAGTAATACATCTCGGCATTTGCTATGGGAGCCACACTGTATACCAAATTTCCTGAGGGCAGACATACAAGAGCGGTTCCGCTGATGTTTCCTGCAGCAGCAGGCAAGGGAAGCACGTTAACGGCAAAGGTTCCGGGTGTTGAGCCTTCACAACCTGATGCGTTCTCGTAGTTCACAGTTACGGTCTGAGTTCCTGATCCTGTCCAGTAAACCAGTAATTGATAAGTTCCCTGTCCACTTACGATGGTTCCTCCTGAGGTAACTGTCCAGACATAGTCATTGAAGCCTTCTTCGGTGGTGAACACATGGTTTTCATCCGAAAGCTGGCATGCTGCAGTATTACCTGCGATGGTCGGAACTGGTCTTGCACTGACGTATACATCCAACTCAGTTGGTGCAACAGCGGAGCAACCGTAAGTGTTTGCATATATCACAGTTACATTTTGATCTCCCACTGAATTCCATTTAACAGTAATTGAATGTGTTCCCTGTCCTGACAATATCTGGCCTCCGGCTGAAACAGTCCATACATAGTCCTGATTGCCGGTTTCGGTTGTATAGGTTTTGTTGTCACCCTGACAGGCAACATCAGCACCAGTAATCGTTGGAACGGGTATCGGACATAGAGTTGTAAAGACTTCCATCGCACCATAGGCTGTGCCTGTCGAATTTTGTCCAACGGCTCTGTAATAGTAGGTTGTATTGATGCTGAGTCCTGTCAGATCTGCATATACTGCAGTATTGGTTGTTCCGGTTACAGTAAGTGGCACGCCTGCGATGACATTGCCGTATGCAGGAGTCAGTCCCCATTCAAAGGAAGTGGTCGTACTCTGGTTATTGGCATTGACAGTGCTGTTAAGTCTTGCAACTGTAAGATCAATATTGCTGGCTGCCAGGGTTACAACGGTGGGCGGTGCAGCACCAGTAGTGAAGGTCTGGTTCGCTCCGTAGGTTGTGCCATTGGCATTGGATGCTACAACACGGTAGTTATAGGTCTGACTTAATGCAAGTCCAATCAGGTCAGCACTAACCGCGACATTAGTACCCCCAGATACAGGGCTTTGAGCTGCATTGATTGTATTCCCGTAGGCTATCGTGGTTCCCCATTCAAAAGTCACGGTTGTTGAACTGCAATTAGCGTTTACTGTTCCGTTCAAGGTTGCATTGTCATTTCCAACAGGTGCAGCCGGAAGGGTTGTCGCAGTTGGTGCAGCAACATCGTTGGTAGTGAAGCTCTGCGTCATGCCAAATGCAGTCAGGCCACCTGTGGTTACAACCCTTAACCGATAATAGTAAGTCGTTCCAAGAGTGAGTCCGGTCAGGTTTGTTGTTATATTGGTCAGTGTTGATCCTGAAACTGAAGCCGGTGTACCTGCAACTGTGGTTCCAAAAGACATAGTTGTACCATAATCGAAGAAGGTATTGGCAGTGAACCCACTGGCGTTTACGGTTCCATTAAGCGTAACGTTACCGCATGCCAGGTTGCTAACCGGAGTTGTTGTAACAATAGGATTAACACCAAACTCGATGGCACCGATGTCGGGTGGACTGGTACGCATGACAAGGTTGTAGTCCATTGGAACACTGCTTTGGTACAAACCTGCATTATTCAAGGTCATGTTGGTTGGCAACAAATTGGTATTGGATGTGTATTGCGGGTTTACACTAAATGAATTCATATCAAATCCAGTACCGGTCTGCCAGTTTGCAAGTGTTGTATAGGATGTTGTGGCAACCTGACCAACGATTTTGTCCATTCCACTGGTGGGATTCACAAAGATATCGTTGTAGTTGCTGGCCTCCAGCTGAGTATTTGCAGTTTGAAGATAAATACCATAAGCAGCAAGGCCAAGAGTGGTGAGCCTGTCAAGATTGTTTACGATGATATTGTTCTTCAGATCGGCGGTTGTGCCTGTTCCGAGAGCAATACCTATGGAAACTGCACTGGCTCTGTTCAGAGTACTGCCATAGAGGTGAATCGAGTTATGATAGACCTTTGCACCTGTTTGGGTTCCAAACAAATACATTCCCATTGGGTTATCAGCCAAAATGGATGTACCCCAGCCATCTCCGAAAATATTATAAATCACGTTATTGGCAATGATATTGTTTGAGTTGGTCACTCCGGAAGATACTGCAACTGCAAATCCGCCATAGCCTCCCGTACCTGTGTAGCCCAGGGCATAGATCTCATTCGCATCCATTCTGCTGTTAACAGTTGATGTTGCAAACCAAATGCCCCTGTCATCTTCAGATGTAACGCCATCAAAATTGGCAACTTTGTTTTGGGAAACCGCTGCTCCATCAACCCCCTGAATATAGATACCTGTATAGCGGACAGAATTTGTGCCTGCAGTAGTCAGGTCATTCTGGGTAATGAGCAAGCCACTGCCATTACCAGCTGCAACAAAAGCATTGCAATAAATCCCGATGTAGGCTTTCTGGACAGTGTTGTTGCGTAGTGTTATATTATTGAAATAACCCGGGTTACCTGGTGTCACTGCATCGCTTACGATCACGGCAGAGTTAGTATTTGCGCCGTTTATCAAATTACAGTTTCTGACTGTTACATTGGTAACCGGCACTGTTCCTGTGGATGCGATCAATAAAACCTGCGGACCTGTGGCACTGGTATTCTCGATGGTCAGGTTGCGTGTTGTACCGCCAGAATTGGATCCATCAATGGTGATGAAATTCTCCTGAATCCTGAATAAGAAACCCGAGGCGACAGCTGCGCTTATCGTTGTTGTTACCGCATTTGCAGGTCTGATGAGCACGGGTGCTGTGGATGAAGGTTTAGCTGAACTACTGACACTTATGACAATCGGGAAAGTTTCGGTAGGATAGGTTGCATCCGTCAGCAGGAAGGTAACCGGCCCACTGACTCCCCTGTTGTTCAGATCAGTAACAGCTGCAGTAATAGTTGCATAAACTCCGGAATTGGCTTCTCTGTTCTGAGTTTCGTCATTACCGGAATAACTAACAAAGAGATCACCTTTGTATTCTCTGCCATTTTCCATCGGTATCCAGCTGACTTCTTCAATCTCCATCATCCTCTTGATTGATTTGGGGAATGGTGCAGTTTGTGTCGCATGCGCAAATTCGCCTTTTTCAGCCGGCACTTCAACATCAACTTCTTTCAACACTTTCTTCACTTGTTTTTCGAAAGTGATGTTCTTTCCGCTCAGATTATTAAACAGCGCCAGACCAACAGTATAGCTACCGCTAAGTGGCGGGCCGGTAATAAGGTAAGAACTTGGATTTGTCGGTGGAGTAGCTGCGGCAGGAGGATTGGCTGACAGGCCGGCTGCTCCGGCAGCCGGAAACACACCAACATTTGGTGTTGGAGCGATATCCTGTGCTGCAATATAGTAGGAAACTACATCGTTGACAGCTACGCCTGCTCCAAAATTAAAGGTATAATTACTGCCACTGACATGAACGCCTGTTACGGCAGTATATGCTCCGGCATTGATCCTCCAGAAAAGTCTTGGTAATCCGATTCCTGATGTTGGAACATTAGATGCATCGGTAATGCTTGCTGTAAGCGTCCTTACGCCTGTTCCGGAAGTGTTGCCCAGAGGAGTATAAACAATATTAGGAGGAGACAAGTCGAGCAGAATTCCGGCAAACTCATCCGCGCCAATGTCGGGCATTGTGGTATGACGAGTGTTGCCATCATAGTCAACTGTAATTCCGGCAATCGGAATCCCGGCGCTTTCAAGCTGAGTAGCAATCAGCTCATTGATGTGCAGAAAGTCAGCACTTGCTCCGGCTATGCTCTTAAACGGCGGATCTTCAGTAATTGAGCTTGACTCACGGGGAGTAACCAGTCCTTTGAATGCTCCAAGTGATTGTGATGCGTTGGTTCCGTCATAATAAATTAAACGGGTTGCCCCGGGTGTACCTGCAAAGAACAAGTTATTGTTCGAAGCATTGTTATAGTTGGTAAATGTTGTAGATGATCTTTGATAAGCAACTGTAAAACCGATACCAGCAGGAGTTGATTTGTTTACAATGATATTGTTTCGCATAAACAACTCGGCAGCGGTTGCAGTTGCTGAGGTTGTGGCAAAAACACCGCAGGTAGCAAAGTTGGCGCCTGTTGTGCTGCCATTCAGGTGAATGGTGTTATACGATAGATTCACCGGACCGGTAGAGGTTGTTGTCAGGTTAATACCTCTCAGGGTTGGAGCAGTTGCTGAAGATGAACTGGCCGCAGGGGCTTTCAGGTCGCCAATAAGGTTATTATATACATTGGCAGCACCCGGAGATCCCATACTTGTGATCGCAATACCTGATACTGTTGGGGCTCCTGTTGATGTGCTCTGAATGTTGTACACTTTGTTTGTGTGAATGGTCGGCGAACTGCTTGACATCTGGATGCCTGAGATTGTTGTACCGCCTGTAGTCAGGGAGTGAATCAGGTTGTTGGCCACAGTACGTGTGCCAGAGGTAGTAAATGCATATAGTCCGTACATTGTACCGGTACCGTTATGCGTCAGGTTCCTGATTATATTGTTGTTGTAAGTTTCATTCGGTGGCGAAGAAATGTTGTACATCCCATAAAGTGTACCGCTACCTGTCGTTTTTAAGCAACTCAATGAATGAATCAGGTTGTTGTTGGCAACAATTACAGCGCCTGTTGAGCCTGAAGTTTGTATACCATACATTGTGCTTGAAGTTCCTGTGCCATCAATACTCATGTTGGTAATGGTGTTCCCGTTTGCATTCTGGTTTACTCCGGATGAAATGTACACACCGATGGTTGTACCTCCGGTTGTCCCAGTGCGGGTAATGTTGTTCACCAGATTCTGGTTTGTATTTACCGTAGTGGCTAAACCACTATTGAAGATGCCATAAATGATACCTGAACCCGCAAGTGCTGCATCGCTATACGCAATGTTTTGAACAGTGTTGTTGTTGATATTGACCGTTGCAGCGCTTGCCGAACTCCAAATACCGTAAAGTGTGCCGGAAGTTGCAGTCAGGTAGCTGCCTGTAAGTGTATTGTTATTGATATTGACTGTATTGCCGGCAGCAGTGCTTCCGATAGCATTTTCAATCATATACACCAGATGTGTGGTACCACCTCCTTTAATATTAAGGTTGTTGTTGTTAATGGTAACACTTGCACTGGTTCCTGCCTGTGCATAAATGCCCCTGAGTACATTGGGGTGGTTGGCGCCTGATCCATTGTTGTTGTCAATGGTGTTATACGAAATATTCGCGCCCCATTGGTTATTGATGCGTATGGCTGCAGCTGGATTGATTGCTGCGGCTGCGCCTCCAAAATTGAGGATTGTGTTTCCGGTTGATAGTGCAACACCTCCGATGTCATTTCCTGTGTCACCCAAAGTGAATGGAGAAACGTCGGCATGGCCATTTAAAACGATGCCATAATTGCATTGCTGAAGTGTATTTCCGTAGAATTTATTGAAGGAGTTTGTGCCTGCCGCGCTTGTTGGTGTGAGCGCAGTTGCCTGAGCGGCAACAGTAGCATTAACCACATTAATGGCTTTTGATCCTTCAAAAGACGGGCCTGCGCCAGCGTCATTATTGACCCTGCTCAGAGTTACAACACAGTTTCTGATGATGTTGTTCTGGCAGCCATCAGTTGCCGATGCCCTGAAAAAGGCAAACCCATACTCCATAGTCCCTGGATTTGTGGTATTTGGGTCTAGCAAATCGATTCCATCAATAGTGGTGTAATCAGATCCTACAAAATTCCAGATACCATCCTGAACAGCTGAAGAAGGTGTGGCTGTCCCTAAATATGCAGTAATCAAAGGATTGGCCCCTGCACCACTTTTTTGAAAAGTGATTGGGTTGGCAAGTGTGCCTGTTGCCGTGAGTGAGATTGGCGCGGCAACGGTTTCGGTGTGGCCTGCTGCCACATTAAACGTAACCCCGCCAGATCCAACCCCTGCGCCATTAAGGGCAGTGACTGCTGCGGCAATAGTAGGGTAATCTCCCGGGATGGTTTTTATCCCGCTGAGCTGTGCCCATGAACTCTGTGTCCAGATAAGAAATACGACTAAAATGAGTAACTGTTTTTTCATAGCCATAAATTTACGTTAATTAATAGTTGGATTAAATAATGAATTTTTGATCATCATATTGTTATTTTATTAAACTCCAGCCACTTTCATTCTGAAAGATGCTGAGTGAAACAAATTTTTGTCTTTTGGGGAATGTACTTCCTCGTGCAATATTATAACTTTTTTTACTCGAATGCAATTTTTTAACATATGGAACTGTCTATATGTACCTACATTTTTCTATTAACTCGTAAAGCAGTTTAATTATTTAGCGTTGATGGGCGAATGTAAAAGAATAAGGTTGGGAGGTTTGATCCGCTGTGGCGGACAAGATTCAAGGATTTGACAATTTGAAGATTTGAAGATTGTTGCCCTGTCTTGTCCTTAAATAGATTTACAGTAGAATCAAACGTTCAGCAGGCTTATGAGCAAAAAGTAACCTATCACAGACGATTTAGATTTTTAGCGGCCGGCACAGATGAACAAACGCTTCGGCTGGTCAATAATAAGGGTGTATAACCCCTACAGGGTATGGATTTTCTTATATGGTTTGTTTCACATTGGCATATGCCCTAGGGGCAAAATTGCGGAAAATAGCTTAACCCGAAATGATCTTTGAAGGGTAACCGGTCAACGCTAATCAGACATTGCCACTTCATAAGTCGGCAATTAAAAAAACATCGATCAAAAATGCTAAATTATTTCTCGCTGTGGGTGCGGCGTGAAATATTCTTCTCTTTTCTCGCGGCGGGCGCGGCGTGAAATTCTTCTTTTCTCGCAGCGGGCGCAGCGCGGTACTTTTCGTTGCGTTCGTTGCGTGGGCTCTTTCTCGTAGCGAAGAGATCTCAGGTGGCGAATCAGCCAATTCAACAATCATAAATTATTTCTCGCGGCGGGCGCAGCGTGAAACATTTTTCTCATTTCTCGCGGCGGGCGCGGCGTGAAATTCTTCTTTTCTCGCAGCGGGCGCAGCGTGAAACATTTTTCTCTTTTCTCGCGGCGGGCGCAGCGTGAAATTTTTTTCTTTTTCTCGCAGCGGGCGCAGCGCGGTACTTTTCGTTGCGTTCGTTGCGTGAACTTTTTCTCGTAGCAAAGAGATCTCAGGTGGCGAATCAGCCAATTCAAAAATCAAAAATCTCTGAATTCCATATATTTAAGATCGATGAGTGACAATCTAAGATTTAAGATCTGGCTGAGTGTTGATTGAAGAAGACTTCCCTGATGGTTGAGCGGAGTCGACGGTGGTTGAGCGGAGTCGACGGTGGTTGAGCGGAGTCGAAACCACCGCTTCCAAAAGCCACTTCAAAAATCGGCAATTTTAAGCTGAGCGTGCGATGCGTTGCGATGCATTGAGCCTGTCGAAATGAGCTTGTCGAAATGTCGAGGCTCGAAAATCATATATTTTTAAATTTCATATATTTAAGATCGATGAGTGACGATCTAAGATTTAAGATCTGGCTGAGTGTTGATTGAAGAAGACTTCCCTGGTGGTTGAGCGGAGCCGATGGTGGTTGAGCGGCTTGCATTGCGATGCCCTGCGATGCCTGAGCCTGCCGAAGGGAGCCCGTCGAAGGGAGCTTGTCGAAATGAGTCGAAACCACCGTTTACCTGCTGAAACCACCATCAAAACCAGTCAACGCTATTCAGGCATTGACTAACAAGGAACAAGAAACCAGAAACCAGCAACCAGAAACCAGCAACCAGCAACCAGTACCCAGAAAAAAATCGGGTCCAGAGCCCCGGGCTGAACATCAACCCGCAACCCTGAACCCGAAACTTAGTTCCAAGAACCCAGAAACCAGTATCCAGAAACCAGCAACTAGTAACCAGCAACTAGCAACTAGCAACTAGTAACCAGCAACTAGTAACCAGAACCTATTCCTCAATATCCTCCCGGTTCTTCCAGGCAGTGTACACCTTTTTGGCGCCATAAGCGGCTCCAAGGGTGAGCAGGATACCTATTCCGGTGCCTATGGGTGCGCCACCGCCAATGGGGCCGCCACCCGCACTCGGGTCAACCGGCGGTTCCGGTGGCTGGGCTAACAAAACCTGACTGGCTACCATCATGGCGCTGACCAACAGTATGTTTCTTAAATGCTTTTTCATGGTCGTATCGTATTATTGGATGAATAACTTAGTTGTGTAAACCCTGTTGGCTGAACTTACCCTCACAATAGCCACTCCACTGTTCATGGCGCGGATAATGGTCGGGCTGCTCAACACACCTTCGCTGCTGTAGAGGCGGCTGCCAAGTACATCAAACATCTCGATGCTGACACGTTGACCGTTCAGTTCGGGAATGTTGACATATACCTTGCGGTCGTTGGCCCACACCTGCCATCCGGCGCCTGACTCGTCAAGGCCTGTGATGTCGCGGAAGTGCAGCAGGAAGCGGTCGGGATCGTTGCTTACCAGATGGTTGAAGCTGTAGTTGCCATGTTGGCGCAGGTTTGTCATCGAGCCTGTGAACAGGTCTTCGATAAAGATGGCCTGTTGCTCGCTGAAGCTGCCCACACCGCTGAACTGCAGGGTGATCTCGCCATCAGCGCTGAACTCAAAGCTCAACGGAACCGACACACCGCCTTCGGTCATCAAGAGGCTGTTGATGCTGAGCATCTCGCTGTCAGAAGACATTGTGTAGAGTTGTGGTGCACTGGCATGACCGTACAGTTTGGCTGCATCATACTCGCTGTCGAAGGAAGCGGTGGCGCTTTCGGTGAAGCGTACAACTGTTTCATCCGATTTTCCGTTGACCGATACGGCCACGCGGAACAGGTCGTTGATCACAGGCTCGTTAAAGAAGGCCTGGCTGCTGTGTGTGCGCACGCTGTTGTTCATGGCAAGGGTTGCGGCACCGGTGGCCCTAACAAAGAAGCCCTGGCCGGCAGGAATGATGTTGGTTCCACCGTTGGCACTTACACCATCAACATACGAAGCATACTGGGTGTTGTTGTAAATATAGGTAGCATTAGCAACATTGGTCTTGGTCCAGCCGGTTGCAGCAGTCCAGTTAATTGCTGATGGGTAGGGGTTCGGAACTAAGTTGTAGGTTCCGGCACCGCCTGGTGTGGCAGCTGGGAAGGCCCCGTTGTTCATGTTGCCAGCAAAACTGTAGGTGGTGTTGGCTCCGGTGTACCAGATCATATAACCCTGATCAACTGTCAACGCATCCGTTGTATTGAGGTATTTAACCCAATCAGGTATGGTTGGGTCGTACTTCCATAGATAAGAATTCATGAACAATGCAGCTGTCGGGTTGGCTGCAGCGGTGAGCGGCACCGAAGCAAAATGGTATTGCCCGCCGGTGATGTAGCGCTGAATAGTAGCAGCAACATCAGCCGTGTTGTGAATCAGCGATCCTGTGCCCGAAGCATTGGATTGCAGCACAAGACCAGCATTGCCGGCACTGTTGGTGAGCACACCGTTAACCGTGAGCTGACCGCCGTTGGCTATGCTTAGCACCGTACTCGCGTTAATTGTAAGATTATTTACAGTGGCTGTTCCACTAAGAACCGGGTTGTTTGCAGATGCCCCAATGACAGCATTGCCACCTAAAGGTGAGCCATTGCTCCAGTTCGCATTATTGCTCCAGTTGTTGTCCGCGGTTCCGTTCCATGTAGTTGCAGATGTCCTGATTATCACATTATCTACAAACAGGTCATTGTCCGCATTTGATATGGTTGATTCACCATAAAAACCAAATTTTACCAAACCACTGTATGAGGAAAGATCCAACACAACATTCTCCCCAGTATGTGGAATATTGTTGTACACGTAAGGTGAACCTGCATTGTCCCATAGACGCAAGGTATTGGCTGATGTCCATGTAACTCCATTATCTGTTGAAATAACAACAGCAAATTTATCGTCAACACCATTTAAATCAGGGGGAGCTGCTGCTCCAAAATCAGCTAAAGCAATGTCAAATGCCAACTCATAATCAACTGAGCCGTCACCAAGATCAATCGTCGGAGTAAACAGCCACTCTTTTGGTGTAGTTGACCATATATTCAATTTTGCTGATCCAGTTGTTCCAATATTTCCAAAACCATCTTGTACCCAGCTTGATGTAGTCCCGGTTAAAACTGTCGGGTTTGCAAGTAAACCCTGTGATCGTGTCCAGTTGGTTGGCGGGAAAGTGCCGCTCTGGAAATCTTCCTCCCAAGGGAAAATGGTATTCACCGTCAACACTCCGGAAACATTGGTTACGCCGTCCCAGTAACCGCCTCCGCTGCCAGAATATCCTCCATAAACAAAGTCATCATCACGGAATTTAAACCTGCTTGCATAATAATATGTTCCAACAGGCAATGCGGATCCAATGGTTACCGCATATTCGTCATTGTTTCCTTGCTGAGAGTTAAATCCGGCAACTGTCCAGTTAGTCCATGTAGCCGGATCAGTGTCAAGGGTACTCCAACCAATCCATGCCTGGATGGCAGCTGATGCTCCTGCTGTGGGCGTCACGGATGGCACAAATACCCTGGCATAAATATCGGCACTTCCGCCATAACCTATCGTTGCGTCGGATGGAAACTGCAAATTAGCCCAAGTAATGTCATTATTAGTAATCGTCAGCACACCTGAAACGTTGGTTTCACCATTCCAGAATCCTCCATTATAACCTCCAAACTGGTATAAGCCGCCAGTAATCCTGAATCTGCTGGCATAATAATAAGTTCCGGCTGCCAGGTTACCTCCAATAGCGGCTGCATACTCATCATTATTACCAAATTGAGTATTAAAGCTTGCAACTGTCCAATTGGCTTCAGCCCATGTGGAGGGATCAGTATCAGCATTGTTGTATCCAATCCAACATTCAATTCCTGCACCCTGACCAGGAGCTTCTGTCACACCAGATTCATAAACCTGAGCATAAACTGTATGGGTTTGTCCTTCTAATATATTGCCATTAGGTGGCCATTGTACATTGGCCCAATCAACTGCGGGTGGATTGTAGCCGTTTTCGTAAGCACCTATTGTAGGATTAGTGTCATCACGGTCGTCACCTAAATAGTCAACATCAATTCCAACTATTGGTGTACCAGCATCAATAAGGGGGGATCCATTAAAGGGCTGCAGGTTTGTGTTGGATCTGAATAGAGGATCAGCACTGATGGAGTTGGCGTCCTGGGTCGTTGCAGTTTGCCATGCGGCGATATTCGCTCTATCTGAACCGAGGAAGCCTAAAACACCTTGCGTGCCTGATGCAAAGTAATCATTGTGGTTGATTGTAGAAAACACTGTACTAGCCCCTGCATTGTATATAGCATAGGCTTTTGCGCCTCCATTTGCAGTATTTACAATGGAATTGGCAATGATGTTGTTACGGAGATCAACATTTGTAATTCCCGAAGGGAAGTACATACCTGCCGATAAAGTAGCTGCATTATATCCAGCCGCAGTTCCGTACATGTTGATCGAATTGTAGTAAATTTTCAATCCGCCAGTAGTTCCAAGCACCCTCAAGCCTACAATTCCATCACCAGTAAGAGCACTCCAGCCATCTCCTCTAATATTGCTGATGACATTATTGGCTATTGTAAGGTTGCTGTTTGCAATAGTGGTGTTAATATCAATACCTTTTCCACCAAAACCGCTTGTGCCTGTATAAATAATGCCGGAAATTGTATTTGCAGTAATGCTACTGTTAATAGAAGATGTTGAAACTATCAATCCAGTAGGATTATTGCCTGTTTTCAGGTTCTTAACCACATTGTTAGAAAAGGTTAGGCCGTCAACGAAGGAGGTAAGAATTCCTCTGTTACCCAAAGTAACAGCATCATCATCACTTCCAAACACATTCTGTGTAACGAGTCCGTTGGTTGCGGCATTTCCTGAAATACCCGCAAATTGCATACCAAGGTAGGCATTTAACAGCTCATTATTCTGTATGGTGATGTTGTTGTATCCACCACCTGCTGTATTCAATATAATGGCCCAGGTTGTTGCAACTGTTTTGCTTCCTGCCTTCACTATGTTATTCTTGATGACATTGTTTGATGCACCAACTGTACCGTTATGGAACAATCCAATTGCATAGGTGCTAGCTGTCGTGTTAGTATTTTCCCAGGTGAGGCTTCTATCTGTTCCGCCTGAGTTTGATCCGTCAACGACAATATAATCAGCACCCATAAGTACAAGGATACCTGTTGTTGAACTTCCTGAAACCACAGATGAAACTCCTGCCTTTGGCCTTATGGTTACAAGGTCTGTTGGGTTGGTTCTGACAGGCTTTTGAATTATGATAGGGAAGGTCTCACCAGTTGAGTAACTTACATCAGTCAACAGGAAGGTAACTGCACTACTCACCCCAAGAATATTCAGGTCAGTAACAGCCTGGGTAATAGTTGTATAATCTTTACCTGCGCCAACTTCGTAGGTACCAGCAAGTGGCCCTCTAATATTCCTTGATCCTGCCGGATCAGTAACATCAGGCACCCTCACCGTTTTTGCTTCTGAAGTAACAAACTGCGTACATTGTCCGTCCACCACGTTTCCTATTGTCGCCCCTCCTGCAATATCATAGGCAAGCCAAAAATAATTATTGCCGGTAGTTAAGGTTTGTGATCCTGTTACGGTAAACGAACCACTTGGACTAACTGCTGTGCTACCAAACTGTGTGGTCGTAGCAAAAGTTGCTGCGTCTGTATAAAACACCTTTGCATTGGCTATATCTGCTGCTGAGGTTGAACCTGCTGTGTTAAAAGTTATAGAATTAACAGCAAATGGATTCTCAGTACCCTCGGTAACGACCAATAATCTGATGATCTGCTGATTAGTTGCGCCAACAACTGTAAAAGAAGTAGATGCCTGTTCAGTGGTTGATGAAACAAACGTCAAGTTCGCTGGAGGTGTCATATCACCTTCAAATGCACCCACATCGGGTGTGGTGACGTTTCTTACCGTTCCCCAGTAGTCATCGGTAATTCCTGCTATTGCCTGACCGCTGCTCTCAATCTGAGTTGGGGTGGTTAGGTCAATTTTAAGGTAATTTGGACTACTGCCGGTTGTGCTCTGAAAAACAGGGTTTTCGGTAAATGATGCAGCATCGCGGGGTGCAATCGTTCCGGCAGTGAATACACCGCCTTTATATTGTGCGATCGTTTGCGCAGTGCCTGTGCCATCTGAATAAATCAAATTGGTTGCACTTGGTGTACCAGCATAGAATAAGTTGTTGTTCGATGCACTGTTGTAGTTAGCAAGCGCACTGGCGGTTCCGGCACTCCTCCTGTACGCTACTACCAGCCCCGTGCCACTTGCAGTTGAGTTGTTTACAATGATGTTGTTCCGCAAGGTCAAGTTAGCTGTGGTACCGGTGGTACTTGTGGTATGAAAAATACCTGTTGTACCAAAATTGGTGCCGGTTGAGCTGGCATTGAGGTAAACTGTGTTGTAGTAAATATTGTTTGTACTTGACGCTGTGGTTGAGGTGATATTAATTCCACGGATGGCATCGGTGTTGGTTGCTGCCGGGGCGGTTAAATCGCCAATGAGGTTGTTGTATACGGTATTAAATGGAGTAGTTGTACCGCCACCCGAAATTGTAATACCGCTAACACGGGTTGATGCACCAGAACAAGAAGTGGAAAGTCCGTAGATTTTGTTCTTATAAACATTGGTAGATACACCTCCGGTAATTTCAATACCGCCTATGGTAGCACTTCCGGAGCCTGCACCTGTTGTAGCAGTGATTATTGTGTTTGAATATACCGTATTTCCCGTACCTGCCGCAATTCTGATTGCCGCTATTGTTGGCCCGCTTGCACCTGCTGCAGAAGCTGATAGAGTCGGGAATGTATTGTTATTGATGTTGTAGAGGGTTGCTGAAGAAACAGTAAATATTCCAACAATGGTAGGTGTAACTTGTGAAGAAGATAATGAAATAGTATTCCCACTCACGTTGCAAGTTCCATAACCGATATAAATACCGTTTAGCGTTGTGCCCGAACCTGTAATTGAAATGTTATTATTGTTGAGATTTTTGGTAGGGGTACCGCCATCACCATTGTAAATTCCACAGGTTAAACCACTGCTTATTGAATTCAGGACAATGGTATTATTATTCATATTGTAGTTCGTAATATTTGAACTTGAAAATGAATACGTTGCATAGAAAGTCCCTGAAGTTGCGCTTGCTCCGCTTCTGTCAATATTAATATTATTGTTGGAGCAGGAAAATGCGGTAGTAAAGGTTCCTCCGTGATTGATTCCATAAGTAGTTCCTGTTGTCCTTAAAAGAGAGCCTGTTGTGTTTAAGTCATTATAATCTACATTAACTGTACCCGAACCGGCAGCAACAGAGATGTAAGTGATAGCGCCTGAACCATAAGTAGCAGTACCGCCTGGAGCAGCTTGTTTAAATGTGATAATATTGCTGTTAACATTAACGGTTGTTCCAATACCTGCGGCTGTAATACCTGTAACAGCACTTGTAACTGCCCCTGCTGTTGTTGGATTTTGATTAACAGTTATGGTATTAGAATTTAATGTATTTGTCGCTGAAGTGTAATTTGCTCTAATACCTGTAATAGATGCAGAAGCAGCAGCAGAAGTTGCCTGGTTAATTGTAATAGTATTATTGCTCGAAATAATTGTACCCGTACTTAAGCCATAGCCAAAATCAATACCCGCAATGGCGGTTATTCCGTTGTTGGAAAGGGTAATGGTGTTGTTGCTCCAGTTAGAAGTATAGGTTATGCCGGTAGCAGCGGTTCCAATTGTTGTAACAATACCACCAATTCCACCAGACTGCGCGTAGGCAAGTGCATTGGAAGTAATGGAATTAAACCTGACGATGTTTCCAGCACCGCCGTTACGGAATGTTATACCGGCAGGCAAAGTACCAGAAAAACGGTTTAAGTTTGAAAAAGTTGTTGCTGAAGCAATTCCAAAAGTTATGGTATTTGCCGTTGAGGAGGAAGAACCACCAATATCAATACCTGTTTCAAAAATAGTTGCAGTCATTGGTTCGCAAATAAAATACATTCCGTAGGCAACATTTGAAATTGTATTGGAGTAGAATTTATTGAAAGAGTTTGTACCTGCTGAAGAAGTAGCAGCTAAAGTTCCGTGTGTGGATGAATTTGAGGATGTTGACATAATACCAATCGCATTCGGATATGCTGCTGAGAGGGAAATGGTATTATTTTGTATGGTGTTGTTTTGAGCACCATTGGTTGCTGTTGCCAAAAACAATGCGACACCATATTCGGTCATTGTTTGAGAGCCTATAGGTGTTGTAACTGTGTTACCTGCATTCTCCTGCATTGTAAAATTTTGAATGGTAATCCAATCACCACCAACTATCTTAAAAATAGCATCCGATTGAACTCCTGCAACTTGAAGACCTGCAGTAATCGTGCTGCTGCTTCCTTGGATTGAAATTGTGTTTGTTGCATCACCACTTGCTGTGATTGAGTAACCTCCAGCAGGTGCTGTTTCAGCACCAGTTAAGGTGATAACCACAGGACTGGAAATAGTTGCTGCATTCAGTGCAGTGATGGCAGCAGCAAGGCTCGGATAGGTTGGATCAAGTCCTGAACCTCCATTTGTTGTTACCTGCGCCTGTGTCACCTGGAACACAAGGAAGAGAGAAAGTAAAAATAATAATCGTTTCATACAAGTTAAGTTTTGAAATTAATGTATTGGTTAGATCTAAGTCCTTCGTAAAAATCATGTTTGTGCATAGTGTGTTAATGTTGGTTACTAAATTGATGATGTTTCTTTGTTAGCGGCCCCGGTCGTTTCCAAATTAGGATGTAACTCCGCTACCTATCCCGGAATATCGTACGCATTTGTGGCATATCACAGTCAAATTCGCACAATATTAATAAACATTTTTCAACCAGCGCCATAAATTATCCGGCAAATTGGTCTGAATTCATGAATCAGTACCACATATTTTTTTGTAGTAGTATGGATTCATGAATCGAAATTGATTATTTTAGCCGCATCAACCAAAGTGCCACTACTTGATCTAACTAAGTATTTCACTAACAATCAATGGTATGGATATGGTAATGTTTGAAATAATTCTGATTACCGCTTCAGTAAGTGTGCTCCTGCTGCTGGCTTTGGTGTCGTACTTCATTTCTACACGTACGGGGGACATATCAAGACGTTTTCTGGCCATATTTTTGTTTATCGGGGCGCTTTTTCTGGCAGGTTTCAGCCCCGATCAGCTGCGTTTTAACACTGTTTTTATCTATTTCAGGTCCATTTTGCTGCTGCTTTTTATCCCCTTTCGCTTCAATAAACGTAAAAACAGAGGCCGTCCGTTAGGACAACCTCTGACTTAGTTCCGGGTTGCGGGTTGCGAGTTAAACTAACCCGGAACCCGCAACCCGTAACCCGTAACCCGTAACTCGGAACCCGAAACACGCAACACGCAACACGCAACTACTCCTCGAGATCTTCCCGGTTTTTCCAGGCTTTGTACACCTTCTTGGCGCCATAAGCGGCTCCAAGGGTGAGCAGTATGCCGATTCCGGTGCCTATGGGTGCGCCACCGCCAATGGGGCCGCCACCATCGCTTGGGTCAGCCGGCGGATCCGGTGGCTGGGCTAACAAAACCTGACTGGCTACCATCATGGCGCTGACCAACAGCATGTTTCTTAAATGCTTTTTCATGGTCGTATCGTATTATTGGATGAATATCTTAGTTGTGTAAACCCTGCTGGCTGAACTTACCCTGATAATAGCCACTCCACTGTTCATGGCGCGGATAATGGTCGGGCTGCTCAACACACCTTCGTTGCTGTAGAGGCGGCTGCCAAGTACATCAAACATCTCGATGCTGACACGTTGACCGTTCAGTTCGGGGATGTTGACATATACCTTGCGGTCGTTGGCCCATACCTGCCATCCGGCGCCTGACTCGTCAAGGCCTGTGATGTCGCGGAAGTGCAGCAGGAAGCGGTCAGGATCGTTGCTCACCAGATGGTTGAAGCTGTAGTTGCCATGTTGGCGCAGGTTGGTCATCGAGCCTGTGAACAGGTCTTCGATAAAGATGGCCTGTTGCTCATTGAAGCTGCCCACACCGCTGAACTGAAGGGTGATTTCGCCATCAGATGTAAACTCGAAGGACAAAGGCACGGATACGCCACCTTCGGTCATTGCCAGACTGTTGATGCTGAGCATCTGGTTGTCGGCTGCCATGGTGTAGAGTTGTGGTGCACTTGCATGACCGTACAGTTTGGCTGCATCGTACTGGCTGTCGAACGAAGCTGTAGCGCTTTCGGTGAAGCGTACAACTGTTTCATCCGATTCTCCGTTGACTGATACGGCCACGCGGAACAGGTCGTTGATCACTGGCTCGTTAAAGAAGGCCTGGCTGCTGTGTACCCTTACGTCGTTGTTCATGGCAAGGGTTCCAACACCACCGCTGGCCTGCACAAAGTAGCCCTGGCCGGCAGGAATAATATTGGTACCACCATTCGTTCCAACACCCCCAACATACGAAGCATACTGAGTGTTGTTGTAAATATAGGTAGCGTTGGCAACATTGGTCTTGGTCCAGCCTGCTAAGGCATCCCAGTCTATTGCTGATGGGTATGGGTTTGGAACTAAGTTGAATGTTCCCACACCTCCTGGTGTAGCAGCCGTAAAGGCGTCATTATTCATATTGCCTGCAAAGCTGTAGGTGGTGTTGGCTCCGGTGTACCACAGCATATAACCCTGTGTTTCTGTAAGAGCGTCTGCCTCATTCAGGTATTTCACCCAATCCGGTAAGGTGGGATCGTACTTCCATAGATAGGAATGAATGAACAGGGCTGCGGTTGGGCTGGCAGCAGCGGTGAGCGGTACCGAAGCAAAGTGGTACTGACCTCCGGTGATGTAACGCTTAATGGTTGCAGCTACATCAGATGTATTGTGCATCAGCGATCCGGTCCCTGAAGCATTGGACTGCAGCACAAGACCAGTGATACCGGCATTGTTTGTTAACGCTCCGTTTACAGTGAGCTGGCCACCGTTTCCAACACTCAGTACACCCCCATTTATTGTAAGGTTATTTACCGTAACAGCGTTTGATATTAATGGATTGTTGGGTGCTACACCAATAACAACAGAATTTGTTGCACCGGGAACTCCTCCAGTCCAGTTGCCTGATACAGTCCAGTCGGTACTAACAGTACCATTCCAGGTATTGGAACCCCGAACTGTTACATTATCAACAACATTGGCATAACCATAATTATTAATGCCCTCAAAAGCAATCTGATAGGTTGCTGAAGGGTTAGGCAAAGCTAATGTTACCCCAGTCCATGCAGCAATATTTGTGGTATAATGAGCAATTTCGACCCATGGATCACCGGAACTTATACGGTAGTAAACTTTGGTTTCATTTTGATCTGGTGTCCAAAATTCTTGTCCGTAATAGAAATTAACCTCTGGAGAAACAACCCCTGTAAGGTTAATAGGCGGGCTTATTAGCTTGGTAATAGGAGAAGCAGTTCCAGAGGTTGACACAAAGCGTGCATTCTTGGTTCCTGCATAGGCATTAGTTATACTACCACCACTCGATCCTGCTACATATGTCCAACTACCAGCTCCTACTTCCTGAATCTGTGACCATGCAGTTCTTGATGGGGAGTCATCTTCAAAAGTTTCAGTCCATGGAAAGGAAGTTACGGTATACGGATTGACCGTCAGCACACCTGAAACGTTAGTCGTGCCATTCCAGAAACCGGCTGAATAACCACCATATTGGAAGGTGCCACCGATAGTCCTGAAGCGGCTGGCATAATAATAGGTTCCGGTGGTTATCCCTGCTCCAATATTGGCCATCCATTCATCATCATTACCATGGTCCATATTGTATGATCCTGAAATCCAGTTAGACCATGTTGCAGGATCAGTATTGGTGGCACTCCAACCAAACCAGCTTTCGATACCGGCACCAGGTCCCGGGCCAGGAGTTACACCATCTTGCCATACCCGTGCATAAGCAGTAAAGGTTTGGCCTTCGGTTATGATGGCGGTAGGTGGCCATTGGAGATTGGCCCAACCCACTGCGGCTGGAGCCTGTCCACTTTCAAAGGCACCAATAGATGGATTTGTTAAACTGCGCACTGCGCCGGTATAGTCAGTGGCAATACCCACAATGGGGGTTCCTGTTGCCAATACCGGTGAGCCAGTGAAAGGCTGGAGATTGATTTCTGACAGGAATTGAGGATCAGCACTAATGGAGTTGGCATCCTGGGTTGTTGCTGTTTGCCAATCGGCCAGGGTTGTTCGCGGCGTTGTCAAATATCCTACATGTCTGGTCGTATTAGCCGGCAGGACTCCATTAACAAAGTAGTCATTATAGTTAATTGCAGTGTAAGCAGTATTTGCAGCTAAGCTATAAACATTGTAGAACACACCAAATGCTGCCTGACTAGCAATTACGTTATTCTGTACGGACAAATTACTTACTCCGGAAGCAACATAAATACCCCCATGGATGTTGGTGTTTGTGTTTCCGAAAGTTTCAGTCATATTGATACTGTTATAATAAACACCAATCTGACTTCCAGCCATAATCATAATTCCCCAGCTATTATTGGAAGCAGTTTGTGAACCATGTCCCTTCAAGCTGTGAATGACATTGTTCGATATTTCAATGTTCGAGTTCGAGACTGTGCTTATACTGATCCCCTGTCCTGCTTTGTTTAAGGTTTCAGTATATTGTAGATCGTAAATAAGATTTCTTGAAATCGTTGCATTTACAACATTTGTGGAAAACTCTATACCGGTTATCTGAATTGTTGTGCTGTTGCTCCTGAATCCAAATACCGTATTCTGATTAACCTGGACATTAGTGGCATTGCCAACCTGAATCCCTCTGTTAGAAATCACATCCGTAACAGTTGAGCTTCCAATTGTATTTTCATTGATAACCAGGTTGTCCAGTACACCTGTGGTGACAACACCAACTGCATAAATACCATAAAACGCCTTTGTTACCACATTCTGTATAATTGTCAGATCATCGTTATTACTACCTGTGCCATAAGTGCTGATACTGGCTCCACCTGCAAATATCCCAAATGTTGATGTGACTGTATTGCTTCCAGCGGCGATGTTACAATTCCGGATGGTATTATCGGTGGCACCTACTCCTGCTCCGAGGCTTACCAATTGAATTGCTGCTGTATTCGGTTCATTACTGGTGTTTTGTATGGTCAGATAATTTCCCGAACCGCCA
>Ga0351860_1006_pt1 | contig 67597 bp, 59 predicted proteins | sample BONcelHFGM3001F8_FD_206791 | JGI IMG/M metagenome (GOLD analysis project Ga0351860, IMG submission 206791) | Enriched cells from coal bed in the Powder River Basin, Montana, United States - BONCAT cells FGM rep2 HSBNCT.FGM.300.1.F8 ...
CTCAGGAGACTGGCAACTTCAATACCTGCCACCATAGCATTCTTTCCTTCCCAGGGATGTATGGAAGGTGCAGACTGGCCATGGATAGTTACATTGAAATGGACAATATTGCCGCCTGAACGGATAATGTTCCCTATAGAACCTCCGTCCATTTCAAAACCGTAATCAATTCCATGAAGATATTTTGAGTCAAGCTCCCTGGCTCCGAAAATACCTGGTTCTTCTTTGGCAAAACCTATAACACGAATTTTACCATGAGCAATTCCTTTTTTATGTACAAGCTCAATTCCTTCCTTGATAGCAGTATAGCCGCAGAGATCATCGGCTGCGATATTTGTACGGCTGTCTTTACTCTGGATTTTTCCATCTTTCGTAATCTCAACCTGTACCGGTTCATTATCAGTCACTCCCGGGGCCCTGACAGGGACTCGATCCATATGGAAGGAAAGACAGATATTTTTTGCATCTTCCGGAGCATCCTGACTGGGGGGAATATCTATGATTACATTCCCTGTATCACTGCCGGTGCGGGATGCAGAATCGTCGACTTCTATATTCATGCCTTTTATATCTATGGCCCTGAACTCCCTGATCATTTTATCTGCCATAATCTTTTCATGGCCTGAAGGAGCCCATATCTCCGCCGAACTTACAAAAGTATCTATCACTTTTTGACTGTCAACTTTTGGAAGTTTGTATTTGCCTGCTACGGGATTATTTGTTTTTGCTAAAGGAATATTATTATTTATCTTCATAGTTATAATAAAAACATATTTTAAAATTAATTACAATAAATATTTGTTAAAATTTTGTTAAAAAAAATTCCTTAAATAATTTTAATATAAAAATATGTGGAATATTCTCCTTGAAATAACAGATAAATAAATTTTTCATTCATTTACTATTTACTTTTGTCCATTATGCCTTGATATATAAAATGAGGTGAATATAATGAAAACTCAGGATAACATAAACCTTGAAGAGAGAAATCAGAAAGCATTGAAGAACTTCATTCTCTGGAGGAGAGAGAAACAGGAAGAGGAAGAAGAAGAAGAAATAGATCTGTCAGCAGTAAATCTACTGCTTTCAGATTAACAATATATTAAACGGTTATCATCCCCGCGTCACGCGTTACGCGTTACGCGTTACGATATAGAAAATATAATGGGTTTATTTCTCGACACCCCCTGATAAGGAACCTGTTTTATTCGAAACATTTTTCCTGCAGCTCCCCTGTCCCATGTTTCTGATCCAGTGCTTCTCTGACCCTGGCAGCCAGGTCTTTCCTTGAGAAAGGCTTCTGGACAAAGTGCACTCCTTTATCGAGAACTCCATGGTGGGCTATGACATTGGCTGTGTAACCTGACATAAAGAGACACCTGAGGTTCTGGTATTGAGAAAGCAAATGTGTTGCCAGATCACGGCCATTCATTTCCGGCATCACCACATCGGTAATAAGGAGATGAATTTTCCCTGCATACTTACCTGCAAGGCTTATGGCATATGCCGGCGTGTTCGCTGTCAGCACTGTGTAACCAAGTTGTTTGAGCATAGCTTCAGCCAGTTCCAGTAATATCTTTTCGTCCTCCACTATGAGCACAGTCTCATGGCCGCCTTTTACTTTTTCTTCCGGATTTTTTGCCGAAGCAGGGCCTGTCTCACCGGCATATCGCGGTAGATAGATAGTGAAGGTCGTTCCTGTGCCTGGCTCGCTGTAAACATTGATAAATCCGTTATTCTGCCTGACTATGCCATAAACAGTGGCCAGGCCGAGGCCTGTTCCTTTACCCAGTTCCTTGGTAGTGAAGAATGGCTCAAATATATTCGCCAGAGTTTCACTGTTCATACCGCAGCCATTGTCGCTTACAGACAGCTTTACATATTCTCCCGGCATAAAGTCTGTGTGTGAGGCGCAATAGGCTTCATCAAAGACTGCATGCCCTGTCTCTATAATAACCCTGCCCACACCGGCTATGGCATCTCTGGCATTGACTAAAAGGTTTGCCATTATCTGATCTATCTGGGCAGGATCCATTTTCACAGGCTCCAGGTTGCAGGCAGGCTTCCAGACCATATCTATGTCCTCTCCTATTATTCGCCTCAGCATTTTGAGCATGCCGTCTACAGTATAGTTTAAATCTAACACAGTGGGAGAGACCATCTGCCTTCTGGCGAAGGCAAGCAGCTGTCTGGTAAGGTTTGCCGAGCGCTCGGCAGCCCGGCGGATTCTCTCGATATTGGCAAAGAGCGGATCAGAAGGTTTCAGATCATAGAGAGAGAGCTCCACACAGCCGAGAATGATGCCAAGCATGTTGTTGAAATCATGAGCCACACCACCGGCCAGACGCCCGACTGACTCCATCTTCTGGGCATGAGTCAGCTGCCCCTGGAGTTTCTGCCGTTCCTCTTCATCCCTTTTGCGCTCTGTCACATCAAGCATGCTGATAATAAGGTTTCTATTGCCTTTTTTGTCTGTACAGCCAGTCATATATTTTTCTACAAGACGCTTTTCTCCGTCGGCACGGATAAAATAGAACTGATAGTAATGTTCGTAAGGCTCGCCTGCAACGAATTTCATGTAATTACTTACTACAAACTCTACCGACTCGGGAGCGAGGAATGAAAGAAAAGAATCTGCCCCTGAAATCTGCTCCCTGGTGTAACCGCTGATCTCTATCATCTTGTTGTTTACCCATATAATCCGTGCTTTTTCGTCAATTATGCAGATGGCATTATGGGAATACTCAGAGACGGCACGGAATCTTTCTTCACTCTCACTCAAAGATTCCTCTGCCTGCTTTCGCCCGGTAATATCACGGCCGCTGGAACGTATACCCAGGAAAGTGCCTTTCATGTCAACAATGGGTTTCCAGGAAACATTCAGCCATAACTTCGAACCGTTCCTGTGAATATAACGAAATTCAAAGTTTTCACCGGAACTGCCGCTCAGAGCATCCTGAAATCGCCTTGCAAACATGTCCCTGTCTTCCTCTGCTATAAGTATGGAAATGAAGTCAGGCATAGCAAGGATTTCTTCCGGTGAATAGCCGGTAATATTCTCCACATCAGGATTTACCCAGATATACTTCCCATCAGGGGCAAACCAGGACTCCCAGTCTACAGTGTAATTGGCAATAATCCTGAATTTTTCCTCACTCTCTCTCAGTGCCTCTTCAGCAAGCCTGCGCTCTGTTATATCATGAATTATGGAAAATAAAACCCTGACTCCATTCTGAACTATTGGTGATGAATGTACTTCCACTGTGCGAATTTCTCCGCTTGCCAGACGATGAGGGAAAACAAAAGTATTGTATATTTTTAGAGCCGCTTCTTTATAATGTTTTGCAACCTTCTCCGGTAACAGGGAATTGATATCGGTGATGTTCATGTCAAGGAGGCGGCTCATAGGGTAGCCGTAGAATCTCACGGCAGACTGGTTGGCATCCAGGATTTTACCTGTGGAACAATCTATCAGCAGCATGACGGCGGCATGAGATAAGAACATGTCCCGGAACTTTGACTCACTCTCTCTCAGTGCATATTCAGTCTCCATGTGCTCTGTTACATCATTATAGATTGTAACGACCTCACCTGATGGAAGCCTGAAGATATGATTCTCATAATATCTGGAGAAATGCTCATCCTCATAGATTTTGACAGGAAAAAATGCCGGTTCTCCTGTTTCCCAGACTTTCTTCATGACGGGAATAAGGCCATAGTCATCAATATTCGGCCTCAGGTCAGAGAGACTCCTGCCGGCTACATCTTCATGGGATTTACCCTCCATTTGCAGACTGGCTCTGTTGAAGACCCGAATAATATAATCAGAGCCTCTGGTGCCGTCATTTATGACATGGTAAATACCAGACCCGCTGGTCATATTGTCAAATAATCCGTGGAACAGTTTCTCACTCATTTCCAGTTCATTCCGGACTTTAATAAGTTGTTCGTTTGTTTTTGTAAGTTCCAGATTACTGTTTTTTATCTGTTCTTCTACATCTTTATGACCGTTCAGGTCCCTCTCTGCGGCATCATAGAAGTCTTTATATCTGCTTCTGGAAAGTTCAAGCTCAATCTGCAATTCCTTTAATTCCCTGTTTTTTATTTCCAGTTTTATCTGATATATATGCAGTTCATCAGCAGCCTCTCTTTTTTGCATGGACTCAAGGTACTGAAGATTTTTTATCAGTTCTGTATCTGTCATTTCTTCGTAATTTTTCACAAATTAAATTCCTTTTTATAGAAACTTTGTGAGCATAAATAATTCATATTTAATTCTCGTGACGCGTAACACGTGACGCGTGACGGGAGGAACCAGATTATTACATGCTCATGCTCAGGTCAGTAATTCATTTTATAATACACTCGTCAAAGGTCTGTGTCAACATTATGAAATATTTTTTGACCTTCATAATTCAACTAAAAAAGGATTAAATACACAGGAGATAGAAATAAATAAAAGATAAAACATGCATAGTCTTTTGAGTTTCAGAAAAAATTCAGGAATTGAATTTAATTAACAGGTTCCTTCCTCCCGTCACGCGTTACGCGTTACGATTATAAAAAAAAGGTGGTTACAATTATGTTATCAAAGACTTTTATACTCAAATCAATCATCCTTACAGGCCTGGTATTTTTAACTATTTCCACTGTGTTATCTGCCCCTGTTCAATGGAAAAATGAATATATTATAAAACCTGATGGTATTTACACCTTTGATCGTGGTTCAAATACTTTTACTCCTTTCATACTCTTAGGAGAAACCAGGCAAAAGCTATTCGATAAAATGGGCAGATCTGCCGATAAATATGGCGCCAGTACAAATACATTTGCCTATGTATCAAAAGAAAATACTTCCTGTGACGATATGGAACCTTCAGGCCTGATATTTTATACTTACACCTATATTATCCCTCCAGAATTAGAATATATTCCGTCAGTAATGACATCTAACACTCTTCCAAACAGTGCAAGTGCAACTATAGAAACTATAGCTATTTATGACAGCAGATTCAGAACAGTCAACGGCACAGGTGTGGGCAGTACAGTAAAACAGCTCTATGGAGCCCATGGTAAAACCTTTATTGACTGGCATTTTTATAATGGTACTGGCTGGTGTCTGGAATATCCCACACAGCAGGGCCGTATATTTTTCTCTATTGGTCAGGTATATATTGACGTGGGAGCAGCACAGCTGCAGAATGGTCTCGCAGATGATTGCACTTTATGTGCCATATACCTTACAGGAACAGGATTAGTAATGAACAAATAGGATTAAATTTATGACACCAGAGGTTTTCAAATGAGTAATTTTAAAGATTTTGCTACAAATTTGTCTATAGAACTGCATCGTAGATATGAAGGCATTGAACTTGATATTACAGGAATCAATCTGAAATTACCGGAATATCGTCTCATAGGGGGCTGCAATGCAGGGAATAATCTATATACAGGTCTTTTTATAATCAAAGGTGACAGCCTTAATATTTTAAAGATAAAAGAACAGATGGAACTTATTTCAAATTTTCTTAAAGATAAAAAATTGCCTGAAAATTTCCTGAGTGCCTGTATTTTTTATGTTTATGAACATGGATGTCCAGTGGAACTTAAAGGGAAAAATTTTAATGATAATAATTTACCAGGCATAGAAAATATTGAATTTAAAACAAATAGAGTCTTTTATGGAGGATCAATAGATCTTTTAGAACCAGGTCTTAGCACCACAAAATACGGAGAAGTTTTTTTAGAAGCTCTTAAAAGTTCTATTATAAATGTTAAATCAGGCATTGTTCACTGTGACACTTATATTGAAGAACATAAAAACAGATACTATGACTTTAAACTTCGTCTGGAAAAAAACAGACCCTGTGCAACATGGTTAATACTGGCTATATGCTCCTCTATGTTTTTATGGACCACTCTTTCAGGAGGCTCGGAAAATCTCTACAATCTTTTAAGATTTGGAGCAAATTACGGCCCCCTGGTTAAATCAGGAGAGTGGTGGAGGCTTACTGGCTCAATGTTTTTACATATAGGTTTCGTTCATTTCCTGGTAAATATGTTTACCCTGTTAAGTATTGGTTCTACACTTGAAAAATATTTCGGCACATTAAAATATATGGCCCTTTATGCTCTGGCAGGCATAGGAGGCTCACTTGCAAGTGCTTTTTCAAGGGATATTTTAGCAGCAGGCGCTTCAGGAGCTCTTTTTGGCCTATGCGGAGGAGCTGCCTATCTGGGTTTTCGCTACAGTAAAGAAATCCCTGCCATATTAAGAAAGCAGCTTGCAGGAGGCATGATCTCCTGCATAGGTTATAATTTATTATATGGCTTTATATCTTCAGGCATAGATAATGCTGCCCATATAGGAGGACTTTTAGTGGGAGTTATTTATGCAATGATTGTATCCCCTCCTGTGATAAAAGGAAAGGAAAAAGAATCGGTAAATATTTATTCTCTAGTTTTTCTTCTCATAGGCATAATACCTTTTATAACACAATTTTATATATCCTATCTGGCTATTTATAAAACAGGATTTGAGAATTACCCTCTTCGTGAATATAGAGATGAAAGTAATAAGGACTTACTTTTTAAATATCCCACTCTTCTGAGTGTTAAAGAATATCCTGAGGGAAAAGGTCTGGCAGGGCCCGGTATGTTCATGCAGGTTTCTTCTTTTGACACAAAGGATAATCTGGATATAAGAACAGAGAGTCAGGAACTTCTAAATGTTCTTGAAGAAAAGGGGACAAAAATAAAAGAGCATAAATTAATCAGTGTGAATAACAGAGAATGGCTCATGGTTAACATTAATACGGAAAAAGGTTTAACCTATTATCTTTTATTTACCTGTCACGAAAACAAACTTTTTCGTATAGAGATGGCTATAGCAGATAATTTTCTGGCTCCCGGAAAGGAAATAATGAATTTGATTATGGAAAATTTTCTTCCGGGAAAATAGGAGGTTTATCTGGGAGTACATGCCATTACAACTGATAAACCGGAGCTATTATTAAAGGAACCGGAAAGATAGTTATTAAAAAACATCTATGAACTTCTCTTAAAAATGGCAAAAAATATTTCGTAACTATTCATATATATTAAGAACTGAGGACAATTTATGAAAAACTATGAAGATATGACTGAAGAGGAATTAATCAAAGCTCTTAAAAAACTTTCGTCAGAAGAAAATATAAAACAATCTGCTTATGATAAAAATACACATCATGAATTAGAGACACAGAAGAGTGAAATACAGGAAAGTCAGAGAGAGCTAAAAGAAAGCGAAGATAGATTTCGTGCAATTTTTGAACAGGCTGCAGTTGGCGTTGCTTTATTGAATACAAAAACAGGACAATTTATTCGTATTAATCAAAAATATTGTGATTTTATAGGTTATACAATGGAGGAAATGTTACAAAAATCATTCATAGATATTACTTACCATGAAGATATTCAAACAAATATTGATAAAAACTTACAGTTCATAGAAGGTAAGAATAAAGAATTTTCTTTTGAAAAGCGTTATGTTCATAAAGATGGAAAAATAATCTGGGGCAATCTTACTATTTCGCCATTATGGAAATCAGGTGAGAAACCAGAAACATATTTTCATATTGCCATAGTTGAAGATATTACTGAACGCAAACTGGCAGAGGATGCCCTGCGTCAGGAACAACAATTTTCAAAATCAGTTTTAGACAGCCTCCCTGGAATCTTCTACCTCTACACCTATCCGGAACATCGACTGGTGCTCTGGAACAGGCAGCATGAAACGATTTTTGGCTATACTTCTGAAGAAATGAAAAACCGTTTTGCTATGGACTGGCATCTACCAGAAGCCAGAGAAGCAGTTTTGAAAGCCACAGAAGAGGTGATGGAGAAAGGTCAGAGTTCGGTTGAAAGCTTCCTGATGGCAAAAGATGGTCACCAGATACCTTTCTTCCTTACCGGTGTGAGATTTGAGGCACAGAGTCGGCTCTATTATATGGGGATCGGTATTGACATCACCGAACGCAGGCAGGCAGAGGAATCGCTAAGGGAAAGTGAAGAAAAGCTGCGTGCTATTTTTAATATTGCCAATACAGGGATTTCCATCACAGATAAAAACGGCAGGTATGTCATGTTCAACAACTGGTGGACTGACAACCTTGGTTATGATGAAGAAGAAATGAAAAGTCTGACTAATCTGGATATTACACATCCTGACGATAAAGAAAATAGCAGAACATGGTTTCTTAAAATCGTTGAAGGCACGGTAGATAAATACAGGATTGAAAAACGCTTTGTAAGAAAGGATAATTCTATCTTCTGGGGTGATCTGTCAGTATCAGCAATCAGAGATAAAGACAATAACATAGCCAATGTTATTGGAATGGTGACAGACATAACAGAGCGCAAACAGATTGAGGATGTTCTGACTTTTCTGGCGAAATCCAGCAGCACAGCACCGGGAGAGGGATTCTTCGAATCTCTGGCGCGGTATCTGGCATTGAACCTTGAAATGGACTTCGTCTGTATTGACAGGCTTGAAGGTGACGGTCTTACTGCCAGTACTGTTGCAGTATGGTGTGACGGCAGATTCGAAGACAATGTATCCTATGCCCTTAAAGATACCCCATGCGGCCATGTGGTGGGAAAGAATGTCTGCTGCTTTCCAGCGAATGTGTGCCAGTTTTTCCCGCTTGATAAGGTACTCCGGGAGTTACGGGCAGAGAGTTATGCAGGAGTTACCTTATGGAGTCACACAGGGCAGCCAATAGGTCTCATAGCTGTGATTGGACGGCAACCACTAAAAAACCGTCATCTGGTAGAAGCTATTCTGAAAACTGTGGCAGTCCGCGCAGGTGGTGAAATGGAACGTCTGGCAGCGGAAAAAGAGCAAAAGAAACTTCAAGACCAGCTGGCCCGGTCACAGAAGATGGAGTCAATAGGACGTCTTGCCGGCGGTATAGCACATAATTTCAACAATATGCTGGCTATAATTCTCGGCTCTGTAGAACTAACAATGGACGGGATGGACCCTGAAAATCCAATCATTGCCAATCTTGAGACAATCCGCAGGACAGCGAAGCGTTCGGCAGATCTCACCAGGCAGCTGCTGGCCTTCGCCAGCAGGCAGATGGTAATGCCAAGAGTGCTTGATTTAAATGAAACAGTAGACGGGATGCTCAGGATGTTGAGGCAGTTAATAGGAGAGGAAATTGACATAGTCTGGAAGCCTGCCTCCACCCTGGAACCTATAAAAATGGATCCGAGCCAGATCGACCAGATTCTGGCAAACCTGCTGATTAACGCCAGGGATGCCATAGACGGAGATGGCAGGGTCACAATAGAAACGAATAACTATGTTTTTGATAAAGCCTATTGCGACTCACACAAAGATTTTATGCCAGGTGAGTATGTAATGCTGTCTGTTAGCGACAACGGCCGCGGTATGGACAGGGAAACCCTGGCGAATATCTTCGAACCCTTCTTTACTACAAAGGAACTGTACATGGGAGGCGGCCTTGGCCTGGCCACTGTTTATGGCATAGTAAGGCAAAATAATGGATTCATCAGGGTCTACAGCGAATCTGGCGCAGGAACGGTCTTCAATATCTATCTGCCGCGATATGAGGAAAAAGACTCTTCTGGCTTATAGAAATGCCCAACGGAAGCAGCAACTGCCGGTATGGAGACAGTTATGAATTAAAATTCCTATACTCTTAAATTAATGAAGGAAAAACATCAAAATTGTAGAATTCTCCTGTTGAGTTGAAAATATTATGATAAAAAGAAATTTTTATATAACACTATTTTTACTGTTACTTGCTTTTCACATGTCAGAGGCAAAAGAAGAAAAGACTGACAAATTCTTTTCCTGTTTATTACATGTAACAGAAGAAGATGAAGAATATTCCATAAAGGTTCAGGAATATACAGGAAAAGATAAATATTGCAGAAGAGATAACTGGGAAAGCCCATCCCAGGGACCTGTAAGTTATATAATAATTAAAGAAAATAAAGGGAAAACTTCAGGTTACGTAATAATCCACAGTCTTAAAAAAATATATGCCATGTCTTACGGGAAAGATGCAAATTATATTATGGAAGAAGACTGGCTTGGAGATCTCCATCTGAAATTAATTGAAAGAGAAGAAGTTACTCCTGAAAAATGGGAAGGATATATGTGCAAAAAAACCAGATTTATAAATAAAGATACAGATGAAAGCTGTAATGTCTGGTTCTCTGAAGAACTTTCCCGGTGGGTGAAAATATCATCAAATCTAACAGACTTTACCTTTAATATTGAAATGACAGGAATAAATACAAAAAACTTTGATATTAACATATTTAAATTACCGAAAGATTATAAGGTTGTAAAGATAGATCAAAAAAAGATAGAATCTTTTCCTTCAGTGGGTAGTGAGTAGTGAAGGGTGAAGGGTGAAGGGTGAAGGGGAAATAACCACCCGTTACGCGCAATGGCGTTAAGTTAAGAAACATATAGCAAATTGGCTGCCTGGTGCTCTGGAGAAAAAATATCACGGCGGCACAAGTGTATTTAATTGATATACAGTGTAAAGTAGCATGATGTAAGCTCTAACAGATATAAATGTTACAGTTTAGATTTTTTCGGAGGAGCGCCAGGCAGCCAATTTAGAGGGTTATAACGTTAACTTAATGACATTGCCCGTTACGCGTTACGCGTCACGATAACACGCATCACGCATCACGATTATAAAAGGAGGATATAATAAAGCTGACAGCTGATAGCTGACAGCTGATAGCTAAAAATGACAAAAGAAATACTGAAATATCCTGCTATATTTTTATTTCTCGTAATTACTGTATTTATTCATTACATGGTAAAAAGTCCGGCTCTGACGGAAAGAAAAAACCTTTCTATGGAGAGTCACTCAGCTATTATTGCCACAGGTAAAGAAGCACCTGATTTCTCTCTGGAAAATTTGAATGAAGAAAAATTTTCTCTTTCAGATTATAAAGACAAGAAAATGGTTGCCCTTTACTTCTGGAGCATAACAATTCCATTATGTGTTGAAACACTGGGAGAATTGCAGAAATTTCATGATAAATACAGAGAAAAAGTGGAAGTAATGACTGTAAATATAGGTGATCTCAGGCTGGAACTGGATAAGTTCCTGAAAAATAAAGATTATACTTTTAATATACTCTCAGACAGACAGGGAGTTACTGCTATGAAATATCAGATCTCTGAGCCGACTTTTATACTTGTAGATAAAAAAGGAAATGTAATATATATACACAGACAGAATGAAATAAGCGGAAAATTTAATATTATACTGGAAAAAGAGGTTATTCCTCTGGTAAAATAAATGGAACTTGCAATAAAAACAGAAAAACTCACAAAAATCTACGGTTATACAGGAAAAAATGATACCATTAAAGCAGTGAATGAACTTTCCATGGAAGTTCCGAAAGGTGAAGCCTTTGGCTTTCTCGGCCCTAACGGTGCAGGTAAAACCACTACTATTTATATGCTTTTAGGCATATTAAAACCTACATCGGGAAATGGTAAATTACTGGGAAAACCTCTCGGCAACCCCGGGGCGAAAGAAAAACTTGGATTTTTACCTGAATCCGTAACACTTCATCTACATCATACAGGATTATCACTCCTGGATTATTACGGTGAACTCTTAAATATTAACCTGGCAAAAAGAAAAAGAAGAGCAGAAGAGGTTCTGGAACAGGTAGGTCTCAGAGATGCAGGGAATAAACTGATAACCTCTTATTCAAAAGGCATGGTACAGAGACTGGGCATGGCACAGGCCCTTATAGGTGACCCTGATTTGCTCATACTGGACGAACCTACTGCCAATCTTGACCCTATAGGAAGAAAAGAAGTAAAGGATCTTCTTTTAAATATAAAGGCACAGAAAAAAACCATTTTCATCAGTTCTCATATACTGTCAGATGTAGAGAGTATATGTGACAGAGTATGTATCTTAAAAGGCGGTAAATTGATTAAAACAGGAATGGTAGAAGAACTCACAAGGATAAAAGATACGACAGAAATACTTACAAAGGATCTGCCGTCTGAAGCAATAGAAACGATAAAAAATCTTGAATGTGATGTAAATATAAAAGGAGATGAAATTCTCATAACTGTGAATAATAAAGAAAAGGAATTCGGTATCATAGAAATCATAAGAAATAATAACTGTCCTCTCCTGTCTGTTTCACAGAATAAAAATACCCTTGAAGATATATTCTACAGTGCAGTGAAAGGAGAAGATAAATGAGTCCCATATGGCCTGTAGCAAAAGATACTGTAAGAGAAATGTCCAGAAAGAAACTGCTTTTAGCCATAATAGTGGCAGGAATATTTACAGCCATATTATTTACGATAAGTGTGGCAGTTGTTCCTGTAGCTGCCGAAAGAATGGCTGCAGGACTGGCCCAGGGAAGGCAGGCTCCTTCTGAAACTATGGACGCTCTGACAGGTCAATTCAAAGAAAAGGGATATAATCTTTTAGTAACATGTTTTTCAATAGCAATAGAATTAATAGGTACTTTCCTTACCATACTTATGTTTTCCACCTTCCTTCCTACAGAAATAGACAGAGGCACTGTAAAATTAATAATATCAAAGCCTGTGAGCAGATGTCAGCTTATCATGGGAAAATTCCTGGGAGGATTACTGGTTCTGGCAGGTTACAGTATCCTTATGGGAGGTCTTCAGATACTGGGAAGTTTATATCTTACAGGGAAACTTGAACCGGCAGACAGATACTCTATAGCCCTTCTCTTCTTTAATCTCATGGTAAGAGGATCTATTACTATGGCTCTCTCTATGATTATGAGACCTGTCCTTTCAGGTGTGATAGCCTTCTTTTTCTCAGGAGATATTTTTATCGTAGGAACAATATTTTCAGCAAAATTTATTTACTATCCTTCAGTTATCCTCTATTATATCTTCCCCACCTACTCACTGTTCGAAACCAGAACTATCTGGAATTTTTTCACAAGTCTTTTAAGCTCTGAAACAATTACTTTAACATTAACGGATATATGCTACAGAACAGCCTATGCTCTGGATATTATAGTAATTATGGTGGCTCTTACCGTAATTTTATTCAACAGAAAAGATTTAATTCAATAATTTCTGAGTAAAAAGTGACTTACATGGGTATAATAATTTAAGAGTATAGGGAATTTTATTTATTTGGAATAATCAAAATCTGATAGGTAATAATAATTTATACAAATATGTTATTCCACACAGAATAGAAAAAAATAAATTTTGAAATACCATAAGGACTTTGTAGGATAAGCAGAGGGAGGAAGAACTGTGGAAAGAGATTACCACTACTATAAAAAACTTGAATTACCTGTGAATGCATCAATAGAAGATATACATGAATCTTACAGAAAGCTTGCAAAAGAACATCATCCGGATCTTAAAGGAAAAGAACTGGAAGAAACAATGATAGAGATAAATAATGCCTACAGGATATTAAAAGATCCTCAGAGCAGGGATGAATATAATTTCAATGAACTTCTCAAATTGAAAAGATTACCTCTCGAACTTGTAGAAAGACTTCCTTCAAAGGTTCCGACCAGGAAAGGGAGGCCCCTTATGCAGACATTTGTAAAAAAGATTACGGGAAAACCTACTCTTTATACAATGACTGCTGTGGCAATAAGATTTAAAACTGCCATGATGTATGCCTCATCCCCAAAACCGATGCATCAGGAAATGGCTATAGAAGAATTAAAAAAAGCCCTGGAGATGGAACCAAAACATACTGACAGTCTCTATAATCTTGGTGTTTTATACTGCAGAAGAGGAGACTTAACTACAGGACTCCACTATTTCAGGAGATATATAGTTCTGGAAAAAGATGAAACTGTATCAGGTCTCATAAATTATCTGGATGAAAAAGTTAAAGAGAACCAGGAGCAGTACAGAACAAAAAAACTAAAACTCTGAATTCTATTCTTCTGTCTATCCAGGTGAAATCTAAAAATTATCTAAAAGATCATCTACTGCAGTGATACCGCCGTATTCTTCTATTATAAGATCATCCATTTCATCTGCTATGACTCCTATATGAACAATTGATGTTATAAGTTCTTTTTCATCAAGGGTGGAACCTAAAAGTACATGATCAAGAAGAATATAACCGTCTTCATCTATGGAAAATCTCCCGAGAACATTTTTATTATTCAATCTCAGAAGATTATATAAAAGAGGTTCGTCAAGCCTGGCTCCTTTTACTACGGCAGCCCTGCATATAACTATAGCCTCTTCCCTCTCTTTATCTTTCTGAATATAAATATATACAAAGGTAGTACCTCTTCTTGTCACGAAAAGAGTGTCACTCACTTTGTCATATCCTTCTCCTCCATAGGTCTTTATAAGATAATCTTCAACTTTATAAGAAATGTCTCTTAATACATCCATAATAACACTCCTGAAAAATTTTGTTAAATTTTCACGTCACGCGTAACGCGTAACGCGTGACGGGTGGTTATTTCCCCCCTTCACTATTCACAGGGCGAACACAGAGGTTCGCCCCTACTCACTTCACCCTTCACCCTTCACAGGGCGAACACAGGGGTTCGCCCCTACTTTTCACTTTTCACTTTTCACTCTTCACTCTTCACTACTGCCACAGGTTACCAGTCATGGACAGAATCATTTTTCTCTATAACAAGTGCGGCACTGCATTTTCTGCAGAACTGAAAATCAGCGGAATTAAGTTCACCGCATCTGAAGCAGGTCATAAACTGATCTGATGTTTCCTTTACAGAAAGTAATTCATTTATCTGTTCCAGACAGTTTGGATTTTTATCCAGTTCTTCCAGAGATTTTGTCAATCTGTCTCTATTTCCATCTTTAAAATAATTCTTGAGTTCCACCAGAGTTTCTCTCTGTTTTTCCAGTTGTTCTTTTAATGAGGAAATTCCACTGTCAGAAGAAAAGGTTTTCAGTCTTTCTATGAGAGAGTCCTGCTTGTTATAAAGACTATTAAATTTTGCCTCAAAATCTGTTACAGGCACAATCCCCTGAAGAACACCCTTTATGGTACGTTTTAATTCTACTAGCTCCATGTCTTCTATATGGTCATCATCATGTTTCTGTGAATAAAAATCCACAAAAGCATGTATAACAGGAAAATTGACATAAGGGACAAAAAATTTCAATTTTTCACTCAGAGTTCTGGTTTTGGTCTGCATGGTTTCCGATATATCACAGAACTCTATGAGTATTTCTCCGATCTTAATCTTATTATTTATATAAAGTTCAAATTTCTGCAGTATCTGTTCTCTTTTAAAAATATAACCTCCTACCAGTGTCATGAGTGTAAAGAGGTCTTCATCCAGAATATTTAAAGCTCTTGCACTGTCCAGCTCATTCCTGAGTTCCATGTCAAAGGCTCTCACATCTTTAATGCAATTTTTAAACCTGTTTTTATCTCTCGTTAAATCCTTTGCCAGAGCTGCAGATATATCTATTAAATTTACCAGTTGTGCCGGATAAGCTGTTGCCATAACATAGTCCTCCTTAGGAATATAATCGTGACGCGAGAAAAAAGACTATTAATTAAATTCGATTCCTTAAGACATATTTTCCTGAAGAATTTCTACCAGTTCCTGACCGGATTTAACAAACGTCATTGCTTTTTCTTTAAATTTAATGTCCAGGTCAATAAGAGAAAAAACATTATCTATTTCTTCCAGTTCCTTTGGGTCTACCTTATTATCTGCAAAAACCAGGAGACATAACTGATAAAGTAAAAGGGCTTTACCGGAATTACTTTTTATAAGAGGAATTATGTCTTTCAAATTCTGCATTTCAGACAGCTCTTCTTTCATTTTCAAACCATATTTATTATCTTCATCTTCTTCATCCAGACCGAGTATAACATTTTCAATGAGGCCAAGTTCTCCTCTTGAAATCTCACCGTCTGCCTGTGCCATAGCTATTAAAGCACGTCCTACATTGAATATTTCCTGTTTCATTTCATTGTCCATAGCATGTCTCTCCTTTTTATCGTGATGCGTGAAGCGTAATGCGTAATGCGTAATGGGTAATTGTATTTTACCATATTACAATCATTAGAGTAAATAATATTATCCTTCAATTTTCAATTTACCTTCACCTATAAGTTGAAAAATTCTCTTTATCTGTTCCTGTTCCTCCTCTGTTACCTTTCCGTCAGACATGATTGCTTCATTTAATTTATCCCTTTCCTCCATAGTTATCATGTTGTCGGCAATAATTTCATCTACAAGCTTTTTTATATCCATAAAATTCAGCCTCCTTATTTTATAGTGATTATTGAATGTCCGCCAATCAGCGGTCACGCATTACGCGTGACGAATCATATATTAAATTTCAAGCACATATCCTGAATCTCTTTATCCAGAGGAAATTCTTTTTTGATAGTCCTGAGCATTTCTCCTGCTTCTATATGACTGCCTTTATTAAAAAAGATAAAATATTTAGTAAAGTAAGGACTGATATTGCCAGGTCTTAATTCTATTGCTTTATCACAGAACTGACATGATTTATCCCATTCATTCAGGTTATAATAGACATAGGACATTTTATCATATATACCATAAAAAGCCTGTTTTTCAAAACTGTTTTTATAGAGTTTTTCTCCTGCTCCGAGATGAAGAGCCTTAATAAAATAATTTATAGATTCATCAAAAAGTTTCATTTCCATACAGGCCCATCCGAGATAAAAATAAAGGCCTATGTCTTCATCTTTAATAGATAAAGCCTGAAGTAATATATCTCTTCCTGAAGCAAAATCATAAAGTAACATATGTTCAATAGCTTTTTCTATTAAAAGAAAAAATCTTTCTTCTTCATCAATGCAGCAGGAAAGTTTATAGGTTGTATAATCTACATTCAACCTCTTGTATTCTGACAAAAATTCTGTCATATCAATGTATTTCAACATTCTTTCTTTATATATACAGAAATCCGGTACCGGTATATCAGTTTCCACATTGCCAAAAATTCTGCAAAAAAGAGGCCTCACATTATAAATCCTGCAGCCATATCCTGTTAAATAAAAAGGACATACAGGCAGTTTGCCGTAAAGGAGATAATCCTCGAAATCATCAACAGCCATAGCAGGTAAATGTTCATCTATATATCTGTTTATAATATCTTTTTCAAGGGGGTAAAGACCGGGGAATTGCATTTTATCACTGCAGCAGTAAAAACAATTATTACAGGAACTGTCCCGGTCAATATTAACAGATGAGTGAAATCTTTCAAACATATCTGCAAGACGATGAAAAAACTCTCCCTGTTTATTCATTATATAACCTCCATGACTGAAGATATAGAAATTTCTGATAATTTCCGGATGGAGAAGGATATTTATTTATAGAAAATCTTTTTCCAGACTGGCAAATTTCTGCAAAGTTTCATCATCAGGAAATCTTGCTAAAAGCCTTTTTAATCTTCTGTTAAATTCTTCTTTCCGTCCTGTCATTTTATAAATAATAAGAAGTCCTGTATGACATATAATATTTCTCCTGTTAACCTTCAGTCCTTTACTGTAAAATTCTTCGGCCAGATCCAGCATATTTAAACAGAAATAGGCACAGCCCAGTTTTTCATAGATATAAAAAAAGGCAAGTTTCTCATAGATATTCCTGTAGTTTTTTTGCGATGCACCCAGTTCCAGAGCTCTGAGAAAATAATTTATACCTTCTTCGAAACGTTTCATTTCAAGACAGGCCCAGCCAAGATTATAATAAACTGAATAGTCCATGTCATAAAATTCCAGTGCCTTATTAAATATATTAAAGCCTTCAGAAAATTTATAAAGAAGCATATAACTGGTACCAAGTTCCAGTAAAAGAAAAAATCTTGCTTCTTTATCAGGATTTTGCAGGAGTTTATATTTTGTATAATCCAGATTCAAACACCTGTATTCATATATAAATTCTTTCAGTTCCAAAAATGGTATTCTTCCGGGAAGATCATAGTAAATACAGAAATGAGGAACAGTTCTGTCAGTGTCTACAGGGCCAAAAATTCTGCAAAAGAGGGGGCGAAAATTGTAAATACCGCAGCCTGATCCTATTTTATAAAAAGGACATACAGGCAGAGAGGTATGAAGAAGATAATCCTGAAAATCATTGCTTGAATGTGCCAGTCCCCTTATATTTTCATCTATAAAATCCTTTTCCAGCGGGTAAAGCCATGGATATTTAGTGACAGGAGTACAGCAGTAATAACATTGACCGCAGGACTTTAAAGTTTCAACGTTAAAACCAGAGTCAAACCTGTGGAGAAGTTCTTTTAATCTGTCAAAAAAAATTTCCGGACTGTCCAAGATAAATCCTCAATGGGTGATGGGTGATGGGTGTTATCGTGACGCGTAACGCGTAACGCGTGACTGGTGGTTATTTCCCCTTCACTCTTCACTCTTCACTCTTCACTCTTCACTTCTCACGTCTCACGTCTCACGTCTCACGTCTCACGTCTCACGTCTCACGTCTCACGTCTCACCTTAAAAAATTTTCAGGATCACTTGCTTTGTCTTTTGCAATTTCAAAAGACACTTTTCCGCTGAGAACAAGCTCTTTGAGAGCCTGATCCATAATCTGCATGCCCTGTTCTCTGCCGCTTAATATCTGCGACTCCATAAGAGATATCTTGCCTTCTCTTATAAGGGAAGATATACCGGTGGATTCAAGCATAATCTCCATGGCACAGATCCGTCCCCTGCCGTCTATTTTTCTTAAAAGATGCTGTGAAAGTACAGCCTTGAGTGATGTAGACAGCATGGATCTTATCTGAGTCTGTTTCTCGGGAGGGAAAACATCTATTACTCTATCTACTGTTTTGGCGGCACTGCTTGTATGAAGTGTAGCAAAAACAAGTATACCCATATCTGCTGCAGTTACTGCAAGTGATATTGTTTCAATATCTCTCATTTCTCCGATAAGTATTATGTCCGGGTCTTCTCTCATGGCAGCTCTCAGAGCCTCGGCAAAGGATCTGGCATGAATACCTACCTGACGGTGAACAATAAGACATCTGTCACTTGAATGGACAAATTCAAGTGGGTCTTCTATTGTTATAATCTTGGCGCTTCTATTTCTATTTGCATAATTTATTATAGCAGCCAGAGTGGTAGATTTACCGCTTCCTGTAGGACCTGTTACAAGTATCAGTCCCTGTCTGTAGTGACAGAATCTCTTCGTAACAGCAGGCAGTTCCAGGTCATCAATTGTGGGCATATCCAGAGGTATCTGTCTGAATACTGCTCCTACTCCATTATTCTGTTTCAAAATATTTATTCTGAATCTTGCAATATCTTTTGCTTCATAGGAACCATCCAGATCTCCTGATTCCTCAAATTTCGAAATTTCATCTTTTGAAATAGACTGATAAATAAGTGCTTTTGCCTGTTCAGGCGTAAGAGGAGGAAGATCTGTGGGAATTATCTCACCGTAAAGTCGAAATACGGGAGGATATTCGGGAAGTATATGAAGGTCTGAGATTTCCTCTGTTATCATAATATCAAACAAATCCATAACTGTATATTTACCGGAAATTCCTGTCTCTATAATATCAGGCAAAACATAAGCCTCTTCTTTCGGTTCTTCTTTTACCTGAGTCTTTGTCTGTGCCTCTTTTATCTGTTCTTCTTTACCCCTCATCATTCGTCCTAACAAAAAAATTCATCCTTTCCTTAATAAAATCTAAGCAAAAGCAGCTTTATCTATTGCGGCTCCCATTGCTACATCTCTTGTAATGAAACCATCGGCATAGAGCTGTTTAAGAGACACATCCATAGATTGCATTCCAAGATGTTTGCTTGTCTGCATAAGTGATCCTATCTGGTAGATTTTTCTCTCTCTTATAATATTGGCAAGAGGTCTGCAGCCAATAAGAAGTTCAACTGCTGCAACTCTTCCTGATTTATCTTTCTTTGGAAGTAATTGCTGTGAGATGACACCTCTCAGAGCTTCTGCCAGCATAAATCTTATCTGTGCCTGCTGGGTATGATGAAAGGAATCTATTATTCTGTCTATTGTCCTTGCAGCATCAGTTGTAGGAAGGGTGCTTAAAACCAGATGCCCTGTTTCTGCCGCAGTCATTGCCTGTTGAATAACCTCAGGATCTCTGAGTTCTCCAATCATAATGACATCAGGATCTTCTCTCAGCACATACTTAAGGGCTGTCTGATAACTCTCAGAGTGTTTTCCTACTTCTCTCTGTCTTATAATACTTTTTTGAGGAAGATGTATATATTCAATAGGATCTTCTACTGTAACTATATGACATCTTTTAGTCATGTTTATCTCATTTACAAGAGCACCGAGTGTTGTAGTTTTCCCGCAGCCAGTAGGGCCTGTCACAAGGATAAGTCCATGATGAAAATTAAGTAATTTCCCTATATCAGCAGGCAAACAAAGATCTTTTATGGAGGGGCAGGTATATCCAATTCCTCTAAAATTGGCATCCCATCCCTGTTTCTGCTGGTAAACATTTGCCCTGAAACGATAAGGTTTACCATTTTTATCTATCTGATAAGATAAATCTATGTTGGTAAGTTTCTTAAATTCTTCTAACTGTCTGGCAGTAAGAAATTCCTGAATAATTTTCCTGCTCTCCTGTGATGTAATAACAGGTTCACCTTTTAATTTAATCAATTCTCCGTGAAGTCTTACTATAGGAGGAGAACCTGCAGAAATATGGAGGTCAGAAGCTCCAATATCAATAGCCTTCAATAAAAGTTGTTCTACTCTGGTCATATTTAACCCCGCTTTACAAATATTTTATTATAATCACGTTCATAACTTATTTTGTGACGCGTGACGCGTGACGCGTGACGCGAGGGTTTATGATATGAACTATATGGTGAGAATTATATCACTTTGTAAATAAGGAGTCAATTCGTGAAACGTGAAAGGTGAAACGTGAAACGGAATAATATTAATTCTTTTTTCAATTTTATAGAAAGATGTTACAGTATTAAGTCGAATCTTCTTATAGATAAAACAGGAGTTACCTATTCTGTGATTGCACGAAATCTCTTCAATTCGCTTGCAATGAATGGTTTTCCCTTACTTTTTGCGTAAGTCCTGATAAAAATATACAGGAGGAATTATGAATAAAAATACAAAAAAAATCCTGGAAATTCTAAAAAAAACATACCAGGAAGCAACTACTGAACTGAAACATGAAAATCCTCTACAGCTTCTTGTTGCAACAATACTATCTGCACAGTGTACAGACGAAAGGGTAAATAAAGTTACACCGGCCCTCTTTAATAAATACATTACCGTAGAAGATTTTGCCTCTTCTGATATGGAAGAACTTAAATCAATAATAAAATCTACCGGTTTTTTCAATCAAAAAGCAAAATTCATAAAAGGAATGTCAGAGAAGATTGTTAAAGATTTTAATTCTTCTGTCCCTGATAATATAGAAGAACTGACAAAACTGCCCGGTGTGGCAAGGAAAACAGCAAATGTTGTCCTGGGATATGCCTTCGGAAAAACAGAAGGTGTGGTAGTGGACACTCATGTAAAAAGAATTTCTTTCCGACTCGGATTTACAAAAGAGAAAAATCCGGACAAAATCGAACAGGATCTTATGAATCTATTTCCCAGGGATGAATGGATTTTTATTTCTCAGGCCATGGTCTGGCATGGCAGAAGGTTATGTAAGGCAAGAAAACCTTCATGTGACAGATGTCCATTATATGAATTATGTCCTTCCGGTAAAGAATTTTATAATAAAGGAGAGGGTAAAAGCAGTGATCAGTGACCAGTGACCAGTTTTCTATTCACTTTTCACTACTCACTTTTCACTAATAACATGCTTAAAGATAAAAAAATTGCCATTATAGGCAGCGGAACAATGGGTAAAATCATCATATCAGGTCTTCTGGCATCAGGGACTTCTGTTCCTGAAAATCTCATAGCCACAGATAAAACGAAAGAAACACTGAAAAAAGTAGGTAAAGAATATTCTATAGAAACAACTCAGGATAATGTAAAAGCATGCACCGGTGCAGATATTATATTATTATCAGTGAAACCTCAGGATATATCTCATGTCCTCGGCTCCATAAAAGAGAAAATTACTAAAAAAACAGTTATTGTTTCAATTGCAGCAGGGGTGAGTACAAATTTCATAGAAACTATACTTACAGGGCAAAATCCTGTAATAAGGGCAATGCCAAATACTGCCTGTCAGGTCAGGAACGGTATGATTGTAGTAAGCAGAGGAACTTATGCAGTAAACGGACATATAAATATTGCAATGGACATATTTTCACCTCTCGGTAAATGTATAGAACTGGATGAAAAACATATGGATGCAGTTACAGGCCTGTCTGCAAGCGGTCCTGCCTTTATCTATCTCATAATAGAAGCTCTGGCAGACGGAGGAGTCATGATGGGACTTCCCAGAAAAGTGGCACAGGATCTTGTAATACATACAGTTCTAGGATCTGCTCATATGATAAAGGAAACAGACAGACACCCTGCATCTCTGAAAGATGATGTGACCACACCGGCAGGATGCACTATTTCAGGCATACTGGCACTGGAAGACGGAAAAATAAGATCTGTTCTTGCCAGGGCAGTGCAGATTGCCGCAATAAGGGCAGGAGAACTGGGTAAGTAAGTTATAAAAAAAATTTAAAAAAATATTTAAAAAAAAATCTTTACTTTCTATAATTTGTCGTGAATATATAAATATAACAACAGCATAAATATTAATTTTAGAAAGGAATGATATAAATGGGTGGAGCAGTAGCAGGTATAGCAGGGGGAGCATTAAAAGGTATAGCAGGTAAAGCATTAGGTGGAATAGGCGGAGGAAAAGGCGGAGGCATTGGAGAAATTATAAAAGGACTTTTAGAAAAAGTAACAGGCGGAGGCAGCGGCAGCGGAGGCGGCTGCGGCGGCGGAGGCGGCTGCGGAGACGCATCACAGGCAATAGGAGGACTTTTAAGCAGTAAATGCAGCGGCGGTGGCTGAGGCTAGTTACTCATATTTCCCGTGTGGAAATGAACAATAAAAAAAGGGGCCATGAGCCCCTTTTTGATTCAAAAAAATTTAAATGCTGATTGCTGAATAGCAAAAAATAAAATATTTATTTTAAAAAACCCTTTACTTTTTTTCAATTTGTAGTTATATATAAAATATAACAACAGCAAAATATTTAATTAAGAAAGGAATGATATAAATGGGTGGAGCAATAGCAGGTATAGCTGGTGGAGCATTGAAAGGAATAGCAGGTAAAGCATTAGGAGGTATAGCCGGCGGAGACGAAGGCGGCGGCGGAATCGGCGGACTCATAGGAGGACTGTTGAAAAAAGTAACAGGCGGAGATGCAAAAGAAGGCGGCGGACCGGGCGAAGGTGAAAAGGGGCCAAATCCGGCTGAAATTCTTGGCAGTCTTGTAGGCGGAGACTAATCTTCACTTCAGTGAAAGAAATATAAAAGGGGCCATATGGCCCCTTTTATATTTGGCCACTATTTCAATTCTTTAAAGAGCTTCTCTTTATTCTCTCTTGAGCATGAAAGAACATCTCTATGAATAGAGTTTCCATGACTGTCCATGGTAACTATTACGGGAAAATCCACAACATCAATATGCCAGAATGCTTCAGGAACACCGAATTCTTCAAGTTTATAAACTCCAAGGACATGCTTTACACTTTTTGCAAGTACTACTGCCACACCACCTACGGCATGGAAATAGACACTTCCGTATTTTCTGCATGCTTCCAGTGTTTTTTCACCCATTCCCCCTTTTCCTATGACACCTCTTACCTTATAATTTTTAATAACATCTGCTTCATATGGCTCATCACGGATAGATGTGGTAGGACCTGCCGCAACAAAAAACCATTCGCCCTTCTCTTTTTTCACTACAGGGCCGCAGTGATAAATAACAGTATTTTCCAGAACAGGAAAAAGTTCATCCTGAAATTCTTCAAGTAAATAGGTGTGAGCCGAATCTCTTCCTGTAACCATTTTACCTGTAAGATAAACCTCATCACCTGTTTTTAATTTTCTTATTTCTTCTTCAGAAACAGGAAGGTTAATTCTAATCATAGGAAACCTCCTCTCTCTTTATAATCATAGTATGTCTTCTGCATGCCCAGCACATATATGAAATAGATACAAGATAACATGCAGGGAGTCTGTGTAAATCTCCTGCTTTTACTCCTAAAACAGTAGTTTTGCCTCCGAGACCCATAGGTCCGATTTGTAAAGAATTTAATTTTTCATAAAGATCTTCTTCAAGTTCTCTGAGTGCCGGGTCATGGTTGACATCATTAAGCTTTCGAAAAAGCATTTCTTTAGACATTTTATAGCCGCCATCACGGTTACCACCGATACAAATACCTATAATACCGGGAGCACATCCTTCTCCCTGGGCACGGAATACTGCATCAATGACACATTTTTTCACACCTGCCATATTCCTTCCTGCTCCCAGATTATCATCGGGAAGTTTATACTGAATACCGCAGTTTTCACTTCCTCCCCCTTTAAGTAAAAGCTTTACTTCCACATAATTCCTGTCCCATTGATGAAAATTTATCCATGGTGAGCCAGAGCCTGTATTATCACCGGAATTTTTTCCTGTAATACTATGAACTGCATTTGGTCTGAGCAGTGATTTTTCCGTTACAATCTGCGTAGCTTTAAGAACTGCACCGGTAAAATCCTTTTCTTTATAAAGGTCAGGAGGATAATTTATATAAAATACAAGGGCACCTGTGTCCTGACATATGGGAAGCTTCTCTTCTCTTGCCATAGATACATTTTGAATGATTGTTTTCAAGGTGGCTTTAGCAGGAGAACCTTCCTCTTCCAGTTCCATCTGTTTTTTTAATTTATCTTCCACATCAGAGGGAAGATCGGTTGATGTTCTTATTATAAGTTCTACAAAATGATTTGTAAGATCCATTAGATACATCTCCTTTTATTATGTGAAAAGTGAAAAGGTAAATTCTCCGTTTCACGCTTCACGCTTCACGCTTCACGCTTCACGTTTCACGCTTCACGTTTCACGTTTCACGTTTCACGCTTCACGTTTCACGTTTCACGCTCTAATAAGTCTTGAGCTCCCCTATAGCTTCTTCCACAGCATGAAGTATCCCTCTTCCCTTTACAAGTTCTTTCATTGTATTATGATCAGGATAAAGAGGTCTGTCTTCCTCAAGATGTGCTACATGTTTTCTAATAAATTCTCTTGCTGCCTGTGTGCCTTTACCGAATTTATAATCTCTGAAATCCAGTGCCTGGGCTGCAGCCATAAATTCAATTCCAAGAATTCCATAGGAATTATCAATAATCTGCTGCGTTTTAAGGGCTCCATTCATGCCCATGCTTACAAAATCTTCCTGATCTGCAGCAGCAGGGATTGATTGTATACAGCTTGGCATAGAAAGAATACGCTGTTCAACAATCATCATATCGGCAGTATACTGGCTGAGCATCATACCGGAAAACATGCCTGCTCCTTTTGTAAGGAAGTCCGGTAATCCCACACTGAGTGCAGAATTAAGGAGTCTGTTCAGACGTCTTTCGGAAAGAACTGACACCATTGTAACGGACGCCCCTACCATATCAAGGGGAAGACTTATGGGAGTTCCCTGGAAATTGGCTCCTGTAAGTACTACCTTATCTTCAGGGATAAATATGGGATTATCGCCGACACCGTTCAGTTCTATTTCAAACTGCTGCCTGGCATAACGGAGATGATCTCTTGCAGCACCTATAACCTGCGGGGTAGATCTCATACTGTAGGCATCCTGAACCTTGACCTTTACTTTTCCCATTAAATCAGAGCCTTCAATAACTTTTTTAATATTTTCAGCAGAAGTAACGGCACCCTGGAAACCGCGAAGTCTGTGAAGTCTTACATCATAGGGTTTTAAATTTGCTTTAAGTGCTTCAAGTGTCATAGCTGCAGCAATTTCAGCCTGTTTAATCCATCTTTCTATTTCATAGATCTCTATGGAACCAATACCTGTTATAACATTACTGCCGTTTATTGCAGCAAGTCCGTCACGGGCTTTAAGACCCGGTACGGGAATACCGGCCATTTCCATAGCTTTAGCAGCAGGTAATCTCTGATCCTGATAAAATATCTCACCTTCACCCATAAGAGTAAGGGCAATCTGGCTCATAGGAGCAAGATCTCCGCATGCACCGACACTTCCTTTAACACACATAACAGGAGTAAGACCTTTATTGAGCATATCCACATAGGTCTGTACTATCTCCGGTCTGCATCCTGAGCATCCATGGGAAAGAACATTTATACGGCTTAACATTGCTGCTCTCACATGGGCTTTCGGCGCAGGTTCACCTATACCGGCAGCATGATTGTAAATAAGATATTTCTGAAACTGAGCTACCTGTTCATCATTCAGGATTATCTCGGAAAACTCCCCTATACCTGTGTTTGTGCCGTACATAATCTCTTTCTGTGCAAGTTTTTCTTCAAGAAAATCACGGCAAGTCTTTACCTTTCCCATAGCATCCTTATGAAGTTCTACTTTTTCATTACGGACTGCTACATTATATACATCTTCGATCTTCAAATTGTTACCTGTAATAACAACAGACATAATATATTTTCTCCTTTCATTATTAGCAATCAGCTGTCAGGCTTTGATTGCTATATAAACAAGAGGAGCGACTTTTTTATCGCTCCTGTTTCTCAAATAACTCTTTCTGGCTTTCTGCTGACTCAGCTGATTGCTGATTGCTGATTGCTAAAAACTATTTTTTCTTTTTAGCCTCCTGCATCTTCTTTGAGACTTCATCACCTATTACCTGAATCTTATAGAGCATATCTCCTGCTAACATAATAGTATTAAGCCCTGTCTCTAAATGAGAAACATCTTTATCATCAAGATACTTCTTCATTTCTTCAAGTCCGGAAAGGGTATTTTCCATACCGTCTACAAGGGTCTTTTTACTGTCATCAAAAAGCTTTTCTTCTGCTTCAGAAAGATTTTCAGGTTTTATAAGTTTTGGCAGATCTGCCATATTTTTCTTTACAGTTCCTGCAAGCCATTCTACTGTTTTAAGAAATTCATCTGTAGATATTTCATCTTTGGAAACAGCCCATGCAGCATCATATACTTTTTTATAGTTCGGAGGAACAAGAAGCTGCGGTAATTCTTCTTCCGGAGGAGGCTGAGCAGGAGTTTCTCCCACTTTAATATCAAGGCCTCCGCCCACATCTGAGCCGGGAGCAGTCTTACCCATGAATTTGGCCTGCCATTCTGTTTTCTTTGCATCTTCTTCCATAGCCTTATCGATACCTTCTTTTATGGCAAGCTGTGATTCATAAATTCTCTTTGATGCTTCCTGAACCTTATCAAGTCCACCTTTAAGCAATTCATTCAGGTTAAGATCTTCTTCAGCTTCCTGCGCTTCTTCCTGCGCTTCTTCTTCTGGTTTCTTCTCACCGGCAGCAACATATTCCTTCAGATCATCAAGGCCTTCTCTAAACATTTTCAGAGCTTCCTTTATAATCGGAAGCTGTTCTTCCATGGCCTTTGTATCGGGGGGCATCTGACTTATTTTTTCTATATTAGAAAAAGTCTCTGCATATAATGATTCAACTACTTCATATCTTCTTACCATATCAACTCTCTCGAATTCTCCTGCCAGAAAACCTTTGCCGATTCTGAGTAATTCATTCACAGGAGGAGAATGAGATAAAATTTCAACAGCCTCTTCATCTTTTTTCAGAGCGTCAGAAGCATCAGTTATTGTATCTATTGCTGTTCTTACTGATTCTAAACCAGTATGCAGATGTTCAACATCCTGATCTTCCAGATAAAGAGAAATCTCATCGAGGCCTTCTTTTAATTCGTCAAAAGCAGCTTTCATCTTTTTACCTTTTGTAGCAAATGTTTCAGTTCTTGGCTGTGTCGGGGCAAGAGCTTCATATGCCACAACAAGGGCTTCATGGACATCATAAAGCACATCCAGCTGTCCTTTCAACACCTCTGCTTCTGCTTTGCCCTCCTCTAAATCTTTACAAATCTTAATTAACTCATTTACCTGTGGTGAACGAGTGAGTTCTTCTTTAGCCTGTGCAAATTTCTCTCTAAATTCTTTTGGAATCATTCGATCCATAAAATCACCTCTTCCTGAATAGATTAAAAATAACTTGAAATGTTAATTCGTTTTTTTTTAAAAAAATCCTTTTAAAAATTTTTCTTAAAAAAATACTTTTTCTTCTCATGCTTCAGAGAATTCCTTCTTCAGTATATGGATTAAAAAATGCCATTCGTCAGGCATGAAAAAAGGAGATAAACATAAAGTGACAAGAGGTGAAAAAATATGTTTTGATTTTATTATTGACACAAAGGTTTCAGTAGTTATCCATGGTTTCAAATTGCCAATCTTCAGCTTATGAGATAACAGTTTCTGCCATGAGTCTATATCTTCCCTGTTTCTTATTCTATATCCTCTGCATCCTGATAGACCTTCGGCAGATGTCTCATTGAGAAAAAAATCCATATCAATATCAAGTATTACTTCTTCCGTAAAAACAGGAAGTTCTGACAGTCTGATTATATGCACTTTAATGCCTGCCCACTGACAGATTATATGACCATTTTGAAGAGAGAAATCCCCGGCACCTTCCATATCAAGCATAAAGGCACGATCCATATTTGCAGGGAGCCTGTATTTACAGTAATCAGGATCCGGATAAACCCAGAATATCTCCCTTACAAGTCCGGAGGAAACAGCATAATGGATAAAAGATGTAAGATTTATAGGAGTAATAAGATTATTACCTTCCGAATAAAAAGAAGCTATATAATTTTTCAGCTCGTCACTGTTTTTTATATCTTTTAACATGGAAAGATCTGCCGGAGATATAAGGGTCATATCACTGTGTGCATCAATATGGATTAATATATGGGAAGAAGAAAGTAAACCTTCGTCTCTGGCTTTAACCCAGTAATAGAGAGACTGATCATGTTCTTTTACACATATACAGTTCATATGACCTGCTTCTTTTGCAGAAGCCGATATATTGCCTGTTCCAAAGAAATCAAGAGGGGCGCCCAGTTGTTCCATCACTTTCATGTCAACAGGTCTTATAAGTTCCTGTAACATAATTTCCCGTGAAGAAAGTCTGAAAGCATGATTGAGATTTAAGATAGAAAGAGTTTTACAGAGAGCTTTTAAGATACAGAGCCTGTTTACTATAGCAATTTCAAAGGCATGAGATCTGAAATTCAGGTCAATATTGTAAGGATCTTTTAACAGTGCTTCTTCTATTTTACTTTTTTCATTCCAGAAAAACCAGTTTTCTTCCGATATATGATGTTTAATCTCATAAGAAGAAGGTGTCAAAAAAATTAAATCATCAAGATATTTCTCATCAGATATAAGAAAATCTTTATTATTGAAACTATCTATGTGATGTTTAAAATTATCAGTCAAGGCTTTCACGTAATGGGTGACGGGTGATGCGTGATGCGTGATGCGTGGTCCGTGACGCGCAATGTCATTAAGTTAACGTTATAACCATCTAAATTGGCTGCCTGGCGCTCCTCCGAAAAAATCTAAACTGTAACATTTATATCTGTTAGAGCTTACATCATGCTACTTTACACTGTATATCAATTAAATACACCTGTGCCGCCGTGATATTTTTTCTCCAGAGCACCAGGCAGCCAATTTGCTATATGTTTCTTATCTTAATGCCATTGCACGTGACGCGTGACGGGTAGTTTATCCACTCACCGGTCACTCTTCACTCTTCACTCTTCACTCTTCACTACTTTCAAACAAATCTATGAGGCTCAGAAAGTAAAGTCGTATCACTTTCCGTAAAGATACCTGTCTGTTTTTCAATAGCCAGTCTGAGAGGTTTTATTAATGAAAAAATTTCCCTGTGTGCTTCACAGTCATAAAAGGAAAGTTCTCCTTCTATTCTTTCTTCAATTTTCCTCTGAAGATCTTCACCTGAAAAAGAGAGAGACATATCATCAGAAGCAATAATAAAACCCCATCTGTTACAATAAGACGGAATAAATACCCCGAGAGAAAATACCCTGGAATAAACAGAAGAGAGTGTTCTGTAAAAAACTGAATGTAAAAAATTATCCCTCGCTCCTGCCATAGAAGCCTGCATAACAAAAATACCTTTATCTGAAAGTTTCGATTTAATTAATTCATAGAACTCTTTTGTAACAAGAAAACGGGCAGGACTGTCAGGAAGGGGCTCTACAAGATCACTTATGATAACATCAAAGGTTTCTTCTGTATTTAATAGATATTCTTTTGCATCCTGAAAAACCTGTGTAACTCTTTTATCGTGGAAGGCATTTTTTGACCATTCAGGTAAATAGTCTTTACAGATTTTTATTAATTCTCTGTCAAGATCTACCATTACGGCATGACGAACACTTCTATGTTTTAATACTTCTCTCAGGGTTGCTCCCTCACCTCCGCCTATAATCAGAACTTTTTCAGGTGAACTACAGGCAAACATAGCAGGATGAACGAGTGTTTCATGATAAATATATTCATCGAACTGTGTGGATTGAAGATCTCCGTCCAGTGTAAGGATTTTACCGAAAGCCCTGCTTTTCAGGATCTGAACCTCCTGGAAAGCAGTTTTTCCTTTATAAATTTCTCCTTCAATAAGATGCCCGAATTGTCTGCAGGGAGCCAGTCTATCAAAAAACCATTTTTCATTTGTTTCCATAAATAACACCTTTTCTTAATTTTATCCGTCACCAGTCACGATTTACACATAACCTGTAACGAACCTATTTTTTAATAAAATTACTGATTTTCTTATATAGAAAAAAAGTAAACACAGATGTAATAGCACCTTTAAGTATATTAAATGGCAGAGTACCTGTAAATAAAAAAATCAGTGCTCTGTCCATAGATAAAACCTTTCCCAGTTGAGGGAGTATAAAAGGCAGAACCCTTAATAAAAGATAGTTTGCAGGGAGCATGAAAAGAGCCATAGAGATTGTACCTGCTACAAGGCCGGCTATGGCATATTTTTTACATGGTTTTAAAAAATATATCTTTGTAGATACAAATACCATAATAGATCCTGCTGCGAGATTCATGAGAGGTCCTATAGCAAGAGTAGTCAAACCTTTACCGCTTAACAGATAGAGAAAATTCTTCAATAGAAGAACATATATGCCGGCAGATGTATTTATAGAAAAACCTGCTATTAAAGCAGGTATGTCACCAGGATCATATTTAAGCACAGGGAAAGCAGGTATTAAAGGGAATTCAATAGTGTACATCAGTAATAAAGAAAGGGAAGAAAATAGAGACACTATAATAAGTGTCCTGAGTTTTAATATGCCTCCTGATAAAGAAGGAGATACTATAGAGGTTTCATTTCTTTCAAAAGCATCTATTTTTGGTTCCATTTGTTACATCCTTTTTTTTAATCGTGACGCGTAACGCGTTACGCGTGACGGGTGACAGGTGACGGGTGTAACAACCCTTCACCGGGCGAACACAGGGGTTCGCCCCTACTTTTCACTTTTCACAGGGCGAACACAGAGGTTCGCCCCTACTCACTCTTCACCCTTTTATCCATAAACTCTTTTAATATATCTAAAAGATCTGGTTTGCCTTTTTCCAGCAGTTCGTATTTTATCCTTACGGAAGGTTTATTTATATTGAGAAATCTCCTCAGATCAACAGGTGTTCCAATGAGAACCAGATCACAGTCTGTCTTATTTATAGTCTCTTCCAGTTCTTTCATCTGCTGTGTTCCATAACCCATGGCAGGTAAGATTCTGTCAATATGACTGTAACGGCTGTAGATCTCTTTAATAGACCCAACTGCACATGGCCTGGGATCAACTATTTCTTTTGCCTTCACTATATCCCTTGCTGCAATAAAGGCTGCGCCATAGGTCATATTGCCATGGGTAAGAGTGGGGCCGTCTTCCACAACAAGAACCCTGTCATGCTTTAAAGTCTTATAATCATCCACTGTAATTGGAGAAAAAGCTTCCATAATTCTGGCGGAAGGATTGGCTTTTTCTATATTTTCTCTTACAAGAAGAATATTCTCTTCTTTAGCAGTATCTACTTTATTTATTATAACAAGATCGGCAGATCTTAAATTTACTTCTCCAGGATAATAGGACAGCTCATTTCCAGGTCTGTGAGGGTCTACAAGTACAATAGAGAAATCCGGTTTATAAAAGGAAAAATCATTATTTCCTCCGTCCCAGATAATTACATCTGCTTCTTTCTGTGCTTCAGTAAGGATTTTCTCATAATCCACACCTGCATAAACTATAATACCCTGTTCTATATGAGGAGCATATTCTTCCCTCTCTTCAATTGTACATTCATATTTATCCAGATCTTCAAATACGGCAAATCTCTGCCATATCTGTTTACTTAAATCACCGTAAGGCATGGGATGTCTTATTGCCACGACCCTGCAGCCAAGTTCCTTCAGTACTTTACATACTTTTCTTGTAGTCTGACTTTTCCCAACACCTGTTCGAACGGCACATACACTTATAATCGGAACAGAGGCCTTTATCATGGTATTATCAGGTCCCATAAGCCTGAAATCTGCACCTGCGGCAAGTACAGCAGATGCTTTATGCATAAGATCCTTATGTGCTATATCACTGTAGGAGAATATAACCTGTTCTATATGATGTTCTTTTATTAATTTTTCCAGGTCTTCTTCAGGATAGATAGGTATACCTTCAGGATAGAGAGGCCCTGAGAGTACAGGAGGGTATTTTCTATCATCTATATTCGGTATCTGGGCAGCAGTAAATGCAATAACATTACAGGAAGAATTATTTCTGAAATATACATTGAAATTATGGAAATCTCTTCCTGCTGCACCCATAATAAGTACTTTTATTTTTTTCATAACCATCCTCCGATGAAATATACAAGAATTTTCGGCCTTCCGACCCGGACTATATTCTCCGGTGTTCAGTCGATTCCTTCTTTCATAAAGAGAAGAGAAGGTTTTCTCTGTAAAAAGAAGAATTATTAAAATCGTAACGCGTAACGCGTGACGCGAGGAAGGAAACTATTAATTAAATTCCTGATAGATTTTATTAAATATTTTAGCTAATATTAACTTTCAGTGATGTGAGATATATCACAGAATAAAAAGTGAAGGGTGAAGGGTGAAGGGTGAAGGGTGAGTAGTGAAAAGTGAATAGTGAAACGTGAGTAGGGGCGAACCTCTGTGTTCGCCCTGTGAAAAGTGAGTAGAGAAATCACCCGTAACGCGTTACGCGTTACGCGTTACGATTATAGTAGTAAACCTGTCGCCCGGTGAACAGTGAAATAACGCATCACGCATTACGCATCACGAATACAAAGGAGATAAATTATGGATAAAAATACAAACAAAATATTACTCATATATATTGGATACAGTACAGGAGATGAAAAGGATTCTGGGACAAAAAACCTGCAGTTAGGACAGCTTTACCTGGGAACACTTCTCACTAAGGCAGGATACGGAGTAAAACTCTATTCCGATCTCTTCCCTGATCCAGATGATTTTATCGAATTTATCAGAGAAGGTAATTACGGCATGGCAGGTTTTTACTGTATAACAAACACAATCTACAGGGTATCTGCTATGGCAGATACAATAAAAGAACATTTTCCTTCTATGCCTGTTTTACTCGGAGGGCCCCATGTTACAGTCATGGACAGAGAAACACTGGAAAATTGCAGGGCAGATTTAATAATAAGACATGAAGGAGAATATACCTTCCGGGAAGTGGCAGAATATTTTTATGAAAAGAAAATTTCTCTTCACGATATAAAGGGAATAACATGGAGAAAGGGAGATGAAATAATAAGAAATCCCGACAGGGAATTTATTAAAAACCTGGATGAACTCCCTGTTCCTGACTGGCATATGCTGGAAGGTGACATGGCAGATTTCAATCACTCCTATCCGAATATAATAACAGGAAGGGGATGCCCATTTAAATGTGCCTTCTGTTACGAAAGTTTCGGAGGAGGAGAATATCGCATGAGAAGTGCCGGCCATGTGATAAAAGAGATAGAACTTCTTGTAAATAACTGGAATGTAAAATATATAAAATTTGTCGATGATATCTTCATAGTAAACAGTGAAAGAATGGAACAGATCTGTTCTGCCATTAAAGATTTGAGGGAAAAGAAATATCCTTTTTACTGGTTCTGTGAGGCAAGGGTAGATATTTTAGAAAAAAGGCTCCATTTACTGAGTAAAATGAGGGAAGCAGGTCTTGCTATACTTCAAATAGGTGTGGAAAGCGGAAACCAGGACATACTCGATCTCTATAATAAAAAAATTACACTGGAACAGATAGAAAAAACAGTAAAAGCCTGTGTGGAAGCAGATATTTTCTCTGTGTCAATCAATGTAATAATAGGAGGCCCTTTCGAAACAGAAGAAAAAATCAAAAATACAACAGACTTTGTAAGAAAACTCATTAAAATTGCTCCGGGAAGATTAATCTGTAACAACAGTTTACTTACACCATACCCGGGAACCCTTATCCATAAAGAACCTGAAAGATTCGGTCTTAAAATCATAGATCCTTCTTTTAAAGACGGCCAGACAGAAGATGTTGTATTTATGGAAAGTGAAAAGATGAATAAATATGATATTCATAAGGCAAGACTCAGGTTCGAAAGGGATCTTTACGGAATTATGCTGTCAGAACTGGAAAATTTAACAGCAGAACAGATAGAAGAACATTTTAATATGACATGTTACGGTATTAAGACCCCGTGGTATTCAATCCTTTCATCTGATAAAGGCATAAAGACATATTTTAATCTTAAAGATATTAAACTCTACAGGGGATATGGTGAAATAGAAGAGGAAAAGCTTGACGACTGGTGCCCCCAGAGAACCTACTCGATGGAGTACAGCAACAGTCAATCAGTCCTTGACAGGATAACAGGTAAAATAAAACTTTCGGAAGAAGAAAGTAAATTTTATAAATACAGTTCAGGGAAACTGACCTTTAGAGAAATAGTCAATATCCTGTCAGAAAAAACAGGAGAAGGGAAGAAAGAATTAAGAGAGAAAATGATGGATTTTTATAAGAGAATGGACAGTCTTTATGCAATCATATGGCTCAGACTTTAACCAGGATTTTCGGGATTTTCGGGATTTTCAGGATTCTGTTAAGGAGTTACGTATTCTGTCATTGCAAGGAAATGGAGCAAGGAAGCAATTCCTCCGGTCTCTGGGTGTAATAATGGTATTATTCAAAATAAAAAGGATTACCAGGATAATAATCCTGGTAATCCTATAATCCTGTAAATCTGCGGTCAAAAGAATCTTCTTCCTCCGAGAAATCTTGCATTATAATAATCTTCTTCGAGACTGCTTATTTTCACACATCCACCTGAAGAAGAAGCGTGAATAAAACTTGAATCTCCTATATATATACCCACATGAGACGCACCTGACGTATAGGTTGTGAAAAACACGAGATCTCCTATACGAAGTTCTTCTCTGCTTACAGGATTTCCCTGGGTAAACTGTTCATCTGCCATTCTCAGGAGCTTTATGCCGTTAAGAGCAAAGATTGTCTGAACAAAGCCGGAACAGTCAAATCCTCTTGGAGTTGTTCCTCCCCATACATAGGGAGTTCCCATAAAACTGTAGGCTAACTGCACTATACTTGCAGAAAGGCCGGAACCTCTTGAAGAAAGTGTTGTATAATGATTATTTTGATTTGAATAATAAATGGCATTTTTTGTATCCTGCGAAGAGGAACTTGAAGTAGAAGATTTAGTTGAAGTTTTAGTTGAAGCTACCTGTGTGGTTTTCTTTGCAGGTTTTGTCTTCTCCAGACTCGGGTGGCCGTTATAACATGCTATATAATCATAGTACATCCATGCCTTTTTTCCATCACTGAAGGCAACATATATCCAGTCACCTCTCCAGTTAAGAACATAGACTGTCTGATTTATACTGGCAGTAAAGAGAATATCTGCATTAAAAGAAGGCTTTTTTCTCACATTCACACTATCGGAACATATATAACTTTTTGTTATATACTTCTGTGGCGTATAAGAAGACGATGAAGATGATGAAGATGATGAAGACGAAGCGCTTCCGATATAATCACCCATAACCCATCCTTCATAACCGTCTGAAAGCCTGATATAACACCACTGGCCTCTATCTTCAATAATTTTTATTTTTTCTCCTTTATCAAGAGCACAGAGAACACTATCCTGACGTGATGGACCAGAACGGAGATTTACATCACTGGCTGATATTATATAATAAGATCCGCCTCCGCTGCTTCCACTACTTGAGGAAGGAATATAAAGAACATCTCCAGGCATAAGCACTTTATCTTTAGAAATACCATTGGCTGCTGCCAGTTCCTCTGATGTAAGACCTATGGAATTTGCAATAATAGATAAAGAATCTCCAGATTTCACCACATAATTTCCTGCAAGAGCACCTGAGGCTGTAGAAAGTAAAATGGCCATAACAGCCATTACAAACAGAGCCTGTTCAATTTTCCCGGATAAAAAATTCATTTCCATCTCCTTTCGGTTTTTCAAAAAAATTTACAGATTAAAATCAAAATTACCTGTTAAGAATGACAGGCTGTATAATAAAATAAGGTTTATTTCAAATGTCTCAAGATATTTACTCCGACTCTTAAATATTATTTAACTGAATTATTTGAGGAATTAATATAAAATTCACTTAATTTTGTATCTGATTAGATTTTTTTAATCCTTTTTGATATGCTTTTATAATATTCGGGTTTTCGCACAAAACGAAAGTTAAAGTTAGATAGAAATATTCGATAGATTTTTTAATTTTCCTTCTTTAATTTTTTTAATTTTTTATTTTTTTAAATTTCATCCTACAGGAATCCTGTAGGGACAGAACAGTGTTCTGTCCCTACAAAATTTAAACTCTGGAAAATATAATGGCAAATAAATCTGCCATTTTACGGTAAAATAAAATGGCAGATTTCAAAATTCTATCAACTGATATATTAAATTTATTTTTAATTTCCTCTGTTATCTCTCTTAAAGAAAGTTTTCCCGAACTGTATTCATAGAGGCATGATTCAAAGTCATCCATAATAACCAGGGTTCCGTCGGCTCTTTTTATAAAACAGTTATTGTCTTTATTATACATAAGTTCATAAGTTCTCATAGGTCTCCAGTCAAAAATTTCTTCTACCGGTATATCATAATAATCCCTGTAAAGATTATATCTTAAAAGATTATAGAAAACCTTTATACCGGGGTCTAATTTCATTACATCAAGCCACAGGCTTATACTTCCATATCTATGGCTTATTTCAATATGGTCCATTACAGTTTTTCTCTGTATGGAAGGAAAAAGTTTTCTCATACCATCTTTTATTTCTTCTTCAAATTGATAGAGTCTTCTTACAAGATCATATTTATTAAAATCTTCTGACTCGGTAAAGGGAACCTTCTGGACAGAAAGGCCTCTTTTAAACTCTCCATCTATAATCTTAATTCCATATTTTTCAGGATGCTCTGCTATATCTGTCATAGGATAGGGGGAAAGCATCATAGAACCGGTACAGAAAGCTCTGCCGGGAGCAATAGATAAAAGCTCTATTGCAAAATCAAGGCTTTTTCTGAAGGTTTCAGGAGATTCAAAAGGCCCTCCCAGGATGGTATTAAAAAGCACTGAAGAGACACCTGCTTTTTCACAGTAAGAAAAAACCTCTCTTATCTGTTCGAGAGATATTTTTTTATCGTAAGCTTTAAGCACACCGGCATGGCCGCTTTCCACACCCAGTTGAAGAAATATAAGGCCAGATTCCACCATTTCATCAATAAGAAAAAGGTTTTTAGAAAGAACATTTACCCTTCCAAGACAGCTCCAGGCAAAATCATGACCTTTCTCCCTTCTCTCTCTTAAAGCTTTGCAGATAGCAGATACCCTTCTGGGAGAAATAGTGAAGGTATTATCTATAAAGGTAATAACCCTGCCATGGCAGGTTTTAAGAATATAATCTACTTCAGATAGAACATGTTCCACACTTCTTACTCTGTAGCGATTTTTGAACATACCGTCAAAACAGAAAGCACAGTTAAAAGGACAGCCTCTTCCTGTTAAAATCCTTGGAAATGTTCGTTCCATCATAAGAGTATCAGGTTCAAGTAATTCCCTCTCAGGTATTGGCAATTCATCCAGATTTTCAATAACAGGGGCATCTGGATTTCTTTTAAGCTCATGTCCGTCTCTCCAGGTAATACCTTTTATTTCTGAAATATGTCCTTCACCTCTGTAGTAATATTCTACAAGTGACAGAAGAGTATATTCTCCCTCTCCCCTTACTGCAAGGTCTGCAGGACATTTCATTAAAACTTCCAGATCTTTATCCTTCTGTGATATGGATACATGGGGCCCTCCGAGGAAAATAAGTGTGTCAGGGGAATATTTCTTTATCCATGACACAATAGCCATAACCCTGAAAATATCTTCTGTAGTGGTATAAAAACAAAGGACAGAGATTTTTTCTTTATCTATGGTATAAAGCAATTCTTCCGGTTCTATGTAATCACCTGAAAGAAGCTTTACCCTGTAACCTTTTTCATGGAGAATTGTAGCCATGGAAAGATGGCCTAACTGGGCAGAATTTGTTTTGGGCCCTTCTTTTCCAAGGCTGTAGCCTGTTGTTATGAACATGATGGGATTTGTATTTTTGTCAAACATAATAGCGTGAAACGTGAAACGTGAAATGTGAAACGGGTAAAATTATTCGTCTCACGTCTCACGCTTCACGTCTCACGTAGCAATCAACTCTTTCAATATAATATTCATTATCCGGTCATTTTCTTCGGAATATTTTTCTTTCACCAGAGAAATCATTCTTTCTATATCACTCTCTGAAACAATAGAAAAATTATCCAGATAATTAATTACTTCATAGATTAAATTCAGGAAAAATCTGCCTGTTTCTACTGACAGTTCTTTCACTCTTTCACGGGGCAAATACATTATATGACCTGTTCCCGGCAGATCCTTTAAATAACTCATGCCCCAGAGGAAATTCAGATTACCTGCCTGAGGTGCTAACATACTGTCCTGTTCCGTAGTGGTAAAAGATGATACGCCATTGATGAGAATTCTGGAAAGAACTTCAGTTTTTTCATCTTCTATTTTATAGGAATAATATGGGAATACCCCTTCAAGCCTGCCTTTACTCTCAAGCATTCTCTGTATTTTTGTCCCGTGATAGACCCTTAATTTATCTATCCAGAGAGGTGAAGAATAACCATATTTATCATAAAGAGATGAAATTACAGACATACTCTCCTTTACTTCATCAAAAGTTGTAAAAGGTTCAAAGATTATCATACCTACCTGATAATCCAGATCTACTTTGCTTAAAATTTCTACTGATTTCAGGTTATCCTGCGGGGTTACTCCTTTACGGAAAAGCCTGAGGCTTCTCAGAATAAAAGATTCTGTACCTACAAAAACATTATGAAGTCCCACCTCTTTGAGTCTTCTGAACAGATTGTAATCCACATCATTCGGTCTGCACTGGAAATTAAATATAATATGAATATTTCTTTTCTCAAGCTCATCGGCAAAATCATAGTACCATTTCTTTTCTTTATCGCCAGGTATAAAAAAATTATCATCATTGAAGGCAATAACCTTTACATCATATTTTTTTACCAGTTCTTCTATTTCTGAGACAACATTTTCTACAGATCTTCCACGGCGGACATTTAAATTATAAAAATGATAGACACTGCAGAAAGAACATCTGCCGTAACATCCCCTGCTTGAAGTTACCATCATTCTCCTTTTTAACACATAGGTCATAGTGTCTTTAAGAGCAGAGGCCGGAGTGGGAAGTTCTCCTGTAATAAACTGTTTCCTGTGAGGATATGGCAGAGAGTTGAGATCTTCAATTAAAGACCTTGGAAAATTTTCTATAATTTTCCCTTCCCTTCTGAAGGCAAGTCCCTTTATTTCTTCCCATTTCTCCGGCTCATGAAATTTTTCTATGAATTCAAGGAATGTTTCTTCACTTTCTCCCAGTGAAACTGTGTCTACATAAGGGAATATATCCATAATTCTATCAAAACAGCTGGTAGGAGTATGGCCTCCCATAATAATATGGGATTTTATACCTTCATCTTTTATCTTCTTTATTACACCCAGGGTAAGATCGAGGACAACATAATAGGAAGCAGAAAATCCGATAATGGGATAATCCTGTTCTTTTAACATGTTAATAAAAATTTCTAAATCTGTTCCGAAATGAAGAACCTCTATATCCACTTCATGACCTCTGGCAGTTAAATAGGAGGATAAATAACCGACGCCTAAAGAATTCCATACTTCCACACCTTTATGGACATCAACAAGCAGTATTTTCATAGAATATTTTGTCTCCTTTTTCCAGACAAATGACAGTTCGATATTGAAGTATAATTCTTTTAATCTATCTGTTTCCCTTCCAGGATTTTTGTAAGGAAGGTATTTATATTTTCTTGTAAAAAAACTGTAAATATAGTATAATAATTAAAATATCTCACAGGAGGTTAAGATGATGAGAGTAGAAAAATTCAACTATGACGTTGCTTCAACAATAAAAAACAGGGTTACACAGGTGGCTCAGAAGGTCAGCAGTTATGATGAAGTTGACAGAGTCGATCTTTCCGGCGGGAAAGGCGAGGTTTCCATATCTTCTATTGCAATGATGCAACAGGGACTTAAGCCGATTTTCCTGGATTCAGCAAGTTATATTGCAGGAGCGAATGTTTCTTTTAACACTGAAACAAAGGATATTAATAATGCCGATGTTACACTCTGCTCGGAAGATAATGAAGAACGTTATGTAGTAAAAGAAAATGGTAATGAAAAAATTTTCAGGGAAATAAGTTATTCTCCTCAGGAAGACAGCTATTCCATAATAACAGTTAAGACAGACAAACAATCAGGTGAAATTACAGACTATAAAATTTCATTCAAAAAAGAAGATATTTAGGTTATGGTTCTCTTATTACAGACATAGGTTAATATTAAGCCAGATACTTCAGATATTTGCCTCCCGTCACGCGTTACTCGTCACGAAATAATAATCAGGCGAACATTTTTTTACAACAATTTTACTATACAGCAAGTTTCCTTCCAAGCCTGTATGCCTTATCCAGATATGGTTCAACTCCCCTTACATGAACTGCTCCTGCATACAAACTCCCTATAACTCCGGCACCCAAATTACAATCACATACACATTTTATCAATGAAGTAGCATCATCACACCACATTCGAAAAAGAGGGGGAACAATTCCGGAACTGATAATTATTATAGCTTTCTTCTTCTTTTTGCTCCTGGGTACAGGACAACTTTTCAAAGGGAAATTTCCCTGTCTGGCAGTAACCCAGCAGATACGCTCCAGAAAAGTTTTCATCACAGCAGTAACATGTCCTATATTTACCGGCGTTCCGAAAATAAATCCATCTGCTTCATCTATTTTCGGATAAATCTCCTGCATATCATCAGCAATAACACATCTCGCAAGATTCTTCTCACGATCATCCTTCTTACATACCATGCAATTAGTACAGTATTTAATATTCTTCTCAATGAGATAAATCTTTTCTACCTGAACTCCTTCAACACTTTCCGCACCTTTTACTGCCCTGTCCATAAGTGTATCAATAGTCTTCCCTTTCCTGTAGCTTCCGGCAATAGCAAGTATCTTCTTCATTTCTTCTCACCTTCATAACAACTTAGGAATGACAATTAAATAACTGTCTCAAATATATTAAATAGTGACGCGTAACGCGTAACGCGTGACGCGAGGAAAGAGACTATTAATAAATTTCCATTCCTTATCTGAAACCTGTTAAAATAATGGTAAGTATTTAGCATTGCGACGTTACTTTCCTGCATAAGATATAATTTTTTTCCAGGAAGGATTTTTTGAAATTATCATGGATAGAAATTCACCTTAAAAATCATCCGGGTAAAAATGTAGGAAAGACTTCTTTTAACGGTATTACTGAGGTGACTGTAAATAATTAATTAAATTATGGGTGTTGGGTTTTAGGTTTTGGGTTTTGGGTTGTTAATCTTTTTAACCCAACACCCAACACCCACAACCCATAACCCTTAACCCTTAAAAAATGAAAATTCCTATACTCTAAATTTATATGTCGTGATGCGTAATGCGTAATGTGTGGGATTTCATACGCGTTACGCATTACGATTGCTCATTCTAAGGCTTTGATTTAAGCCCTATATAAAATGGCCAGAGTCGAGTATAATTTCCTTTATAAATTAACTTGTAATTCTATCAAAATTAACTTAAAATATAAATTATATTTACTGATGTGAGACGTGAGACGTGAAATGTGAAACGAAAGAAAGCCTTATTTCACCTGACTTATGACATTACAAAATATGCATTGCCTATGCTCAGATCAGTAACTTAAAAACATTAATATTCAACCACGAAAGAGAAGGTAAAATCATGCTTTTTTTATCAGATCAGGAAAAAACAGAATGGAAAGAAATGTTAGAAGAAATTCTGTCAGGCAGTAAAAACATTGAAAAATTCACAGGCAAAATTCGAAAAAACCTCCTCCCTGTGTTTCAATATTACACAGGAAGTACCCTTATAGCAAAAGGCCATAAAGAAGAAGGTATGAAATGGCTAAGAGCAGGCACAATGTATGAAGAAGAAGGGATTTTTTCTAACGCATTCCTCCTTGGTTTTCTTTCCCGGCACAATCAGGAATTAATTCCTCCTGCCGTATGTTTTGCCGATCCTGCCCCATTTATCTACTGGGCAAATATGCCGGTCATGAAAAAATCCAGAGAGAATTTTATAAAACAATGTGTTGATTCAATGCCTCATTTCAAAAAGCCTTTCAGAATAATGGATATAGGTTGTGGTGACGGAGCTCTTACCCTGCAGATCTTAAAAAAACTTTTAGAAAAAGGGAAAATCAATGAAATAGATGAAATTCTCCTTATTGATTCTTCAACTGGAATGATTGAAATAGCAGAAAAAACCTTATCAAAAGATTTTCCTCCTTCTATTATAAAAACAATAAACAGCCGTATTGAAGATTGTTCGGAAAAAATTTCTTCCAGATATGACCTGGCAATCAGTTCTCTTGCCTATCATCATATGCAGATAGAAAAGAAAAAAATACATCTGGAAAAATTAAAAACAAAATTCGATCACTTTGTAATTTTCGAACTGAATGCAAACAATGACACTCCTGAATTACATTCCCCTGAACTTGCTCTATCAATTTACCAGTCATACGGAAGAATAATAGATTTTGTTTTCTCCTGTGACTCACCTGTAGAACTTTCCCAGGCATGTGTAGACTCTTTTCTCATGACAGAAAGTGTGTCTTTTCTGACTCAGCCCAGGGGAGTGAGAAGTGATTACCATATGCTTCGCACCCAGTGGCATGAACTGTTCTGCGAAACACTTGGCAGTGATTTCACATGCTGCAGCGATTCTACTGCCTATGCAGATGAATTTCTGGATCTCTTTACACTTCATTATGGCCGTGTATAAAAAATCTGATTTAACGGAGAAATATTTATGAAAGAAAAAATTAAATTCGAAATCATTGAAGAATTAAAAGAACTAAAAAAAAGAATTACCGAACTGAAATCAATAGAAGAAGGAACAGAAGCATCAGGAATAACTGCAGGTAATTATCTTGAAAAACTGAAGATGCAAAAACAGATTCTGGAAGAAATACAGGATGGAGTAATATCTGCCGGCTTTGACGGATATATAACAGGATGGAATAAAAGTGCCGAAAGCCTTACTGGATATAAATTAGAAGAAGTAATGGGAAAACATTTTTCTCTTTTTTATGAAAAAAAAGACAGAGATTTCCTTGAGAATTATATGGCTTCCCCTGAAAAAGAGATCTTGCAGGTAGAGATGAAGAAAAAATCAGGAGAAAATTTCTACTCTAATCTATTAATCTCTACGATTAAAGACAGTAAAGGATCTCCTGAAGGAATAATTTGCTACTTTTCAGATATTACTGAATATAAAAAATCAGTGGATCTTCTGGAACGAAAAAACTTGAGAGAAAAAGAACTTTTACGGGAAGTGGAAAAACTTCAGGAAGAAATGAGACAGGAAAAAGAACTTGCAGAAGAATTTAAAAAAGACCTTTCAGGAGAAGTGGAAAAACTTCACGAAAGAGTGAGAAAAGAAAAAGAACTTGCGGAAAAATTGAAAAAAGACCTTTCGCGGCAGGTGGAACAACTTAAGGAAGAAGTGAAAAAAGAAAAAGAACTTTCGGGAGAAGAGAAAAAAGACCTTTCGCGGCAGGTGGAAAAACTTCGGGAAGAAGTAAAAAAAGAAAAAGAACTTTCGGGAGAAGAGAAAAAAGATCTTTTGCGACAGGTGGAAAAACTTAAGGAAGAAGTGAACAAAGAAAAAGAACTTTCGGAAGAAGAGAAAAAAGAACTTTCGCAACAGGTGGAAAAGCTTAAGGAAGAAGTAAAAAAAGAAAAAGAACTTTCGAAAGAAGAGAAAAAAGACCTTTCGCGGCAGGTGGAACAACTTAAGGAAGAAGTAAAAAAAGAAAAAGAAATTTCGGAAGAAGAGAAAAAAGACCTTTCGCGGCAGGTGGAACAACTTAAGGAAGAAGTAAAAAAAGAAAAAGAACTTTCGGAAGAAGTGGAAAAACTTAAGGAAGAAGTGAAAAAAGAAAAAGAAATTTCGGAAGAAGAGAAAAAAGATCTTTCGCGGCAGGTGGAAAAACTTAAGGAAGAAGTGAAAAAAGAAAAAGAAATTTCGGGAGAAGTGGAAAAACTTCGGGAAGAAGTAAAAAAAGAAAAAGAACTTTCGGGAGAAGTGGAAAAACTTCGGGAAGAAGTGAAAAAAGAAAAAGAACTTTCGGAAGAATTGGAAAAAGACCTCTTATCAGGAGTAGAAAAGCTCTATGAAGAACTGAAAAAAGAAAAGGAGCTTATAGAAGCACTGAAAAAAGAAAAAGAACTTACGGAAGAACTGAAAAGCATCATGGAAGAAATGAAAAAAGAAATAAAACAGAGGAAGAGATCACAGAAAACATTACAGGAAAACAAAGTTACTCTGGAGATAGCTCAAAAAATATCACACCTTGGTTACTGGTCTTACAACATTCAAAATAATATGTATGACTGGTCTGATGAAATGTTCCATATTCTTGGATGTTCGCCGGAAACAGGTATTCCGTCTTATGAAGATTGTAAAAAAATTATTCATGATGAAGACTGGAAAAAATTCGACAGATCCTTTAAAGAAGCTGTTAATACAGGTAAATCTTATAATATGGATCTCAAAATAATTTTTCCTGACAGGTCAATTCATTATGTAAATGCGAGAGCCTGTCCTCAATATGATAAAGATAATAAAATTACAGCTTTATTCGGTGTTATGCAGGATATTACAGAAAGAAAATATTTAGAGGAAGAGTTAAAAAAATCTCTGGATAATTTAAATATAAAAAATCAAATTGCCGGCCTTTTTCTTACAGTTTCCAGTGAAAATATATCAGGCAAAATACTCCCTGCTATAATGAAACCTTTGAAAAGCAGATATGGACTTTTCGGTTTGATTGATAACAGAGGTAACCTTGTAAAAACAGCAGGATATCTTGACTTAGAGAATAATGTGCAAATATCAGATTGTATAAGTGTGAACAGAGAAATCTGGTCTGATAATTTGAAAGAAATACTTCTCGAAGGAAAGGCATGTTCTTCAAATACACTCATATCTGAAGGTGAGTTTCAGATAAAGAGATCTTTAAGTGTTCCTCTATTTCGCAGCGGAAAACCGTCAGGTATACTTACTGTGGCAAATAAAGAGGACGATTATAAAGAATATGATAAAATACTTCTTCAAACAATTGCAGAAATTGTATCTCCCGTATTAAATGCAAGACTTGAAAGCAACAGGCTTAAAGCAGAACTTAATGGTCTGGAATATCAGATAAAAAAAACACAGAAGGTAGAAGCAGATCTTATACAGAATATTTTGTTGAGGTAATGGGAGATGTAATGCGTGATGCGTGAAGGGTGATGCGTGACGGGTAGTTTATCCACTCACCCTTCACTCTTCACCTGTATATTGTGACATATCATTTGTTCCGTAATGGTCTTTATAAAGCAGCTGATGTATACGTGAAACATGTGCCATAACAGGGCCGTTTCTGTGTTCTTTCAATATTTTAAAACATAGCTCCTGAGATAATTTACTTGCTTCTTCTGTAGAAAGACCTTTATTGACAGTGTAATTATAGACAAAGGAAAGATCATTACCTTCTATATGTTTCACCTCTGATATATGATATTTATCAGGGTTATTCACTATATCAGTATATTCTTCAAGACCGAAGACTGCATTAAGTGTAACTGAATGGATTTTATCCTGATTTTTTATTATAAAATCTGCTGTAGCTCTTGCTTCTTCCTCTGTTTCTGAAGGGAAACCAGTAAAGAACCAGGCATAATTCCATATACCTGCCTCAGAAGAAATTGCCAGTACCTTTTCAAACAGTTCAGGTCTGTGGCCTTTACACATAAGTTCGAGCACCCTTGGCACAGAAGACTCAAGTCCGAAAGCAAGACTCCTGCATCCTGCTTTATAAAGCAGTTCTGCCAGTTCTTTATCAAAATTTTGCTCAACCCTTGCATAGGCTTCCCATATTACATTCAGATTACTGGCTAAAATCCCTTTTGCAAGTTCTCTCAATCTGGCAGGAGGTACTGCTTCATCACAGAAAGAAAAATATTTAACACCCTGGCTGATCAGATTTTTCATATCATCAATTACAAGAGAAATATTTCTTGGACGATATTTACCTCTATAGGTATATCTATGCTGGCAGAAAGCACATTTATTCCAGTAACATCCTCTTGCAGACATGATGGAACCTATCTTAAAAGGAGATAGATATTTTTCAAAGGGAAGATCGGAAAAATCCGGTGAGGGCAGAGAATTTATATCAGGTTCTCTGTAATGTTCGTTAAAAATCTGTGTGCCATCTTTATCTTTATATATAATACTCGGAACTTCTTTAAAATCTCTGTTCTCTTCTATAGCTTTAAGAAGTTCAAGTAGTGGTATTTCACCTTCATATAAAATAATTGAATCGAAAAATTCAAAGAGAGGTGAAGAAGGCATCAATCTCGGACCTATTCTTGTAAGGACATTTCCTCCAAGACATACATGAGCAGAAGGTATATGTTCTTTTATAAGTTTTGCAAGGGTTATTCCCGGTATCATCTGGGAAAAAGCAGATATGGATATACCGTAAAAATCAGAAGGATTTTTCATCAGAGAAGGAATTGTTACAGATCTCAGATAATCTGCATATACATTATGTTCAATATTATTTAAAGAATTCATAATTCCCTCTGTGGAATAGGAAGAATATTGCTGCATAAGTGTATAAAAATCCATTATAGTCGGATAATAGGAATGGCCAAAGGAACGATATACCTCAAGAAGAACAAGAGAAGCTGACCTGTATAGAGGAAAATCAAAAAAACTGGAGGGGTCTCTCATAATATCCTTTAAAAATTTTGATTGACGTATAATATCATAACTATCTTCACAGTAAGAAAGGCATGTCAACTCAGTTTCTTCTTCTTCACTTCTATGTTCCAGAGTTTTTAAATATTTTACCCTTTCCCTGATTCTTCTGTAGGTATTTTTCACAGAGAAGGTACTTGTAAAATAATCCATGGCTTCTATATTTACATCTCTCTGTGTTACATTATAACCTTCTTTTCTTAGAAAACCTGCAAGGGTAGGAAGGCTTAAATATGGTTGAAATGGTGCCCAGTGAGGAGGAAAAATCAATGTAATATCCATTAAAGTGCATCTCCTTTCCCTGTACCGAATACTGCTCCGTACACATCATGACTTTTATTTAAAAAATGCCTGTAAAGTTCAAGAAATTTCAGACAATAATTCCTGAAGGTATCAAAACTCATGGATTCATTTAAATAAATATATCTGTCAGGCTCAAACTGTGTAAAAATAGAATAATCTTCCAGAAGTGACCATTCCATATCATAACTTACAAGGTGCCGTTCCAGAGCATAATCCCATAGTTCTGTTCCGGGAAAAGGAACGAGGGGACATATTTCTATTTCAGTTATTTTCTGTTCATTTTGAATAATAAATTCATAGGTCTTCCTGAGATCTTCCTCTGTCTCTCCGGGAGTGCCTATGACAAAAGAACAGGTTGTATGGATATCATATTCCCTGCATAGATCAAGGGTTCTCTGATTTATTTCCACTGTAGAATTGCCTTTAAGTTTTTTTAATATGGCAGGTGAAGCAGATTCCATACCAATGGCAATACCGGTAAAGCCCATCTGTTTTAACACTTCCATCATATCTCTGTCCATAAGTTCTGCTCTGCCGAAACAGCTGAAACCATGTTCAGGGCAAAGTTTTTCTTTTTTAACAAAGTCAGCAAGTTCTTTTATTCTCTTTTTATCTGCAATAAAGAGATCATCAAAGAATTTTATATGAGGAGGAGAAATATGTTCCATAATAGATTTTATTTCTCCTGCCACATAGGAGGCAGAATGGGCTCTAAAGCCGTTCCAGAAAGTGGAAGTTGAACAGAATATACATTTATAAGGGCATCCCCTTGAGGAAATAGTATGGGTTATACCAAGGAGATCAATAAAATGACGGTTTGGCCATGGAATTTTATCCAGAGGATTAATAAGAGGTCTTTTTCTGGTAATGTTTATAATACCATCGGAATTCCTGTAAACAATACCTTTTATATCTTTTAATTTACTCTCTTCAAATTTTTTATATTTAAGAAACAGTTTAAGTAATTCCAGAATTGTTTCTTCTCCTTCTCCTATTACACCGAGAGAGCATTCATGAGGCAGATTATCAGGCAGTATTGATATATGGACACCTCCTATAATTATGGGAACTTCCGTAGATTTTTTCAATATTTCAATATTTTTACAGGCAATAGAAAAATTCTCCGTTACAGACGATACACCGATTATATCAGGTTCCCAATCCAGGATTTTATTTAAATCAGTAGAAATAAAAACCTCTGCCGAAGGAAGATATTTTTCCAGATAGGATTCTATATAAAAAAATCCAAGAGGAGGACACATTTTCTGGACAAAACTTTTTATGAGATTCTCTTCGCTTGTAATTGATAATAATGCTAGTTTCAAAATAAATACCTCTTTTTCAGTGACCAGTGATCAGTGACCAGTGATCAGTTATTTATGCTTTATAATTGAGACTTTAAAAATTAATTTTAAATTCTAAACTATAAACCTTAAACTATAAACAAGGAGCCTGTATAAGAAATAGGTTTTTCAAAAAATGGATCCTATAAAATCAAGGGTCTTAGCGATCGAAAAAGCAAAAAATCAGACAGGCTAATGGATTTACTGCTCACTGATCACTGAAAACTGAAAAAGGGATAGACCTTGGCCTATCCCTCTTTATTAAAAAAATGTCACTTTTTAACCGTAGAAAGTCTTAGATATACTTTCGGCAATGGAGAAATTAGTGGCAGCTCTTTTATTTCTCATGTCTGCCCAGGTTTTATTCATATATTCAAAGAAATCCATCTGTTTCTTAAGCCTGTCCATTTCAGCCTTTGCACGCATTTCTTCTATAGTTATGAGACCATCTCTTATTGCTATTCTTTCACTTTCTTCATGTTTGAGTAAGGTTAATTCTACATCTCTTCTGGCTTTATCCTTTTCCAGTATCTGCTTGAACTGATCAGGAGTAAGTTTTCCTGCATCTACAAGCTGAAGCAATGTAGTGGCTGCACTGGGAGATATCCTGGAATATTCCTGAAAATCAGGATTACCCATGGCGGCAACTACATTGGGGTTATTTATATTTATATTTCTTGGCGGCTGAAAGGTCTGTGCTTCCTGAGAGGCTACAGGTTTTCCATCAGAACCGACTATCAGATTATTCTGGTCATAAGGTTTTCCGTCGAGACCGGCTAACTGACCGTTTATCTGGCCGTTTTCGTCACAGGCTTTGCCATCAGGGCCGACTATATTCTGTTTATTCGGATTATAAGGCTTTCCATCGGGGCCTAAAAGCTGAAATTGCCCTTTATTGAGATCAGAACTGGAACCAAGACTTACCTGATCATTCTGTTCTGTATTAATTTCTGCATCGCTTTTTCTTGACTGTCTATCAAAACCAACTGTTCTGGCATTTAACTCAGCTTTCTGCTGAAACTGGCTTACTCCTGTTGGTATCATGTTTTCTCCTCCTCTTAATCGAGAGATTATGTAATTGTTACTTATAAGTATAACATAAATAATATTTTAAAAAAGAGTCTCTTTGTTAAAATTTTGTTAACTTTTCAACTTTTTTAATATAACAGTTTCATGTTGAAATAACACAAAATTTCATGCAAAATCAATAGTTTAAGCTTCTGCATCCAGTCCGGACGGTCTTTCTCCTTCATCAGACTCTTTTTGAAAGACAGAATAATCGGATCTCTTTACTTCTATACCTGCCTGCTTTAAATCATAATATATTTTTTCATTATTTTCAAACATGGTAAGCATGACACCATCTCTTACGGCAGTGATAACTACTTCAAAGACTTCAAGGAGTAATCTTGTAATATCCTCTTCTTCCCAGTTAATTTTTTCTTTGCTATAATTCCATACTTCCAGATACATGCGATTAAAAATAGTCATCATCTCTTCTGGAGTTAAACCGATATGAACATCCAAACCTTCCATTACAATCTGGTCTGAAAACTCTTTTTCAAAGACCAGATATTCACCTGCCTTTCATTATGATAATCCTTAAAATTAAACTTTATTATCTTATAAATGCTGTTGTTAAAAAGAAATCAAAATATTATTTCGTTACAAAAATTTTATTATCCCGCTCATGCTTCTCCTATGACTCCGCCCTTTGTTTCTACAGATTCAAGTACCACCCGTAACATATCTTCCGTATCATCCAGAAGATAAGATGCTTCAATTAAAATTTCAAAAGAATTTGAAATTAAATCACTATGTTCTTTTTCCTCTATAAACTCAATATAATTATCTATTACAGAAAGGCATTTTTTCATAACCTTTACCATATTTTCATCGATAGGTCTGGTAATACTGGCTACATTCTCAGGAAGTTCTTCATCATAGACTTTTTTCTGTTCTTCTATCATTTCACTGTCTTTATTCAAAATATCAAGATATTGCCTGTATAAATCATTTTTTTCATCTTCTTCCATGTCAGCTTTTTCATAAAGTTCTTTCAATCTTTCCCCTGCTCTTTTCAGATGCTCTATTATACCTATTCTTTTTATTTCACTTTCACGGGACTCTGTCATATGCCTGGAAGAATCTGCTTTTAATATTTTTTCAGATTGAGAGTTTATTTCTTTAGATGACACAACTGCCCTCTCCTTTCCCTGATAAAATTATCCCCTTCAGGTAGTAATAACAGTGTTCTATAAAATACTAAAAAGTCCTTCCCTGCAGGTAAAAAAGTTGTAATTAAGGAGTGAAAAATGAAGAGTGAAGAGAATAGGACGTCAATTACTTTTCACTATTCACCACTTTAAATAAAAAGCTTGCCTCATATATAGAAATATAATATAATGTAACATATATTTTTATAATAAAATTATTTTAATATCCTCAAAGAGCAGGAGGAAAATCATGTTACAGGATTTAGTGGAAGAAATTTTAAACGAAGTCCTTGGAGAAGATGAAAAAAAAGATAAAGAAGCAGTAAAAGAAGCAGTAAGAGAAGCAGTAGAAGAAATATACGGAGAAGAAGAATTTACAGAGACAGAAATATATAATGCTGTTGATAAATATTTCAAAAAACTGGAAAAAAATGAAGTGAAATCAGAAGAAAAACAAGTCATTTCCGAAAATAAAAATGGTAAGGCAGTAAAGATAGTGCTTTCAGAACTGGAAGAAGAACTTGATGATATTATATCTGATGAAGAAATAGAAAATATTTTAACACCTGATACAGAAGAAGAAAACTGGGAAAGTGAAGATGTAAATTTTGAACTGGATGATGAAATAAACATAGATCTTATAGAGCTATCAGATAAAGATACAAAAGAGACTTCAGAAAAAACAATGACAGACGATAAATCTGAAGACACAACAGAAGACACAACAGAAGACACAACAGAAGACAGAGAGGAAATTGAAATCAGTCATAATGGACGAAGTTTTTATCAGTATATATCATTATTAAGAGAACACATGCTGTCTCTCTGGGAAGAAGACAGAGAAGACATGGAAGACCATTTTAATAAAAATAAAATCATACTGGGAGAAATAATTAAGACTATAAAAACCGATCAGGAAGAACATGAAGAAATTATTTCCCTAACAGGTGATAGAGAAATAAAATCTCTGAATCAGGATTTTCTTAAAATGCTGAAACTATTTCAGAACAGTGTGGAAGAAATCATTAAATTTATGGATACAGAAGATCCTACCTATTCATTTTCCAGTAAGAAAAATGCTGCTTCAGGTAATGAATTAATGATTTCAATAGGAGAAAAACTTGAAAAGCTCAGAAATTATCGTAACGCGTAACCCGTGACGCGAGGATTACGTATGAAACCAATCAACTACAATCACTTCAGAATATAGTATTCTATTAAATGGTTGAAGGAATAATCAACACTGAACTACCAAACTTAAAGGTTCAACTATATAATCATTTAGCAAAAGCAAAAATTCCTGTACAAAGTTCAAAGTTTATCACCCTGAAACTCTACACCTCTCAACACTCAACTAATTTTATCCCATAGGTAACGTAACAAGTCCGACAGAATTAACATTTACCTTCGGAGCTATTTCATTATAAGAAAGAACCACTAAATTCGGGAAAGGTCTTTCAGTAAGTCTCCTTAAATAGAGCCTTACCTGTGGGGAACATAATACTATTGGCTGCATACCTTTATCCATAAGAGATTGTATCTGTTCTCCCAGGGCAGTAAGTATTACCTGTCCTGTGTTCGGGTCAAGAGTGAGGAATGAACCGTATTCTGTACGCTGTACTGCTCCTGCTATAATATTCTCAAGTTCCGGATCAAGTGTTATAACCGTTACAGTACCTTCATTATTCTGGTATTCTCTGCATATAACACGGCACATGGACTGACGTACATATTCTGTTAACATATCAGTATCTTTTGTAATATGGGCATAATCTCCCAGGGTTTCCAGAACTGTTACGAGATCCCTTATGGATATTTTTTCTTTAACAAGGTTTTGAAGCACCTTTTGAATTTCACCCAGTGTAAAGAGATCTGGATAAACCTCTTTTACGACTGCAGGATGGCTCTTTTTAACTGTTTCTAAAAGAGCTGCCACTTCCTGACGTCCTAAGAGTTCACCTCCATGGGTGCGTATGACTTCTGTAATCTGTGTTGCCATAACACTGACCGGGTCGAAGATCATACAACCGACACGCTCTGCTTCACCTCTCTGATCTGCTGTAATCCATACTGCAGGCATACCATAGGTAGGGTCAAAACATCTCGGACCTTTAAGGGATTTCAGATGGTTTTCAGGACCTATGGCAAGGAATTTGTTTATTATAACTTCTCCTGCAGCTACTTCTATATCCTTGATTTTTACCACATAACCGTTTGGTTTTAACTGTAAATTATCTCTAAAACGAACTCCGGGAACTACAATACCCATTTCAAGAGCTATATGTCTTCTTATAGATGTAACACGGTCAAGGAGTTTTGCTCCCTGGTTCGGATCTACCAGTGCCAGAAGACCGCGTCCCACTTCAAGGGAAATTGGATCGACTGCCATTAATGTCACAACATTTTCAGGTTTTTTCTTGACTTCTTCATTTTCTGCCTGTGTTTCAGCTATCTGTTTTTCTGCCTCCTGTTCAGGAGTGGCAGGGCCGCCGCCTCCACCTGCTTCAGGATTGCTTATATCAAGGTCACCCTGATGTTTGCTCAGGATCCATCCTACTATAACAGCTGACGCACCTAAAATTAAAAAAGGTATGGGAGGAAAAGGAAGAATACCAGTAATACCCAGGATAAAGAAAACCATCATAAAAGCACCGGCAACGAGAAGAGCTTTAGGCTGGGCAGTAACCTGTTTAAATACGTCTGCACCGAGGTTTGCATCTGAAGCGGCACGGGATACAACCATACCCATAGCAGTTGACATAAGGAAAGCAGGTAATGTTGTAATGAGACCGTTTCCAACGGAAAGTGTTGCATAGAGGACAAGAGCTTCACCTGCTGTCATACCCTGGCGCATAATTCCCATCAATATACCGCCTATAATGGCAATAACAATAATAATAACAGAAGCTATGGCATCTCCTTTAACAAACTTACCTGCACCGTCCATAGCACCATAGAAATCTGCTTCTCTCGAGACAGAACTTCGCCTTGCCTTCGCTGTGTCAGGGTCAATAAGACCTGCATTCAGGTCTGCATCTATAGCCATCTGTTTACCGGGCATAGCATCCAGGGTAAAACGGGCACCGACCTGAGCAATACGTTCTGCACCGCTTGTAATAACCATAAAATTTACTACGATAATAACTATAAAGATTATAATACCTACAATGAGGTCTCCACCCATGGCTACTTCACCGAAGGCAACAACAACATGCCCGACGCCACCTGCTCCTCTGTGTCCGTCAAGGAGTATAAGACGAAGGGTTGAAATATCAAGGGACACTCTGAAGAGTGTTGCTACAAGAAGTAAGGTAGGGAAAACTGCAAACTGAAGAGGTTCTTTTATAAATATGGAAATCATAAGAGTTATTATTGCCATAGATATATTTATAACTAGAAGAACATCCAGGAAAAAAGGCGGTATTTTGATTATAATAAGAGCTATAATCATGATCAAAAGAACAGCTGTTACAAGGTCTGAAGACCGTCCTAATTTTTGAATTACACCTATAGCACCGCCCAGAGGCAGAGGCATAACATTCCCTCCTTTAAATTATGGGGGTTGGGTTTCAGGTTTTGGGTTTTAGGTTGTTAATCTTTTTAACCCAACACCCAACACCCGAAACCCATAACCCTTAAAAAATGAAATTTCCTATATTTTTAAATTATCGTAACGCGTGACGCGTTACGATCCTGAGTTTACACAAAATATCTTACACTGTCTGTAAGTCAAAAAATTAAAAATTCCTTCTCATAGCTCCGGCAGGTGCCCCGCCCCTTGCGCCCATTCTTCTCATTCTTGACATTTCCTGTTTTTTCTTCTGTTTAAACACATAGGCAAGAACTTCTGCAACTGCAGTATAAAGTTCTACAGGTACTGTCTGGCCGACCTTGCAGGCTTTAAACATAGTCTGGGCAAGATCTACATTTTCATAAATAAATATCTCATTTTCTTCAGCTATGGATTTTATCTGAAGAGCAATAAGTCTTTTACCTTTTGCAATAACCTGAGGCGCCTGCATAGAAGCAGGATCATATTTAATTGCCACAGCAAACTCGGTAGGGTTTGTAACAACAGCATCTGATTCAGGCACTGCCTGCATCATACCACCCATTGCCATCTGTCTTGCAATCTGCTTCTGTTTACCTTTAATTTCAGGATTACCTTCAGTTTCCTTATATTCATCTTTAAGTTCTTTAAAAGACATTTTCATATCCTTCATAAACTGATGTTTCTGAATCATGTAGTCAACACCTGCAAGCACAAAGGAAACCACTATAATCTGACTGAAAAGCTGTACAGCAGTCTGTTTAACATAATGGACAGTATTTTGCACATCCCAGTTAACAGCATTTGCGACAACCGGTATTGCATTTTTCACTATGAGAAAGGCAATAATACCTGTACCTGCCACTTTCAAAACATTCTGCACTAAAGTAAAAACAGTCTTTATAGAGAAAATCTTTTTAAAGCCTGCCATAGGATTTATTTTACTCACCTTGGGAGAAATAGGATCCATGGTAAATATAAATCCTATCTGGGCAAGATTACCTGCAATAGCAGCGATAAAGACCACTGCAAGGAGCGGAATGATCAAACCCAAAAACATGAAGAGAACTGCCTTGGAATAGTGATCCACATCAAATATATTGACATGAAAGCGCGGTAATCCTTTATAAACATGGGATGCAAACTTTGAAATTTCCCAGAAATAAGTCTTACCCATAACATGTAACATGGCTGCAGTCACAACTAATAATATAGCAGTAGGGAAATCCTGTCCCTTGCAGACCTGTCCTTTTTTTCTTGCTTCCTGTAACTTATGGTCAGATGGTTCTTCAGTCTGATCTGACTCTGCCATTAGCATCACCCCCCTGGTTTCATTAATAATAACAATTTTAATACCTGATGATAATTCGCATCAAACATAAATATAAGTTTTTTCGCTATATATGGAATAGCAGCTGAAAGAACTGTAGTACCTACCAGTATATTTACCGGGAAAGAGAGCATAAATACATTCATCTGAGGTGCAGATCTTGCCACAAGGCCGAGAGCCATCTGAACTATGTAGAGTGCTGCCATACATGGAGAAGCTATCTGAACCCCAATAAGAAGCATATCATTTGTCATATAGACAAAATCTGCTATAAGAGCACCTCTGGGAACAAACATAGCATCTACCGGAACAGCCTGGAAACTTCTGTAAATTGAAATAATAAGACTGTGATGACCGTTTATAATCAAATAAACCATCATGGCAAGATAAAATTTAAATCTTCTTATCATATTAACTGTTCCGCCGGCAGACGGATCAAAAGAAGCAGCAGTGCTTAAACCTAACTGAGTATCTACCAGTTCTCCTGCAAACTGTACTGTATACATAGTCAAACTGGCGGCAAAACCTATAATAAGTCCTACCATAACATTACTGAATATAATTGACAGATGCTGTGGAATACTGGCGGTAAAAACGTCCGGCATAGGTAAAGTAGGATAAAGAGCAACAGCAATGACTATGACAGATCCGACTCTGGCTTTCATTGTTATATGTTTGCTGCCGAATATAGGTGCCTGAAGCCCGATACCCATGCATCTGGCTATGGTTAAACCCAGTAGTTCTATGGCTACTATACTCGGTTCAAGAGCCTCTGTGCCTGTCATATTACCCTCCCATGCATGAAAAATAAAAGTTCTGTCCCACTTTACCTGCTGCCTATAATAGCTATCTGCTGCCATGTTTCTCTGGTAAAGACCAGCATAGTAGATGATATCCACGGACCGAAAATCATAAGACTGAGAAAGGTTACAAGCAGTTTTGGTACAAACCCGAGGGTCTGTTCCTGTACGGAACTGACTGCCTGAAGTACTGAAACAATAAGGCCTACTCCAAGAGCGATAAAGAGCATAGGTGCAGATAAAAGAAAAATCATATAAAGAGCCTTGCCTCCTATGAACAGGATTTCTCTTTCTGTAACCTTTACCTCAGGTATTGTATAGGCCCATACAATATGAGGAACAGAATTTTTGTAACTGCAGGCAATCCATGGCACATCTTCAAGCCTTGCATGTAGAAAAGCTCTTATCTTCTGTCCCAGATAAGGCCCCCTCTGGTAAACAACATAAAAGGTAGCAAGTATTTTAGGTACAAAGGACAGACTCTGTTCCTGAACCTGTGTTGCCGCCTGAAATATAGCTATTGTAACACCTACTACAACTGCAGCAACAAGCATAGGCCATGCAAGATGAATTATCAGAGCCAGGGCTTCTTTTGCTACTGTTGAAATCCATTCAATAGTCATAAATATTACTCCTTTACTTTGTAGTTCTACCTATCATTTCTATTCTGAGCCAGGTTTCCCTGGTAAAACTGACCATACTGGAAGATATCCATGGGCCAAAAACAAGAAGCATTACAAAGGTTATAAGCAGTTTTGGCACAAACCCGAGAGTCTGTTCCTGAACAGAAGTAACAGCCTGAAGTATGGCAACAACAAGTCCCAGAGCTACTGCAGAAAATAACATAGGAGCAGAAAGTAAAAAAATCATAAAAAGAGCTCTTCCTCCCATAGCCATAACCTCTCTCTCTGTAAGTTTGGCTTCACAGAGATTACAGGAGAATAGAAAAATTATGAACAAAACATTCAGAAGCAAGTAAATTCTTTTTTTATGCCAGTTCATAAAGCTCACCTCTGTCTGTATTATATCATTTCCTGAGATTATTTGTAAACCTTAAAATTATAATCGTGATGCGTGATGCGTGATGCGTGATACGTGATACCTATCGTTCAGGGGCGTTTAATTAAACGCCTATACTCACCCTTCACCGGGCGAACACAGGGTTCGCCCCTACTCTTCACCCTTCACTATTTAAAACTCTTGACGAGACTTTCTATAATAATGCCCCACCCGTCTACCATGACAAAGAGTAATAATTTAAATGGCATGGAAATAGTCATAGGTGAGAGCATAAACATACCCATAGACATAAGTACCGACGAGACAACCATATCTACAACCAGGAAGGGAATATAAATAGCAAATCCTATCTCAAAAGCAGTTTTAATTTCACTGATCATAAAAGCAGGTATGAGAACATGGATAGGCACATCAGCTTTTGTTTTAGGTTTTTTCATCTGGGCAAGTTTAATAAAAAGGACGAGATCTTTTTCTCTTACCTGTCTGAACATAAAATCCTTTATAGGTACCAGGGCTTTATCTAGAAATTCAGCGCTCTGCATTTTACCTTCCATAAAAGGCTGTAATGCTTCGCTGTTGACTTTATTCCCTACAGGAGCCATTATAAAAAAGGTAAGGAAAATAGCAAGTCCCATTAATACCTGTGTGGGAGGTACCTGTTGAGTTCCGAGAGCACTTCTTATGAATGAAAGTACTATGGCAACCCTTATAAAGGATGTCATCATGATTAAAAGATAGGGAGCAAGGGTAAGAACACTGAGCGCTGCCAGTATTTGAAATGGGAGTGCCACTCCAGTGTCTTTAGGTATTATAGCTTCTCCTCTTTTTTCTTCTCCACCTTTCCCTCCATTTATATTCACATCTATTTTAGGAAAATTAAACAGTAAGGACCCTTTACTTTTCGGACCGGTACTTTCCTGGGCCTTCACTACATCTATATTTATCAACAGAACAGTCATAAGAAAAATGATAGAAAAACCTAAACAATATAACCTGTATCTCATAATTTATTCCTCCTATCTTTTTTTATTCAAATTATCCTGGTTAAAAAGAGATGCCATACCATAGAAACCAAAGGTTTGAAAAATCCTTGATAATATACCTGTCTGTTTCTTTCTATTATCCATAATATTGCTGAATTCTTCTTTAAAGGCAGAATTATTCTCTTCAGAAGAAGTATTTTTACTGGTTACAGGAAAAACATCAGGTTCAAACTCTTTGAGAAGGGTTATTTCTTTTTCTGTAGCACCTATGAGTAAAACCCTGGTACCAACTTTTACGAGAGATAAAATCAATGTTTTTTGAGGTTGAAGATGTATCTGTTCCATTACAAGTAAATTCTTTCTTGGCTGAGGAATGATACCTGCACCTTTTGCATAAATAAGTTTTAATACTACATAAACAAGAAGGCAAACAATACCAAGACTGGTTACCATATTAAGGATCTTTGTTAACCACCCTGCAGACTGGTTGGTATCAGTAGATTCTTTTGTTTTTTCAGGGGAAGTTGTATTATTTTCTTCACTGTCATAATCAAGTTTAAGTTCTTCCGATGGTGTAAGAGAAGTTATTTCAGGAACAGGAGTGGATTTGCCGTCAGCAGATTTATCAGGGCTGTACAATTCTTTAGCCGAAGAAGAAAGAGATGGAGTGCCTGAAGAAGCAGGCGTCATTTCTGCCGTATAAGAAATATCCGGAGAGAATAGAAACATCAAAAGTATTAATAAAAAAAATTTTTTCACAGGATAATTCTCCTTTTTTATTAAAAATTGAAGGAAATCTCTGCCATATTCTCTCAAGTCACGGGTCACATGTCACTAATTCATCCTTTACTGTAACAGTCGTAAAGTAATGTAAAATCTTCCATAATTTTTCCAGAGGATCTAAATAAACTTTATCTTTTAATATTTCCTGCCAATAATGCCATTTATTCTGACTCCATAACATTCATCTACTGATACTACTTCTCCCCTGGCTATAAGTTTTGAATTTACCCTTACATCTACACAATCCATAGCAAGCTTATCCAGTTCGACTACAGAACCGACCTGGAGGTTTAATATTTCACTTACAGGCAGATTTGCTCTGCCGAGTTCTACAGCAATCTCAAGAGGTATTTCACCGAGAACACGAAGAAAACCCTGGGAGGAATTATCCTGATATCTGTCACTGTAGTCAAAACCTGCAGATTGTTCGTCATAATCTTCATAGTCATACATAACCATATGCCCCCTGTTAACCTGTTGCTATTTCTGTTATTCTCACACCAAAATAATCATCAATTGCCACAACCTCTCCTTTGGCAATTAATTTATCATTCACTCTCAAATCAATCGGATCATCTGCTATCTTATCAAGTTCTATTACTGCTCCCACACCGAGTTTCAGAATATCTTTAACAGGCATTTTGGTTCTTCCAAGTTCTGCCACTACCTGTAACGGAACATCAATCAAAATATCTATAGTTTGCTGTCCTTCAGACTGACCGCTTACATCTCCAAGAGGTGCAAATTGAACCTGACGTACAGTTTCTTCATCTCCATCGAAAAAATCTTCATTTCTCCTCAAATTCCTCATCTCCCTCCTCTACAACTTTACATATCTGTAAAGCCACTTTCTTTTCCCTCACCCCGGGACGTCCCAGAAATTTGGTTTTTCCCTGTATTTTAAGCCTCAGGGCATTTTCTATTGATGTATTCAATCTTACTACGTCACCGACACCTATATTTACAAGATCCTGAAACATTATTTCAGATCTCCCCAGTTCAACTACAATACCAATCTTTGCAGTTTCAAGTATTTTAGTATTGGCAGGAGGACCTTTGATCCCCTTAACAGTAGTTTTCGGGAGAAGATCAACCTGTTTGACCTTGGGTATAACAGGCTTAAGGAATTGAAGGGGTAAACATATCTTCATATCTCCCGGCATCTCCCCTATTCTAACTCGAAAATTGGCTATAGCCATTGGTTCATTCGGAGAATAGAGTTGAACTGCCTGAGGGTTACATTCCATTTTTTCATGTTTAATAGTAAATTCTTTTATTTCTTTAAAAGCTTCAGCAAACTGTCCCAGAACCTTCTGAATTACTTTACAAAATATAACTTCTTCCAGTTCTGTAAGTCTGTTATCTTCGGAAATCGGCTGCCCTTTACCACCTAAAATCCTGTCCAGTATGGATAAACTGAGTGGAAATTCGAGGAAAATTACTCCTCTTGCATTAAAACCTTCTATAGTAAAAATATTCAAAGCAGATGGATCAACCAGAGAATGAGTATAAACATCATAACTTACATAATCATTGTTTTCCCACTTTACCTGAACCCTCAAACGAAGAAATGACACGAATAAAGCAGTAAGTAATTCTGCAAAATGAATCAATACTTTTTCAAGAAATCTTTCCTGATCCAGGGCGAGTTTTTCAACTTTTGTAAAATCATACCTGTCTACTTTTCTTGAAGGAGCAACATAACCTTTGCCTGATGCCTGTGCTCTGGCCCTTTCAATTTGAGGTATATTTTTCAAAGGTTCTTCATAATTCTCTACAGGTTCTTTGACGCTGCTACTCTCTCGTATCCTGCTTTTAAGACCTCTTGGCTGACGACGATAGGGAACATCCCTCAAAGATATACCCCCTCTTTAAAAAGATTATAACTTATTTTATTATAACATAGTTGCATTTTATTGTCTATGTAATTTTTGATATGGTGAAGGGTGAAAGAGTAGGGGCGAACCTCTGTGTTCGCCCGGTGAAGGGTGAGAGGTGGAAAACCACCCGTCACGCGCAATGTCATTAAGTTAACGTTATAACCCTCTAAATTGGCTGCCTGGCGCTCCTCCGAAAAAATCTAAACTGTAACATTTATATCTGTTAGAGCTTACATCATGCTACTTTACACTGTATATCAATTAAATACACCTGTGCCGCCGTGATATTTTTTCTCCAGAGCACCAGGCAGCCAATTTGCTATATGTTTCTTATCTTAATGCCATTGCCCGTCACGCGTTACGCAAATAGTGAGGGGTAAGAAAAAAGTAATTCTTTCTTCTCACCTCTCACTAACAAACAATCAGGCTGTTACCTCAAAAATTTCTCTCGTAATTCCATCACAGGTGATCTTTACAGAAGATCCATTTTTAGCAGCCTCTGCAAGTATTTTTAATTCTGTATCTCTATCTGGTTTTATCCAGTAAAAGGCAGCTCTGGTTCTAAAAATGACATTATAAGCGTCACTGTCCTGCCTTTTACCAATACCTCTTACCTTTTCTTCAAAAGTAATAGTCATTATCAGCCAGCCTTTCAGGTCATAAGTATTTTAGGAGGTATCTCTTCCGGATGATGGGCATAATACTCATCTTTAATCTCCTTGAGAGCTATTGAGTATTCCTTCATTGTATCTGCTGTAGCAGGAAGACTTTCTTCAAAGGTCTGATTTTCTCCGTCAGACTCAACAGGGCCAAACTGAGGAGCTCTTGTAATATCTACCTTAATCTTTAGATCTTTACCGCGCATCATACTTATCCACTCTTCTGCCTTGAGAGGATGATCTGCCATGCTTGGATCCATAATATATCCTTCTACTTTTTCTGTTTTCGGATCCTTTGCAAAGCTGATAGGAGCAACATGATACCACCATTCTGCATTCATAAATTTATTTTTGGCAGTAAGCATTCCTCCTCCGTACAAATCCTCTATCATTACAAACATTTTACTGCAGTTAATATTGTCTTTCATCATAGTTTCACACATATGATGGGCTCTGGCATAACATCCGTCAACAATATATTCAAAGGGAACTGCCGGATCGGAAGCAAGCTGTTTAAACTCGTCCTTCAATTCTGACAGTGAAGGAATACGGCCATTCAGTTTGGAAATATCCTGAACATTCTGCATTCTGGCCTTGGAGCCTAATTTACCGATCAGATCCTTCATATATTGAGTCTGATTTATATCGGTATCTGTGGGAGTTTCCTTAAAACCCTTCTCACCTGTTAAAAAAGAAAGAACGTCTCCAAGGTTAAATTTTTGATTATCATCATCTAACATGGTAATAAATTTCGGATTATCAGAAGTTTTTGATTTTTTAATATTACTGGATGCAGACGTGACAGTTTCTTTCAAAACTTCCGCACGGCGGACATGTATATCTGCCGAAGGTCTTTTAAACTCTTCTTCATGAGAACCAATAGAACAAAGATCTTTCGGAGATATAGAAAGTTTTTCTTTATCCAGTTTTATCTTACCGCCAGGTAACTTTATCTCTGGAATATTCAGAGGCCTGATATTTTTTATAACATCTCCCATTCTTATCACCTGTCTTTTCTTTAAAATATACCTGATTTATATTATATACTCTAATTTCTAATTTAACAGATGGTAAATGTTAAAAAAATGTTAATTTTTTAACATAGGAAGAGGATCCCAGTATTCATCATCTGTCCCATGGTTTTTTCCTGTATTTTTCTCTTCTTTTAAAATTTTCTCACATCTTTCAGTATTTTTCTCTGTTATAAGCTCCTCTCCATTTAAAATATTATCCTCTCTGTCTGAAATCAAATAATCTGCCTCTTTTTCTATCTTCTGTGCCATCTCATCTATTCTTACAAATCTATATCCATTTTCTCTCAATCTCTGAATAATATGCGGTAAAGCATTGATTGTTTGATCCACTCCGTCATGCATTAATACAATTCCTCCCGGAGTAATTCTATATAAAACCTTATCTTCTATAATTTCTTCCCCTGGCTTTTCATAATCACCGGAATTATCAGTCCAGAACACAGTAGAAAGTCCTGCCTGAGAAGCAGAATCAAGAACTATTCTGTCATAATTCCCACCGGGGGGACGGCAGAAAAATGTGTCAATATTAAGGATATATTTTATTACATTATTACATGCCTGCCACTCAAGCCTGGCCTCATCTTCAGATAATGTGAGAAGATTTTTATGATGATATGTATGATTTGCAACTAAATGACCCTGTTCATATATATCTTTCAGAAGGAGCGGATATTTTTCCGCCATAGAACCTACAACGAAAAAGGTAGCTTTCACATTATATTTTTTCAATATATCCAGAAGAAGCAGAGTATATTTCAGATGAGGGCCATCGTCAAATGTGAGAGCAACAGTTTTTTCTCCAGTATTATCTTCTGTTACATCATAATAAAGTCTGGATTTTGTGAAACTGTCATCATATATTTCCTTCCTGGCTTTATCCAGGGCTGTCACAAAAACACCGTTATATTTCTTTTTTCTGTTATAATAAAAATTTGGCTGATTTTTACTCTTTAACATAGAAGGTTCTTTATAATCAAAGACTGGATTACTTTTTGCATGATTGTTTTTATCATAACATAAAATAAATAATATGATGATTATTATTAAAGCAGTAATTATTCTGGTAATATGCAGCATAACAGGTTCCTTTATAGTCGTAATGCGTGATGATGCGTGATGCGTGATGCGGTGATGCCTATCGTCCAGGGCGTTTAATTAAACGCCCCTACTCACCATTCACCGGGCGAACACAGAGGTTCGCCTCTACTCACTTTTCACTTTTCACTTAAATTATGGGTGTTGGGTTTTAGGTTTTGGGTTTTGGGTTTTTTAATCTTTTTAACCCAACACCCAACACCCGAAACCCATAACCCTTAACCCTTAAAAATGAAAATTCCTATACTCTTAAATTATATCACACTTAAACCCTCTATTATTTACTATGTCAAAACAGGATTTTCCTTTAAGATCAAAAGCATTTTCATCAAACATTACAGACGGCAGCAATAGATGATTAAAATTTTTCTCTTTTCCTGTTGCCATGAGTATATCATCAACGGTGAGAAGACCGGCACAGGCAATATTGCCTCCGAAAAACAGATTTTTTACAGGTAATAACCTTGCATCAAGTCCTTCCTTTTTCAATGCTCTGTCTAATATGTTAAAGGCAAGATGGGATGTTGCAATAAGAGAATTATCTGTTATCACATGTTTTATACGATCAACAACAGCCCAGTCAAGATCATATAAAAAAGTAAGGCCAGATTTTTCTCCTTTGTCTTTAATAATGTTACAGGAAAGTATTTCTTTTTTTCTCCTCACTGTTACGGCAGGGTTCTTCAGACTGTTTATCTTATTAAAAGCATCTACCCTGCTTTTTGGTTCATAACCTTCTATAGATATAATTTCATCTCCTTCTTTAATACCTGCTATATCTCCAGGTGAGCCTGCAACAGATCCTTCTGTAATTGCCGTCACGTCGTCCAGCAACGGAGGCTCCAGTATTACAGGAGTTTTTATCAGAGATTTTATGTGTTTATAAAAATCCTTCAATTCATCCAGGTTAACATAACGGACAGGATTTTCACCTGTATATTCAGTAAAGGAAGGCCAGAAAATTTTTATTATTTCACTGCCTGTTCTGTCAAGAAACATTATTGTTTCTTCCAGTTCATCCCTGCCTGTAACATGAGGAAGAGCTACTATACTGGCAGAAAATGGGATATTATATGAAGATAATTTTTCAAGTGCAGTCTTAAGGCATGTGTTCAATCCAAGAATTTTTTTCCTGTACTTTTCCGAAATTGTATTTACCGATATGTGAAGTTCAAGAGGTTTTATATGTGACAGCTTTTCAATAATCTTTTCATCTATCAGACTGCCGTTCGTAGTTATCTGAAGAGGTGTAGATGGGAAATTTTTTCTTAAAATAAAGAGTATATCAGTTAAATAGGAATTGAGAAAAGGTTCACCTTCGATTATTCTTGTAGCTGACTCACCTATGACTATCTTTTTCTCCGGATCCAGAAAATCTATTATATCCTCAAGGTCAGAAGGTTTTAGATCTTCTATTGTTAAAGTCTCAAGGCCGGGAGGATTCTGTTTATGACTGCAAAAAAGACAATGAAAATTACACCTTGATGTTACAGGTAAAATATTAAATTGACTTATTGAGTGAATATATTTATAATATAAATAATTATCCATTCAAAATGCTCCGAATTTTGTGAAGATTCTTTATAGATTATTCAATCTTTTTCGTCTCTATTCCATTTTAAAATCGTGACTCTTGCAAAAGAAAAAAATTTATCCGCCATTCACCATCAGGGAGAAATACCTTTGAAAAAATTTTTCTGTTTTTTAATATTACTCATATTCTCTTTAAAGGCAGCTTTTGCCGATACAGCCCATGAAGTAAAACCGAAAGAAACCCTTACTTCTATTGCCAGGCAGTATGGAGTTTCCATGAAGGAAATTCTTTCTGCCAATTCCATAGATGACCCGGATAAAATTCATACGGGACAGATACTTGTAATACCTTTAAAGACTGAACACCTTTCAGATACAACATATGAAGTCAAATCAGGCGACACACTCTGTTCTATTTCGCGCAAATATGGCATTTCCCTTCAGGAAATTCTCTCTGAAAATTCTCTGACAGAAGATGATAAGATAAAAACAGGTGACATATTAAGAATACCGACAGGATTTACAATTGAAGGGCCTACCCATTGTGTAAAAGAAGGAGAAACTCTCTCTTCTATAGCAAAGGACTACGGAATATCTGTAATAAGTCTCTCCAATGCAAATTCAATAGCTAATCCGAACAGACTGCGCTCAGGCAGACTGCTGATTATACCGGTAGAAGATAATACAAAAGAGGCAATAAATATCTTCGGAGAAAGTGCCGTCATTAAAGAAACTGTAGCAACTTTAAAAGGAAAACCCTCTAAAGACGGAGAAACTGTTACTCAGGCTGTAATGGGTGATATTGTTTCCATAAAAGAAATCTCAGGAGACTGGTATTTTATAAGGACTACTGAAGGTTATTTCGGCTGGGTAGAGGGAATTATTCTGGCCCCTGTAACAGAAGAAAACAAAACTTCAGATAAAATTATTGTATCTGCTCTTATAGCAGATATATCATATGAACCGGAAGAAGCTTCTGATTACTGCGGTCATGCAGTCATGGGAAGTACACTTACCCTTATAAAAAAAGATGAAAAATGGGTAGAGGTAATGTTACCTTCCGGACAGAAGGGGTGGATAATGGAAGAACAGGTCATGTTCAATCCCAGAACTCCGCAGGAGGCAGGAGAAATAGTAAAAACTGCAAAAATGTATCTCTCTGTACCATATTTATGGGGAGGAACTACTTCACTTGGCGTGGATTGTTCCGGATTTATATTTACCGTTTATAAGATGAACGGTTATATAATTCCCCGTGATGCAGAAAGTCAGTTCAATTACTGTGAAAAAATAGAAGATGAAAAGTTATTACCAGGCGATCTTGTATTTTTTACTACCTATCTGCCAGGTCCTTCTCATGTGGGAATTTATCTGGGGGACAAAAGATTTATCCATGCTTCGTCAAGCAAAGGGGTTACTATCAGTTCTATAGACGGTGAT
>Ga0351860_1008_pt1 | contig 64915 bp, 57 predicted proteins | sample BONcelHFGM3001F8_FD_206791 | JGI IMG/M metagenome (GOLD analysis project Ga0351860, IMG submission 206791) | Enriched cells from coal bed in the Powder River Basin, Montana, United States - BONCAT cells FGM rep2 HSBNCT.FGM.300.1.F8 ...
TATAATCATAGTCAAATGGTTTTCCTGTTGACAGTATGTGATTATAAATCCATTTCGCTTCTACAAAGAACATTTTTAGAACTTCACGTTCCGACTTGTTTAAATGAGAAATATCTATTTTTAAAGGAAATACTTTACATATCTGATCTTTACGTTTTTCTCTTGTCTCTGCCATAGTCTGTTTAATTTTATTTTTCTTCTCATCGGAACATTTTCTCATAAAACAGTCATCTCCTACCTGAGTATAACATGTTTTTACGGGTTTACAAATTATTATTTCAAATAATTTTGTTTTTTACCCCCCTACGCCCTATCCCACAGATAAATCAGTGGGCTTTCCCCGAGGATCGTAAACAATAAAACAGGGGAAGTAATTGAACTCGAATATGACATGGCAAAAGAATTAATTAATATCCCTCTCTGGAGATAATTTCATCGGGAAATATGGTAAAATAAACAGAATCACCGGGCAGTACAGACAGAAAGGGGAAAAAGTCACATATCACAGTCAGGAAAAATCTGAAAGGTAATAGAAAAATATTATGGAAAAAGATCTTATAGAAAAATATAAAAGCCTCTTTATCCCGGGAATAAAATTAAACGAATTTTTTTACAATGAAGCAATCAGGCCTATTCTTGATGAATATTTCCCGTCTCTCCCATATTCGGCTTCTCTGGCAGGTTACGGTTCCGATGTGCTTGGATATGACAACCCTGTCTCTGTAGATCATGACTGGGGCCCGAGACTTCAATTATTTTTAACATTAGAGGACTACGAGGCATACAGAGAAGAAATTCATAAATGCCTCTGTGAGCATTTACCCCCTGAATTCCGCGGTTTTTCCGTAAATTTCAGCAAGCCCGACCTGAGTGACGGAGGAACGATAGCTATGGAGCCGGTAAATCATGGCCCTGTAAATCACAACATAAAAATATTTACCCTGAAATCTTTTTTCAAAACATATCTGGGAGTCGATCCCTTTGAAGAGATTTCCCCTGTTACATGGCTTACCTTTACAGAACAGTCACTCCTGGAGGTTACAGGAGGAAAGGTTTACCATGACGGTCTCGGAGAGCTCAATAAATTAAGGGATAAATTTTCCTGTTATCCTGAAGATATATGGCTTTATAAAATGGCCTGTCAGTGGCAGAGAATTTCCCAGGAAGAGCCTTTTATGGGCCGGTGCGGTGATGCAGGAGATGAAGCTGGGTCTCATATTATAGCTGCCAGGCTTGTCAGGGATATGATGAAGCTGTGTTTTATTATGGAAAAGAAATATGCCCCTTATAACAAATGGTTCGGTTCTGCCTTTAAAAAACTGAAAATAGCTGAAAAATTACTGCCTGTCCTGAATAATATACTGAAAGGCCCTGGCTGGCAGGAAAGAGAAAAATATTTATGCGAAGCTTTCGTTATTATCGGAGAGATGCATAATGACCCTGGAATTACCGAACATATTGAAGTAAAAATCTCAAATTTCTTTGAAAGACCTTACAGAGTAGTAAATGCCGGAAGATTTGCAGAAAGTATTAAAAAGGCAATAAAACATGAAGAAGTAAGAAATATCAAATTCCCTATCGGTTCTGTAGATCAGTTTATTGACTGCACGGATCTCTCCGATAACATCAAATTGACGGGACTGTTAACAATTCTTTATAAATAATTTTTTATTCCGCCTTTATACAAAAAATATAAAGACATCAGTTTGACATCTACTCCCCTGCCATTTTTTCTTTCAATACTTCAATTCCTTTTTCCAGTATTGTGTCTCTTCCATTTAAAATGTCATCCAGTGCCGGCTCTGCAGAGACATGGGGTGTGATGCCATAACCTACAAAATCACTGCCGTCAGAGTAAAGAACTCTCCTGGTGCAAATATAAGCCTGTCCTCCTCCCGGCAGATCAATGGTAAGAGGCTGGCCTGTACTGCCTGCTGTCTTCTGGCCTACAAAGGTTGCTCTTTTAATTTTATCAAGGACAACAAGGAAATTCTCGGCAGAAGAAAAAGTATTGTGGCCTGTAAGGACAACAATAGGAACAGTAAGAGTCCCGGAATGAGGCATGATTTCCTCCGATTCTCCTTCATACCAGCCGTGACTTTTATAGTAAATTTTACATTTCTCCAGAAACTTTAATGTACTGTCATCAAGGGTGGTTAATTGTTGAGGAGTCAGGTTTTCCGCCATGGCCCCCCATGCTTTGAATGATGCTATATGTTCCGGTGTCTTCCATGCCACATCCTTAAATGGCGCATCTGTAAGATATTTTATAATTTCATTTCCTGTGTCGGAACTACCGCCGCCGTTATATCTGAGATCAATAATCAGCCCCCTGCTTTTTTCAAGTTCAGGCAGACAGGCTTTAAATTCTTCAATGATTTTCTTATCGGCAAAACTGTTCATGGAAATAAAGGCAATATTATTATCTAACCACCTGAATTCAAGAAGTTTTTTATGTTCCTTCCTATCATAGGCCCATGAGCCCTTTGCCTTCAGGCTGTTTCTTATAACACCGAGTTCTTCTGTTTGTCCCTCCGGCGTAATAAATGTTATGAAAACTTCCGAGCCGGAAGGACCTATAAGAAGTCGTTCGGTACCTTTTTCCCACAGATAATGTTCTGTCGAACTGCTTATATAAGGAAATATTTCAGAATTTAAATATTCTTCCAGTGGTATATGATTTATTTGTAAAATCTCCGATCCCCTGGGAATACTTTCTTTAAGATCTTTATTCATATTAATGACAAATATTTTTTTCCCAGGATTGATTAATTCAATTTCAGGAACATCCAGATTTAAAGATTCTTTCACCTGTAACGGAGGAACAACAATGGTATGACCGTCTTTTAAAAGAGCACAAAATTTCTGTAAAACCAGATAATATTCCTCTGTTGATTTTGATGCCATTACAGAGGGAATATAATCTTTATAGGCCTGCTCCCAGTCCAGAGAAGGAACAAGGTCGAAAAAAGCAAAATTATAATTTGCTTCCTGCCATATTCGTGAAAGACCATATATTTTATCTGCATCGGACAGAGCCTTATCTGCACTGTCTTTTTTTAAAAGATCCGCAGAGAAAGCAGGTGAACTTAATAAATATAAGAAAAAACCAGAGAAAAAGCAAAGTAAAAATTTTTCTAACATAAAGTAATCTCCTTAAACATTGCCTGAATTGCAAATTTCAAATAATTTTTAAAATTTCTGTATTTTTAATTTTATCATAATTTTTATAAAAAGTGAATTTTAGGAAAAAGAAAATTTTCTTGTAAATTTATTTTCGAGAGGTTAAAATTGAGATAAGATTCAAGATTAAGATACTGGATTTTCAGAAGAAAAAAAGATGAATCATTAAAAAGGAATTAAGGTGTACGCTGTGGCCGAAATGAACTCTTTTAAAGGGCCGGTAAGAAGAAGTTATTATGATATGGAGCCCTGATGAAGACAGACATATACTCACCTTATGGAATTATCTCATAAAAAATCATTCAACAGAGTAGTAGATAAAACCTTCTTTACGAATAACACAGAATAAACTTATGGAGGATAACCCATGACTGCCCGGATAAAAAACCTTTTAATCATACTGATTATCCTTATTTCGTTAAAAACCTCTGCCTTTTCCTCCGAAAAAGCGGAATATTATATAGAAAAAGGCAAAACACTCTATGAGACTGCAATAAGAGCCCCTGATATCGATACGTATGAAGAAAGTCTTTCATATTTTGATAAAGCTCTGGAAATTGATCCCAAAAACGTAACAGCACTTTATTATAAAGGGGCAATCTATGCACTCACAGAAAAAGAAGATGAAAGCCTGGACTATTTCCACAGAGCCCTGGAGATTGCTCCAGAAAGAGGAGATATATGGTTTAATATGGGCCTGGCCTGTCTGATACTTAACAATCTGCCGGAAAGAAAAGGCGACTTACTGACAGAAGGAGAATATGCTTTTGAGAGAGCAGTAAAACTATTACCCCTATCTCAGGAACCTCTGCTGTTTAAAGCAATAATAGCATACAGTTCTGAGAAAAATAAAACCGGAAGAGAATACCTTGAAAGGATGGAAGAGCTTGATCCGGGCTTCAAAAAAACGGATCTTGATTTCACGGACTCTTTAGCCGGCCTGACTCCTTTACATTATATATCCATGCTTAAGAGTGACAGGGAAATTGTCGAATGGTTCATAGAAAATGGGTGTAATATCAATGCTCCGGACATAAGAGGCATACCGCCTTTAGTCTATGCTGTTTCAGGAAATGCTACGGATACTGCAGAATTATTGATTACAAACGGAGCAGATGTACATTGTTATGATAATCATGTTCCCTTATTAATCTATGCAGTGGAAAATCATAATACAGATATAGCGAAACTGTTACTATCGAAAGGTGCTTATGGGGATGTAAGAAGTTTCACCGGCCAGACACCTCTCTTTGAGGCTATAGATAAAAATGACATAGAAATGGTAAAGTTATTGATAAAAAAAACAGAGGGAAAAAATTTCAGGGATTATGACAGCAGAAAAAATTATATAAATATTATAGATAAAAACAATATAACAGCTCTTCAAAAGGTACTGTTCATCCAATGATTTATGCATCCATAAAAGGAGATAAAAAAATGCTTAAAGAGCTGTTATCCGGAGGTTCAAAAATTCCATCATCCGGCTATACTCCTTTACACGGGGCATCGGAAGCAGGTCATAAAGAGATTGTTGAATTATTACTCTCCGGAGGGGCCGATATAAATGTAAAAGATGAAAGACGATGGACTCCTTTATGTTATGCCTGTTATGAAGGTAATAAAGAAATAGTAAAACTACTGCTTTCAAAAGGAGCAGAGGTTAATATAGAAAATGATTACGGATGGACTCCTCTATACGCTTCCCTCCGTGGTTATTATTCCTATGATGGCCCGAAAGAAATAATCGTGCTGTTACTGTCTTATGGTGCCGATGTAAATGTAAGAGATAATCGTTACGGAAAAACTCCCTTACATGAAGCAGCAGACAGAGGTTGGAACTGTTCATTAAAATCCATATAAATATATAAATATTGACAAAACACAATAAATATTTAAAATATAATTATATGATATTAATAAGAATTTCCTTTCAATAATAAGAGTTTTTTCATCAAAACTATATAGAACCGAAGCGAGAAGAATAAAGCTATACTGTAAAGTATAAAAAACTGTTTCTTTCGGAGCAGAACAATGAAAGAGAACCAGGAAATTAAACAAACAGTAAAACAATACTGTCTGGATACAGACGAAGAAAGTTACAATGAAGTAACTCTTATTGCTTACCGCCATAGCAAAGTAAGGAATTATGTTTATGGAAGATATGGGAGTATAAAAGGATTATCTTATCTAAAAAACCACAGAAAGAAGATAAGAAATGAATGGGTTAAAAGTGGTTTTGCAAGAGCCTGGGGTTTACCTGACAGACACTGGAAAAATGCCCTTGATAGTGCTGTAGGAATTATAAAAAGCCAATGGTCTAACTGTAAAAATAAAATCAAAAAAGCAGTATATGGTAATAGCAATTTAGAAAAAGATGAAAGGTTTTATATATACTACATATTGAAAGCAGATTCTTTACTTAATTCTCTTCTAACATGTAAAGACTTTAAGAAACCGAAAAAGATAAAAGATTTAAAAATAAGAGAGACCTATGTTCATAACCTTATAAAGAGATATGTAAGAAAACATAAAGGAAGAAATCCTGTATCAAGAAAAGCAAGAAGTTTTGAGATAGACAGCAGTATGTATAGATATGAACAGGAAGAAGGTCAAAATGTTTTATCTATTCAGGGTCTAAAAAGAGGTAAAAGAATAAAATTAAAAGTGACTGATGACAGAAGATTTAAAGGCAATTTAAGAATAGTAATAAAATCAAAAGAAAGAATAGAAATTCATAACTGTGTAAAAGCAAAAATAAACAAAATCAGTGAAGAAGAAAAAACAATCGGAATAGATAAGGGTTATACCGTGCTAATAGCAACAAGTGAAGGAACTTTTTACGGAGAAAAACTGAACAGTTTCCTGTCAGAAGAAACAGAGAGACTTAATGAGATAAACCGGAAAAGAAATAAATTAAGATCACTGGTAAAAAAGAATCTGGAAAAAGGACATATAAAAAAAGCAAAAAGGATAATTAAATATAATCTTGGGAACAGGAAATACTGGAGAAAAAAAGAGACATCCCGTGCCAGGCTTGAAAGCTATATAAATAATGAAGTAGAGAAATTTATAAAAAAAGAAAAACCATCTGATGTTGTATTAGAGAATTTAAATTTTATAAACTGGAGAGAAAAATTACCAAAGAAAATAAAGAGACAATTATCAAGATGGGTAAAAGGATATATAAATGAAAGATTAGAATATAAATTCAGTCTTAACGATATAAAAACAGCAGTTGTAAATCCAGCATATACATCACAAATCTGTAGTTTTTGCGGACATTTTGGTGTTCGCAGAGGCGACAGATTTTACTGTCCTCACTGTGACAGGGTTGTACATGCAGATTACAACGCAGGGAAGAACGTCTTAGCCAGGAAAGATGATAAAGAAATCACTCTTTACACCCCTTATAAGAAGGTAAAAGAGATACTCCTTGCAAGATGTTCTACGGTTGTGGGTAGTCTTGACATGATGACTGGCTCAACCAGGACTCCAGATACTGTTATCAGTCAATCGGAGAGCGAATTACAGAAAAATTTATCCATAGATTTACATAGTTTATCTGAAGATTTGAATAGATTTTTCTGACCAGGTTATGACTATATAGTAAAATTATTACTCTTAAATGACGGAGAGGTAAATATGAGAGATAAAGGCGGAAGAACACCGCTTCATGAAGCAGCAGATGAAGATTATAGTAATGATTACAAGGAGATTGATATAGAGGAAGGAAAAATCATTTCTATGAATGCTCACAGAGGTAAAAAAACCTATAAAAAAGTCCTGGAATTATTACTTACCGGTGGTGCAGATATAAATATAAAAAACAGAAGAGGCTATACCCCTTTAGAATGTTGTAGTAATAAAGAGCTAAGAGAAATTATTTTGAAATATAGCAATTAAAGGACTGGCAAATATATCATTTCCCGGGTCTGAGGGTTCTGAAGACAGTTTGCCAGTTTTTCACTCCGTCATCTAATTAGTAATGCAAAAAAGTGTATTTTTGGAGGTATCTGCCCTTATAGCCTTAAAAAAACCGCAGGAATCAGACACCATTATCAGATTTTAAAACCTGTTTTTGATTATTTAATGATCAACAGCGCCCTGTTTATGTTTCAAAGCCAGGAGAGCATAGAGAGTAATCCACTTGCTCTGATTACCCTTCCTGTCAGGCTTAAACAGGGTATTCGAATGACCATCAGAGATATATCTACCGGCTTCATCTCTTTTACTTGCCAGTTGCCGCCAGGCCTCATTCATACGTTCATCCTGTCCGTATCCCATCAGACTCAGAGCATAGAGAGGTTCAAGCAGGCTGCCTGCAATGACAAAGGGAAACACGGCTCTTACCAGTTCATCTCTCATGATCTCACCAGGCCTGTCTGCGCGAAAGAAGATATTTCGTTTCAAAAAATAGTCAACCAGTTGCTGGCAGCGAGGCTCTTTCCAGAGCTCCGGAAGAGCAGCGAAGGCTGTCAGAGCCTTGATTGAACCGCGAATACAGCTTTTCGTCTTTGCATTGCGAGTCTTCTGGTCACACAGATAGCCTCCGTCAAACCGCCTGTCATTGAGTAACACATCGATTCTCTTCTGCACCCTGGCATCGTCCTTATATCCGAGCATAATAAAGGTGCGCAGATTGCAGGCATAGAGACAGGACTGATGCTTATGAAAATCCGCAGGTTCCAGTCCAAGGTATCGATTGACAGCCAGGTCTATATGTCTGTCCTTTCTGTCTAAACCCAGTTCGGCCAGATAGGCAAGGACGAAATGAGTGGAAGCTGACATACCGTATACTATAGTATCTCCCTTTCCCCTGTGGAGCCAGTACCCGTCTGGATGCATTAAGGAAATAATTTTCTGCACCGGTTTACTGGATGATATTCTGCCTTTTACCCTGATTACAGAAGGGTCATCTCTTTTGCAATCAAGTAACTCTGTCATGGTTCTATATTGAACAGACGGGTTCTCTTCCTCCAGTAACCAGTCAATTACACTCTGTTCGATTTTCATAATATCTCTCCTTTCTAATATTTCCATAGATATTCTTTCACTTTCCCATTTAAGAAAAAAACCGGTTTAAATCATTTTTATACCTGTTATGAAACTCTGCAGGTCTTAAATATCTGTTAATAGATGTTTTTCAAGTAAAAGACCTTCCTCTGTTAAGCCCTGCAGTTTATAAAATTTTATGGCTCCTTCATTATTAATGAGTGTAGTTACTGATATTTCAGCACATTTCAGATTTATAGCTATTTCAATTAATGTTGAAATTAATATTCTTCCGACACCTTCATTTTGATGATTTTTTCTTACCACAAGCTCTTCAATCATACAACAATCTGAAGCATGATAAAGATTGGGCCTAATAGAATAACTTAATAATCCGACAACTTCCCCGTTTTTTTCTGCAATTAAAATATTCATTAACGGATTTAGCATATAATTAACTATATAATCTTCTGAGATACAGGATTTTTCTCCGATAGAATCAGCAAGTTCTTTAATTAAATATTTAATGTCTTCTATATCTTTTTCATCAGCTTTTCTTATGATAATATTCATAGATTTTATCCTCCAGTGCTAAAGGCAATTTTACTCTCCCGTTATTTTTTCTTTAAATACTTCGATTCCTTTTTCCAGTATTGCATCCCTTCCGATTAAAATATCATCCGGCACCGGCTCTGCATAAACATGTGGTGTTATTCCGTAACCAATAAACTCATCGCCTGATGCCAGAAAATCTTTTTTGGCGCAAATACAGACATGTCCTCCGCCGGGTAAATTAAGAATAAGGGGCACCTGTGCTGCCTGCAGTCTTCTGTCCCACAAAGGTTGCTCTTTTAATAGAATCAAGAACGACAAGAAAATTCTCGGCAGAAGAAAAAGCAAAGTAAAATTTTTTCTAACATAAAGTCATCTCCTTTATTGAAACTTTAAATAGACCACTCTATGTCCTGTAAATTCAAGATATTTTCTGAAATCATTAGTAGAGATAATAAGAGTGGCTGTATTTACATTGGGATGAAATCCGACTTTTTCATACTTCAAAAAATCTTCGTCCAGAACAACTGTTACTTCCCTGTCATTATCATGTATAAGTCCGAAGGGACCTACAGAGCCGGCAGTCACCTTCAGATATTTCAAAAGTGCTTCATGAGAAGCAAAACTTAATTTTTTCTCGTCAAGTAAAGAGGCAAGTTATTTTAAATTGACCTTTTTATTACCTTCAATTATGATCAGGTAATGTCTGCTTCCGCCTTTATTACGGAGAAAGAGGTTTTTACTTCTCGCAACATCCGGATTATTATGATAGTTATCGGCCTCTTCACAGGTGTATACCGCCGGGTGACTGATTGTTTCATAATTTACATTGAGTTTTTCTAATATTTTATAGCACATTAAACATTTCCTGACGTAAAAAATTCAAATAATTCTTAAAATTCCTTCCAAGATGTAATAATCCTGCTGGTCATGTTTTAAAAATTCAAGCAAAAAATTCACAGTAAAAATTTTCTCTTCCCATATTATTAAGGTAATCGATTTTTCTTTTTCCATAGAAATCTTCAGCTTTTCCTCTTTTAAAAAACCAGACATATTCAATTAATATTTGTAATTTATATAGATCATAGAAATGTTTTTTTTCATTACAGTTTAAAGCTCTATAGTCTGTGTATTCCCTTAAAATTTTCCTTCCTTCTTTAAAATCAAGTGTTTTATTATAAGGCCATGCCCAGTAATCTATTAAATTCACCAGATCAAACATAAGAAATGTATAGTTAGCATCGTCAAAATCCAGGAGAGCATTAAATTCATTATTCTTAAAAAGGACATTCGAAAAATGAAAATCACAGTGGCAGATACCTTTCGGCAGAGATTTCGGAAGTTTAAGCTTTACCAGTTCATGTTCAAGCCATTTCAGTTCTTCCATTGAATCTGCCCTATCTATCTTTCCTGCTTCTTTTCCGGTCAACTCCCGGCAGAGTTCAACACTGTAATTCCATCTGTGTTTTTTGTAAAGAGGCCTGTAATTTCTTGTAAGGTTTTGTAATTCAGCCGCTTTTTTTATTATCTCTTTTTTTTGATTTTCATCCGGAGTTTCTATGTGTTTTCCTTCAATAAACTCAAAAAAGACAGAAGGCTTTTTGTTGTATATCATTATAAACATATTAGAAAAAGATAATAAATCTATAAAATTTTAACAAATTATATTTACTATACCTTTACATGCTTTCATAAGCCCCTTATCTGTGGTAAACAGGTAATGGTAAGAAGCAGTAAATGATTTTATTAAAAATTACAAAATTATATTATGATATAATATTTGCTTTTTTGTGTTATAATAATTATGGTTGGTATAAATAAAGTCATAAGAAGTATTGCAATCATTACAAATTTCAATATCAATCCTGACAAAAGAGGATGAATTAAATGATAGCCAAAAGAGTAGAAAGAAATTTAATAAAAGCCTCAAATGAATTATATAATTATTGTGATGACATATGTTTTAAGAGTAAGAATTTATATAATTACTCAAATTATCTCATAAGACAGGAATATATATTTAATCACAACTTTATAGGATTTTATAAATTAGACAGGTTACTAAAGGAAACTAACCAGGCAGATTATCGTGGACTTCCGAATCAAAGTGCCCAGCAGACCTTGATGTTACTGGAAAAAGACTGGAAATCCTTTTTTGCTGCAGATAGAGACTACAAAGAAAATCCCTCTAAATATACAGGAAGGCCGAGACTGCCGAAATACAAAAAGAAGCAGGGCAGACATATAGCTATGTTTACAAACCAGCAATGTGAGATAAAAGATGGTTTTATAAAGTTTCCTAAATCCGCTGAAAAAATAAAAACAGCAGTAAAAGAAAATTTAACGCAGGTGAGGATTATACCGAAAGGTAATTGTTATATAATAGAGATAGTATATCAAATAGAAATACCGGAAGAATTCCCTGAGATAAAGAAAGCCATTGCGATTGACCTGGGTGTGAATAATCTTGCAACCATAGTAAATAACATGGGTTTAAAACCGATTGTTATAGAGGGTAAGATTATAAAATCAATAAATCAATATTATAACAGGGAAAAAGCCAGACTTATGTCTTTTGTCGGAGGCAGTGGTACGAGTAACAGAATAATATCTCTTACAGAGAAAAGAAACAGAAAAATTGATGATTATCTTCATAAATCCAGCAGGTTTATTATTGATTACTGCAGGGAATATTCCATAGATACAATAATAATAGGTAATAATCCCGGCTGGAAACAGAAGGTTTCTATTGGTAAAGTGAACAATCAGAAATTTGTTTCCATACCATTTAAGAAATTGATAAACCAGATAAAGTATAAGTCGGAAGAAAGAGGTATTAATGTTAAAGTAGTAAATGAAAGTTATACTTCTAAAGCAAGTTTTCTTGATTCTGATAATATCCCTGAATACAGAGCCGAAAACACAGAGAAACACACCTTTTCAGGAAGAAGAATTTATCGTGGTTTATACACTTCAAAAGAAGGTATTTTAATCAATGCAGATTGTAATGGTTCATACAATTGTATGAGAAAAGTAATTCCCAAATTTTCATTAGAAGAGGGAATAGAGGGTGTAGGGTTACATCCGGTCAGGTTGATTCCATCATGTCGGCAATCTGATAAAGGTAATTTGATAAATTTTGTTAAAATTAATAATATATTTTAATATATTTATTAAATTATTTAACCTGGACTCTCCATGGTTTGAAAAACAGGGATATGAGAAAGCAGATGAAAAGGGAGGAAAATATCTGGTATGGAAAGCTTTTACTGAAGATGCTCTTTCGCCTGAATGGATCGAAATTGAATTTAAACAGGAACAGGCTGCAGGAAAAGTTAAAGTTACTTCATTTTTCAGCGGAGAATGTTCTGCCCAGAACGGAGCTCATTACAGAGCAAAAAAAGCAGCATCTGACGCAGGAGACATGGTCATATTCGAAGAAATTGACCTGAGCGATAGTGAAAACAGAAAAGAATACGGTTTCGGCGGCGGAATTTATGTTAACGGGGAAAATATATTTGATATATCAGTCCCGCCTCCTTCTTATGATATGATCAAGAAAAAAATAGAAGAAAAATTAATGGAGTTAAAGTAAATGCTTCATCTTTTCGAACAAATAATTAAAGTCTCATGAAAACAAAAGGAGCTGTATCAGAAAATGACAGCTCCTTTTATTTCAGTAATTTTTTTACAGACCTACATCGTCTTTGCTCAGGAAAAAAACCTCTTCCTTAAAATTCGGATCATTCATATCTTTAATCGAGTATTGGATTCCCGGCCCTTTTACGCTAATATCTACTTCTTCTTTTGTATGTGTTCCTGCCTCAGGATCACATTCCGAAATACCATAATGTATCTTTTCCATTGATGGCAAACCGACGGAGGTAGTCTCAGACTTAGATTTGGTATAACCTGTTCCATCGACAAGTTTTCCGTCTCCTGAAGTCACATTTTTATCCACATCTATGAGATAGTTCACATCCGGTTTAGCATTTCCTTCTGCAGGTGTGAATTTTACATGACACTCAGTCTCATGGATCATATTATTCTGAGTTGTTTCTCTCGATTTTACAAAGGCATGGCCTATTTCTTTGTAACTATCTTCCTGTGTCTGATCCAGTTTCACCGCATCCTGGGCTCTTACTTCTACCGTGTCAACTATTTCCTTTACACGGGCTTTTATTTTCTTTGCAGTTCCTCCGTCGGAAGCTATCGGCTCATAACGAGAAACATACCTGGTTATTTCATTCTCCATCTTTATTCCTCCTTCTCCTTATTTCCTTTATTTCTTTACGATCTTCAAATTAACCAATGAATCCATGATTACCCACCTTGGGGAGGAATAAACTTCCTGCTCCGAGAGCTGCTCCTGCTCCCAGTGCGCCGATTTTACTTACGTCATTGAGAGCTGCTCCTGCTGCTGCAATACCACCTGCTACTAAAGCACCTTTTAATACATTTTTTGTCTTGTCACTGCTATAATAAAGATGGTCATTATTTCTTGCAGCCATAAGTCCTCCGCCTACGGCAGTCAGACCTACTGCTAATACTGCTCCCGGTAATCCTCCTATAGCTTTTCCTGCCATGCCGATACCTGCAAGAAGAGCGCCTCCTCCAGCAAAAGCACCCATTGCTACAGCTGCAAAAGCACCTGCGCCATCCACACTTTTCATGGATACCAGAGGTTTTCCCATCATAATAGAGTCGTCATTGCCCTGGCCCAGTATTAATTGATCTTTTATTTCTTCTTCTTTTTTAGTAGCTGGTTTATTTATTTTTAATCCCGTTCCTACAGCTTGATTTGTATTAATTTTCATGTTTTTGTTCCTTTCTATATTTAAATACTTGTTTTATTTATTATAAGGTAATTATACTTCGGGAGTAAATAATAATATGTTAATAAAATGTTAACTTTTCATAAATTACTTTCCTTAAGACTATCGTGAACTACCGGGCAACTATTCTTCAAATCTTCCTCCCAGATGTTTTGCAAGAAATTTTTCTGCCACAGAGTAAAATTTCATTCGATTCTCAGGCCTGACAAATCCATGTCCTTCATCAGGAAAGAGAATATATTCATAATCAAGGCCTTTATTTTTCAAAGCTTCTACAATCTGTTCCGCTTCTGACTGTTTAACACGGACATCATTGGCTCCCTGTGCTATGAGTAATGGTCTCTTTATCCGGTCAATATGAAATAGAGGAGAACGGGATTTTAAAAATTCTTCTTCCCTCTCAGGATCGCCTATTCTTTTGATAAGTTTTGCTCCAATATCTGTGTTCCAGTAAGGAGGAATATTTTTTATAAAAGTCACAAGATTGCTTATGCCAAATACATCTACTGCACAGCAGAAGAGATCAGGCGTAAAGGTAGCACCAATGAGGGCTGCATAACCGCCGTAGGAAGAACCGAAAATTGCAATTTTTTCCGGGTCTGCAATGTTTCTCTCGACAGCCCATTTAACTCCATCTACCAGATCGTCATGCATTTTTCCTCCCCATTCCCTGTTGCCGGCATTTAAAAAATCCTTTCCATAGGCTGTTGAACCGCGAAAATTAATCTGAAGACATGCATAGCCCCGGTTTGCGAACAATTGAACTTCAGAAGAATAACCCCAGATATCACGCCACCATGGTCCTCCATGGACACGTAATACAAGGGGAAGTTTAGTTTTTTCTTTACCGAAAGGACAGGTAAGATAGCCATGGATGGTCAATCCGTCACGGGAAATAAATGACACAGGTTCTATTGATGCCAGAGTATAGTCATTCAAAGCAGGTTTTTCTGAAAAAAGAAAAGTTCCTTTCTTTAACCTGCGGTCATAGATATAATATGACACAGGGCCGGTATCTTTAGTAAAACTCACTGTCCAAATATTATCATCATTATCCCTGTTAAGTATGAAAAAATCTCCTCTGTCCAGTTCTCCGAGAACTTTAAAATCATCTTTTATGCTTTCATCAAGGACCATCCATTCATGACGGGCTTTATAAAAGGACACAGCCTGAATTTCATATGTATCTGGATGAATAAGAGGTTTTAATACATCATATTCAGGATCTTCAGCGAGCACTTGCTCGCGGCCTGTGGCAATTTCCAATCTGACAAGACGACTGGCATTGGCATTTCTCGGGTCCCAGAGGTAAATATAATTACCATCTTTACTGAAACAGATAGTACCGCAGTTCATACTGTCCTCTTCATGCCAGGTAAGTAAAACTTCCCAGTCTGAGTCTTTATCTTTTCTGATTAACAGGTCTGAACTGCCATCATCTCTGCCTGTCACAGCAGCTCTTATATTAAAGTCTGTATCATTTAACCATGTGGTTACATTACCGGGGTTTTTAGCAACCATTTCTATGTGGCCTGAATCAAGATAAAGTCTGTAAGCATCATGTTTTTTCTGATCTTCTTTATTCATAGCAATCAATATTTCATGGGGAAAATGTTTGTCATAGTCAATGATTCTGACCTGTACATCAGGAAAGGGCGTTAAATTTTTAATTTCTTCTGTTTCAATATCAACTGAGTATAAATTCCAGTTTTCATTACCTCCGTTATCCTTGCGATACATAATATGTCTGTTATCATAGGACCAGAAAAAAAGTGGTAATATGCCTCTTTTTTCTTCTTTTGTTACTGCTCTGTCATCTTCAAAACCGATAGTTTTAACCCATATATTCAATACATTATTGACAGGTGCCAGACAGGCTATTTTCTTTCCGTCAGGTGAGATCTGAGGGTTTGATTTTACAGGATTTCCAAAAAGCACTTCTCTTGGGATAAGTTCAGTCATAATTTCACTTGCCTTTCTTCATAATTAATGCAAAATTTGTGTCATCTTAAAAAATTAAAATGGCCTGTAACGATTTTAATCGAAGCGGCCATTTTTCTGATAATTTTAAATGTTCCAGTACCAGTAGAGAACACCCGTCAGATGAACAGATTATGCCTGTTCATAAACTGTAACACCTTTGTGATAGCCATTGGGGCCACCTACATATCCCTGTGGATGATAATGGGTTTCCAGTCTGGCCATATAATTCTTTCCGTTTATTTCAAAAGGAATTTCTGTTCCCATTGGCTGATTGAGCAAACTTTTTGCTTTTGCTACCACCTCAGGAGGAACTTTACCTTTCATTGCCTTAAACCCCGGAGGAGCTCCTGTTTTTGTTTGACCGGTTTTGCCCTGTTCTTTAGGCGGTGCAGGTGCGGCCGGAGTCTGTTGGGCAGGAGCGGCCGGTGCCTGTTGGGCAGGAGCGGCCGGTGCCTGTTGAGCAGGAGCTGCCGGTGCCTGTTGAGCATGGGCAGGTGCATCCTGAGTTTCCTGAGCAGGTGGTGCCACAGGAAATCCTCCATTACCGGGATCTCCACCATTCGGGACACTGCCTGGCATACCAAGGAAATTCCCGACATTGTCACCTAACATGGGAGTAAATCCACCTGGCATACCACCCATCATTCCTGGCATACCGCCCATCATTCCCATACCACCCATCATCATCTGCATCATCTGCATCATCATTTGCATCATCTGCTGCACAGGCAGTTGACCCATTCCTGCCTGGCCGCCCATTCCCGGCTGCCTGCAGTAACCATTCATAAATGTCATATTAGGATTAATGTTTGTACCCATATTTTTATTCTCCTTATATTATTATCTATTATTTTCATATGAACGATCTTAATATTATACTTAATGTATCACTTAATTTTTTTAAATGTAAAGATAAAATTTATTTTTTATTTTTTAAATTTCTATTAAAATTAAGGGTACAATAAAGATGTGTGTAATTCTGAAGAAACTTTAAAGGGAACTAATTTAAATTATGGGTGTTGGGTTTTAGGTTTTGGGTTTTGGGTTATTAATCTTTTTAACCCAACACCCAACACCCGAAACCCATAACCCTTAACCCTTAAAAAATGAAAATTCCTATACTCTGAACTTATGGAGGATAGCCAGTGAAAAAAAGAGAAGCATAACTGTTTATGCCTCTCTTTTAAATAAATTCCCGGACAAACCGTTTATCAGACAAATTTTGCAAGGTAAGAATTAAAGAGTGTACTATCTTTTCCCACCTCTGCAACTACATCTGCCTGTGATGTTCTGAGCAGATCTCCAGGCAGTACTACTTCTCTCGTAATAAGAGGTCTTTTCTGAAAATCTATCTGGGGAGCCCCTTCTTTTACTGCCTTGTAAACCACTTCTGAGCAATACATGGCATTGTCTCCCATTTTGAATTTATAATCATATTTTACACCAATCTTATCCTTTGCTGCATCTACCACATCAGCAGCCTGTTTCTCAGGTGGTTCATACCTTGGTCTTATGGCAACTGCATGGTGTTTATGACCTAAAACCTCCTTCAGATTTCCTTCTGCAACCCCTCCTGTAACGGTTCTGGACTCAATGGTTTTCCCGTCTCCTTCATAAAGAAGGGCATGATTGAAGTCAGCTTTTCCGTCTACTGCAACAATAATAAGAGAGAAAATAGTGCAGGCTTCGTCATTGACAAGCACCATGTCTCCCGGTTTGAGCTTTGACATAAAGTCATCTGCTTCTTTTTCACTTATATGAGGATGATTGGTATGTTTTGTAGTTCCGAGAAGATCTGTCATGTTACTGTAGCTGTAATTCTTTGTTTCTTCAACAAGATCACTTCTCAGGGGAATCTTCAGAGCTTTTGCAAAGAGTCCCATAGCATCTCCGAGAACTCCTCCCACTCTTCCGCCTATCTCCCTTCCAATGAGGGTTTTTCCATGAATTTTTGCTCCCGCAAAGGCACCTATAAGGCCTCCTGCAATTTTACCTGCAATCGCTCCCACAGAGCCGCCTATTGCACTTCCAAGAGCCTCTCCTGCAAAGAAACCTGCCGCTCCAAAACCTAAAGGAACAGCAATATTGCCTGCAAAAGCCATAGTTGCCGCACCTGTTGCTCCAAAAACCTTTCTGTAGGTTGAAAGGTCTGCTCCTTTTACAGGGTGATGTTCTTCTATTGAGCCTTTATACTGATCTGCCTGTACAGGAAGATTTGTTTTTTCAGGCACAGGTCCGGAAGTTTTCTTCATATTTGTCTGCGACAATGGCATTTTATCAGATATATTCATTCTTTTCACTCCTTCATCCCGGGGGAAAAAATTTTTATATATTTTTAAGAATTTTGCTCAATCTCTTACACTTCTGATTTATCATAATTATGTAATAAAATGTTATTGATTACAATAAATAAATGTTAACTTTTTGTTAATTTTTAAAACTGCAGATTATAAATAACCTTTGTTTTCTTCTGAAAAATCCTCTATCTCTTTAATACAGGCCTCTGCCTGTTTTTTTATATGTTCATCTTCTGTTCTCCTGACACAACATCTCAAATGTTTGAGAGCATGAAAAATATTTTTCTGTTCCTTATAAAGAAGACCTGTTTCCATATGAATATGTCCATCATTTTTATTTATCTTAAGATAATCTTTATAATAACTGATAGCTTTATTAAGATCCTTAATTTCTTTATAAAATCCGGCAAGTTTTATATAGAGTTCAGATTTAGTTAATTCACTGTCAGTTCCGGACAGAAGGGTTTCACAGGTCTTTATTTTCTCTTCTATATTTATATTACTATCTTCGATTTTATTATTTCCCTGAAAAGAAAGGGTTTCAATTACGGAAATATAATTCTTTGCTTCTGAAAGCAACTCGGTATCAGTGGCTTTTTTTGCACATTCTTTGAGATATTCCAGGGCTTTCTCATATTTATTTTCTTCTTTATAAATTAAAGCTATCTCTAAATAATATCTGGCTTTTTCAGGGGCAAGGGTAAGAATTTTTTTATAATACTCAAGGGCTTTTTCAATATCGCCATTCTCTTTACATGTACCGGCAAGCTTAATATGGTCATTTAATTCATCAAAATCTTTATTTGAACATTCCGATAATTCTTCCTGTTTATAATCTAAATTATCTTCGTCAAGTCTTATTGTTCCGTAAGGATTTTTCTTCTTATCTTCCTTATAACTTCCATCTTCGATTTTTTTTATATAATCCTTTGCTCTTTCTATTAATTTCTCATCGTTAGAATGTTTTATACATAATTTCAAATGTCTTAAAGATTTTAATATATTTTTCTCATCTCTATAAATTAAAGCTAAATTTAGATGGGCTTCACTGAAATCCTGTTTCAGAGACAGAGCTTTCTCAAATTTTTCTCTGGAATGTATTAAATCATTATTTTCATAACAGATGAGACCAAGATTATTATAATGTTCTGCTTCACCTGTGATATCAAATATTTCTACAGATTTATCTGACAGTATATCATATAACTGTTCCACTTCTTCTTCTGAAAGTTCCCTCTTTGCATCCAGACCCTTATCCAGAATTTCGTCAATCTCATCATAGGTAAGAAAGCCTTTTTCCCCACCCTTATTTATTAAAGTTCCTACAAGATTTTTGAAGTTATTATCATCAATCATATTAAAAATCTTTCTCTTTTTTTAATATTTTGAAAAATCTGTCTTACGAAATATTATATCATATAAGAGGAAATTTTTGTTTATAGATATTTAAAAAAAAATATATTTCGACTCATCAGTTTGATAATTGTTTTTTTACAGGGAAATTTACCTGAGCAGAAGGTAAAAAAAAATCAAAGAAGAAAATATTTATAATTTAACTGAATTTTATAATCAGGGAGGGACATATTATGAATGAAAATTCATCGGGAATTCTTCAGTTTGCCCTTTCAGGCATGTTAAATTCTTTCTGTATTAAAGGAGAAAAAGCCATTCTCGTAGATACAGGAACCCCTGGAGACGGAGAAAAAATCCTTGAACACCTCTCAGTATATGGAATAAAACCGCAGGATGTATCACTCATTCTGATTACCCACTGTCATTTTGACCATTTCGGAGGTCTTTCAGTATTGAAAGAAAAAACAGATGCACCTGTGGCAGTTCATAAATCAGGGGCAGATTTATTGAAAGAAGGAAAAAATAGTATTATTATCCCCCATGGCATAACAGGGATTATACTGAGCTATATGATAAAACTTTTTCCTCCCAAAATTCCTGTTTCAGGAGTTTCTCCTGATATTCTCATTGATGGAGAACTGGATCTTAAAGACTTCGGAGTAAAAGGGAAGGTCGTATCAACACCGGGACATACGCCTGACTCAGTATCTGTTATGCTTGACAGTGGTGAGGCTATTGTAGGAGATCTCGTAATGGCCTTTTTTAAAAAGAATGTTCCGTCCTATCCAATGTTTGCCAGCGATCTGTCTGAAGTAAAGAAGAGTATCAAAACATTGAAGAATGCAGCAAAAATCTATGCAGCCCATGGCGGACCTTTTACAAGAGAGCTTATGCTGAGAAGCTTTATAAACGACATGAGATAAACATTAACATATGGTATTTCATATTTACATAGGCGGAGGTCCTCCCGGCCCTCCTCCAGGGCCACCTTCTTCCACTACTGTCGGAGTTGTTTTAAGTTCAGGAAGTTTAATCTTCTCTCCTTCCTTTACTCCTGAAAGTATCTCTGTCTGAATATTATTACTGATGCCAGCAGTTATCTCTCTGTTTTCAAGCTTATTCTCCCCTGTTATCACTGTAACATAATGTTTATCATTTACTGTATTAATAGTTTCAATCGGTAGAACAAGAACATCTGATTTATTCGCTATATGAATATCTACATCAACTGACATGCCCGGAAAAATTAATTCATAAACACTTTTCCCTGCCGGTAAATTTTTACTGGAAACTTTTTCCAGTAATATCTTTATTTTCACTTCAAATGTCGGTACATTTTGCACTTTTTTTGCACGAGGTGCAATATATGTAACAACTCCCGGTATGTTAAGGTCAGAATAGGCAGCAGCTATAACAGTAACAGGCAGATTTAGTTTAAGCTGCCCTATATCTGCTTCATCTATATTAGCTGTTGCATATAAACTGTTAAAATCTGCAATAGTCATAAGGGTTGTTCCTGTTGCACTGGACTGAGTCTGAGAAGCTACAACATCACCGATTTCTACTGATCTGCTGAGAATTATGCCATTAATAGGAGACAAGATTTTAGTCTTAGAAAGTTTATTCAAAGATTCACTTTTTACAGCTTCTGCTTTAACCAACTGCGATTCTTTACTTAAAATATTCTGTTTATCTACCATAATACCGCCTGTCTGAGCAATTGCATTTTTCAAATCAAGCTGTGCCTGCATGAGAGATTTCCCGGCAGTTTCTACAGATCTTACCTTCTCGGCAATAGTCTGTTCTCCGAGAACTATTTGAGATTGTAAGGCTTTTTCAGCTTCTGTGACCTGTGCCTTATTAATATTAATCTTTTCAGTTCTTGTTCCCTGAAGGGCCATATTATATTCTTCTCTGGAAGAATTATATTGAGATTTCGCTATAAGAAAAATCTTTTCTGCATCATCCAGATCCTGCTTTGCAACAAAATCATCGGCATAAAGTTGTTTCTGCCTTTCATATTCAAGTTCTGCATTTTTCATAGTAAATTCTGCCTGATTGACATTTTCCAGTTTCTGTGTAATTTCCTCTTTTCTGGAACCGGCAAGAGCTTCTAGAAGCTGAAGTTTTGCAACATCAAGATTTCCCATGGACTGCTCTATCTGGGCTTCTGTAACTTTTTTCTGTTCTGCCAGTACATCCTGTGCCTGTTTATATGCCAGTTCTGCTTTAGAAATGGCTTCCATTTTTATTGCAACAGATACATCATTAATATCTTCCTGGACATCTACTGAAATCTTTGACTGATTAAAAACAGCAATGGCTGCTTTGTAATCTGCATCTGACTGATTATATTGCTGTTTTAATTCTCTGTCATCTATCACTGCTATTACAGAACCTTTTGACACTTTAGAACCTTCCTCAAAAGGCAGACTTATTACTTCACCGCCTACTTCTGATTTTATATCTATCTCTGTCCTGGCACTGACAAGACCTGTAGATATTATAGATACATCCAGTTTACCTCTTTTCACATCTACTGTTTTATAACTCTGCTCAGCTGTTACATTTTTTGACACAACATATCTGTAAAGGAAAAAAGCAGTCAATAAGATTATTATAATAACAATAACCACAAAAATTTTATTTTTCTTCATAATCAATCTCTCCTGTAATTATTCTCTAACAGCCATAACCCAATGTCATTAAGTTAACGTTATAACCCTCTAAATTGGCTGTCTGGCGCTCCTCCGAAAAAATCTAAACTGTAACATTTATATCTGTTAAAGCTTAAATCATGCTACTTTACACTTTATATCAATTAAATACACTTGTGCCGCCGTGATATTTTTTCTCCAGAGCACCAGGCAGCCAATTTGCTATATGTTTCTTATCTTAATGCCATTGAGCCATGACCGGGTGGTCACAACGAAGCATGAGAATGTATTTTCGCATTACGCATCACGCATTACGCATCACGATTCTCATATAAATTAAATATTATTCATATCTCAATGCATCTATAGGATTAAGAGAAGCTGCCTTTCTTGCAGGATAAATACCAAAGAAAACTCCTATAATTGCAGAAAAACTAAAAGAAATAAGTATGGCCTGTATGGAAACAATGGTCTTACTCATAACACCAAGATTACTGTAAGATGCTATTAAAGTATAACATTCTGCCAGAAGCATGCCGATAGCTATTCCTATAATGCCGCCTGTTATACCCAGGACAAGAGATTCTATTAGAAACTGAACTAAAATATCACCTCTTTTTGCACCTATAGCTTTACGTAATCCTATTTCCCTTGTTCTTTCCGTAACTGAAACAAGCATTATATTCATAATACCTATGCCTCCTACAATAAGGGAAATAAAGGCTATACCACCTAACATATAAGTAAAAAGAGACAGAGTTGTGGAAATAGTATTCAGCATTTCCTCCTGACTCTCAAGATTGAAATTACCGGGATTATTCTTATGTAAAGGGAGAAGAACTTTTTTAACTTCATCAATAGCGTAATCTATGCTGTCAGAATCTTTTCCCTGAAGATAGATGGTTTGAAGATATTTATCCTCAAAAAACCTGGCACTCATAGTAGTTAAAGGTATAAGTATCTGATTATCAGGGTCCTGCCCGAAGGTTTTTCCTTTTTTCTCAAGGATTCCTATTATTACAAGTCTCGAACCGGATCCTTCAGAAGAAAAGGTCAATTTCACAGTCTTTCCTATAATATCTTCTGAATTATTAAATAATTTTTCCACGACTTTTGAACCTATTACACAGACAGGTGCCCTGCGGTTCATTTCTCCTGTTGAGAAAAATCGTCCCTCCTGAAGGGTAAGATTCTTCACACTATAATAGTCAGGAGTGGTTCCAATAAGAGTAGTAGACAGAGTACTGGCAAGGTAACGGGCACTGACAGTATGAGATGTCTGAGGAGCAACACCGGTAATATAGGAAAATGTATGGTTTTTCAGTGCATCTACATCTCTAAAAGTAATCTTTCTGGCCTCAGAGTCTGTCTCATTTCCTATAACACTTCTTGCATCTCCTCCTCTTAAATATATAAGGTTTGTTCCAAGGGAACTGAACTCCTGTGTTACACTGTATTTGGTGCCTTCACCTATGGATGTCATAACTATTACTGCCGAGACACCTATTATAATACCGAGCATAGTAAGAAGAGAACGTAACTTATTTACCTTCAAAGCATTCCATGCTATCTTGAAACTTTTAAATATATTCATACTCCCTATGGTAGTGAGGGTTGATGTTATAGTCTTTTCGACTGCACCATTGTTAATTATAATCCTTTCACTTTCTTTCAGGTATTCATCTGAAATTATTTTTCCATCCTGTAACTTTAGAACCCTTGTGCCATATAGTGCCATTTCACTGTTATGGGTTATTAATATTATAGTTCTTCCCTGACTGTGAAGTTCCTGAAAGAGAGCCATTATTTCTCCGCCTGATTTTGTATCAAGATTTCCCGTAGGCTCATCTGCCAGAATTATAGGAGGATTATTTACAAGGGCTCTTGCTATAGCTACCCTTTGCATCTGTCCTCCTGACAGTTCATTTGGATTATGATCTATACGTCCTTCCAGACCGACAGATCTGAGAGATTTTTTTGAAATTTTTTCTCTATCTGATGAATTAACTCCTGAATAAATCATAGGAAGTTCTACATTTTCCAGTGCAGATATACCAGGAAGAAGATGGAACTTCTGGAAAATAAAACCTATCTTCCTGTTTCTTATACTGGCAAGTTCGTCGTCACTCAACAGGGAAACTTCCATTCCATCTAACATGTAAGTACCACTTGTAGGCCTGTCCAGACAGCCTATTATATTCATCATGGTAGACTTTCCGCTTCCGGAAGCTCCCATAATAACAAGAAATTCTCCTTTTTCTACAGATAAATTAATATCTGAACAGGCCTGAACCACACCGCCCATATTGTAAATTTTATAGAGATTTGAAAACTGAATAATAGACATTATTGCACACACCTTTATAAAAAAAGATAACCAGCAAAATTGTACTGGCTGTCTTTATATATTTTTTACAAGTTAAAATCAGGTTTTGGGTTTTAGGTTCTGGGTTTTGGGTTTTAAGATTCTGAACCAAACACCCATAACCCGTAACCATTAAAACCAGATTTCACGCCATAAAACCGGCCAATTTTACCTCCAGAAACATCACCGGCAATCTCACATGTGCCGGAGTGATCTATATTTTTATCTTACATAAACAGTATAAATCAAAATTATTGCATAATGTTTATAGAGTTTATAAAATCTGTAATAATTCGTAATAATTTGTAAAGACTATTATATTCAGAGCATTTCTATATGTTCCATTTCTATTTCATATAGTTTTGTATCTATATTATATTTTTTACCTGTGATATATATAAAAACTTTTCTCATAATGTAAAAATTTGTAATAAAATGTAATAAAATATTTCAATAAATATAATTCATAGTTGAATAGATAACAACAATTATGGGAAGAGTATTGCCAGGTCAGATAGTAAAAAATATAAAAATTGTAAAACTTTGTAATAAATTGTAAAACAAGCTATGTATTTATTTAAATAAGAGTTATAATTTACGTGATGCGTGATGCGTGATGAGAAAAGAATGAAACTGAATATAAATAGAAAGGTGATTATATGTTAAAGGTAATACTCATAGACGATGATAAAGAACTGCTTGAACTTCTGGAAGAATATCTTACAAATAATGATATGGAAGTCCATAAAGCCAACTGCGGAGAAAAAGCCCTTGAAATGATCAGAGAAGAAAAATTCGATATGGCAATACTGGATGTAATGATGCCAAAAATGAACGGCCTTGAAGTTTTGAAAAAAATAAATAATGAATACAATTATCTTCCTGTAATTATGTTAACAGCGAAAGGAGATGAAGTAGACAGGATTCTCGGACTGGAAATGGGAGCAGATGATTATATTCCAAAGCCTTTCAATCCAAGGGAATTACTGGCAAGAATTAAAGCTGTCGTAAGAAGAAAGGAAAAAGTGGACATAACAAATGAAAAGGAAGAAATAAACGGAGATACGGTAAAACTGGATTTAAAAAAGAGGCAGGCTATGGTGAGAGGAGAGTTAGTAGAACTGACTTCTCTGGAGTTTGACATATTGAACATTTTTATTCAAAATAAAGGTATCGTATTATCAAGAGAAAAAATTATGGATCTTTCAAGAGGACAGGCTTTTACTGCATTTGATCGTTCCATAGATGCCAATATAAGTCGTCTCCGTCAAAAAATAGAAAAAGATCATAAAAAGCCTGAACTCATAAAAACTATATGGGGTGTAGGTTATGTTTTTTCAGGAGAATAAAGATTGATTAAATTATCGAAATTATATTTAAAAATATATATTTATATTCTGTCTGTTGTCCTTATAATAAATGTCCTGATTCCCATGCTAATATTTCGTCCTATGAATAAACCTCCTCATATAGAACTGACTAAGAAGGTTCTATATGTTATAGAATATATAAGAAACCATGTGCCATCTGATAAAAATCTGTCTGTAGAACTGCAAAAACTTTCGAAAAAGATAAATTGCGGCATATCACTCTATGATAAAAAAGGGAAAGTCATAATCACTACAGAAAAATATAAAAAAGATCTTGATGAAAACCTGATAAAAGAAATTATCAGTAATCAGGATTATATCATAGACGAAATTGACAATGGCCCGGGTATTGGCCCATTTATGTTATTTCCTGAAAGTAATAAAAATTCATACTACAGCTATATAGGAATTTTTCCCAGGCACCGTCCCATATCTCAAACAAGATTTGTTTTAATTTTATTATTTTGCAGTATACTGCTTTCAGGACTGGTCTACCCTCTGGTAAGATCTCTCACAAAACCACTTGAAGAAATAACAGAAAAGGCACTTAATTTTTCAATGGGAGATTTTACCGGTATGGAGAAAAACATTAACCCGAAAGGTAATGATGAAATTGCCACTCTGACAAGGGCTTTTTACCATATGGCAAATGAACTTTCTGCTATTATAGAAGGCAAAAAAGAGTTAATTTCAGATATATCTCATGAACTTGGCTCACCTCTGAGCAGGATGAGGCTGGCAGTGCAGCTTATTGAAGATAAGGTACAGGAAAATCAAATACCATCTATCAAAAATGTAGAAAAACTTACAAAAAATATCGAGGAAATGTCAAAACTTGTAAAGGAATTACTGGATTTCTCCAGGATGGATAAAGGTTATAATTTAAAGATAGAAGCAGTTAACCTTGAAGAACTTATTGCAACTGTAATACAGAAATTTCAAATACTCATTGAAAAAAATAATATTACAGTAAAAATCCAGAATAAAAATAATATCAGTCAGGTATTTATAGACAGGAGCAGAATATCCAGAGTTCTTGAAAATCTTATTGCCAATTCTATTGATTATTCCCCGGCAAATGGTAAAATTGACATCATACTGATAAAAGAAGACAGGCATTTTTCAGTTTCCATAAAAGATGAAGGCCCAGGAATATCAGAAGAAAATAAAGAAAAAATCTTTGAGCCATTTTTCAGAGAAGATACTTCAAGAGCAAGAGAAACAGGCGGTACAGGTCTGGGACTTGCTATAGTAAAGAAAATAATAACACTCCACAGAGGTAAAATACTGGTTGAAAATCCCGGCCAGAAGGGAGCATTAATAACATTCACAATTTAATCTATCAATTCTTCTGCTTCCCTCTGTAAATGGTTTTTATAATTTCTAATCTTTCAATCTCACATTTAGTTAATTTTCTGATGGTATATAATTTTGCCAGGAGTTTATTACACTGTTCCTGTTCTTCCATAATCTTCTTTAAAAATTCTATTATATGAATAACCTTTTCCACCAGTATAAGGCATGATGTATCATCCATGTTTAAATCTTTATTTACCTGTTCCATAAGTCACCTCATTTTGTTAAGGAATGACAATTAAATAACTGTCGCAAATATATTAAATCGTGACGCGTAACGCGTAACGCGTGACGCGAGGAAAGAGACTATTAATAAATTTCCATTCCTAAGGTATCTGTGCGGAGGATATATTTTATGAATTCTTTAATCTCTTGAAATTCTAATTCCGTATTTCGAACCAGATTTATTACATTGCTTATCCTGTTATTTTTCTGATCCTCTTCATGCTCTGTATTTACAGGAAGAAATAAATTATTTTCTTCTTTTAATCTCTTAAGAATTATATATGCAACAAGATAGTTGTTCAAAAAATGCTTTATTTTTGAGGTGATAAAGCTCATTAAACCGGGATTGTTATTTTCCGTTTCAATTTTGAATATTAAAAACTGTATTTTTCTTATTTCTTTATCAATTTCTAAGTCTATTTTTGAAGAGCTGAATTTTTCAATAATTCTTTCAAAATTCTCTAAAAGATCTTTACCAAAAATGTTATTTTTATACTCACTTAAAGTCAGAAATCTCTCAAGACCTATGACTTCATATTCCATAACTTCTTCTACCAGATTCATCATTATCCCTCCAGAATCAAAATGTAAGACCCGGGTTATTTTCCTCTTCTCTTTACCATGAATATATTGTAAATCAAATTTATTTCAAAAGTTTTCTGTCTTTGTAATAAATTGTGACACGATGCAAAAAATTGTAATTTATCAAAAAAAATCAAACCTGCCGGTCAGAGCCGGCAGGTCAATTTGATTAAATATAAGATCAGGAATTACTTTCTTTAACCCATAGCTCCCATACCATTAAAACCACTCATCTGCTGTCTCTTTGCCTGCATCACCTGATGCAATTCCTGTTTTTCCTGTGGATTGAGAGTCTGTTCGAATTGTTCAAATTTCTGTCTTACTTCTGATGTTAAATTATTACCTCCCATAGCTCCCATTCCGCCGGCATTTGGAGGAGGTGGAGGAGGAGGCATACCCTGCATTCCACCCTGTTGAGACTGCTTAAAAGCCTGACGTTCTTCAGGACTGAGGCTCTGCATAAATTGATGCATCTTCTGCCTGACTCCACCTGTTTCTCCGGACATATTCATTCCCTGCATACCAGAACCAATACTTCCGATCATTTCTTATTCCTCCTTAATTTTCTGTAGTTATTATTTCTATCCTGAAATATTGTAAATTAAATTTATGTCAGAAGTATTCTGGAATTGTAATAAATTACGACAAATTGTAACAAGTTGCAATTATTTATATTAATGAGGTGACTATAAATAATTCATCTTTAATTCTCATGAGGCATAACGAGTGACGGGGAATAGGATTTTATTAAATATTAACGGGAACAGTAATTATCCCTCCAGAGGATTATCACCCAGTACATCTGTTATCTTCTTTTCAATTTCACATAACATCTGCTCTGCTTTTTCTGCAAGAGTAATTATATTTTCAGATATTTCATTCCTGTCCAATTCATATTTTTCTTCTTCGAAATTTTTTTCCGACTTCTCTTCAGAAGTAGCCTGAATTTCTGATTTTTCTTCAGAAGTAGCCTGAATTTCTGATTTTTCTTCGGAATCAGCCTGAATTTCTGATTTTTCTTCGGAATCAGCCTGAATTTCTGATTTTTCTTCGGAAGTAGTCTGAATTTCTGATTTCTCTTCGGAAGGAGCCTGAATTTCTAATTTCTCTTCGGAAGTAGTCTGAATTTCTAATTTCTCTTCGGAAGTAGTCTCATCTTCTGATTTTATATTATGCAATTCTGCAACCATTCTCCATGCAGACAGATATATGTTCATGGCTTCTATTATCTGTCTGTTAATAGGACTCATAATGGCTTTAAGTTTTTTTGATGAAACACTGTTCTTTTCTTCCTTTTCAGTACTGGCAAGTATAACTTCTATATTTTTTATTTCATTATGAATAATAGAAATTTCTTCAGAGGAAGGTTCTATAATAGAAGTAACCTCTTTAATTTTCTGAAAAACCGGCCTCTGAGAAAAATCGTTACTAATTCCAACTGCAGCTAGCATTTTTTGCATAGCTTTAAATTTATAATGCATGTCAACACCTCATTAAAAAAATATCAATTTCTGAAAACAATTTCTATTGTCCGACTTCAATTCCTACTACTGTATATGAAGGGCTGAAGATAAATCTAATTCCTGCATAACTTAAATACACACCGAATGGATTGGCTATTACATTTTTTATATAATCATACTGGGTGGTTTGTTTCAGCAAAACCTCACTCCCCTGGTAGAGTTTTTTCACATCATCAATCCTTGAGCCGACTTTAATACCCTTTGATGTCTGGAATCTTGGATTTGTTGTTATTATATTGGATAAAACCTGGCCTCCGCTGAAATAAAATATCATACCAACATCAGGATAATAACAAACCACACAGGAGGCTCCACTGCTATCTTCAACTTTACCTGGATTACCAAGAGCATTTTTTATCTGTTCCTGTGTTACTCCACCTACCTGAAAAGGGCCAATTCTACCTCCATCAATAACATAATCAAAACCATCTGATTGCTGATCTGGCTGTTGATTACCACCTGACCCGGCAATTGCCTGTAAAGCAGCAGCTTTATTATCTTTTGCATATTTATTATTCGGATCTAGAATTAAAACATTATCATAACATTTTACTGCTTCTTTATATCTTCCAAGGTAATACAAAGCACTTCCTCTGTTAAACCAGGCTTCTATGTTATTAGAATTTACATTTAAAGCTGCGTCATAGTATTTAATTGCATCTTCATATTTTCCCTGGTCAAATACCTGATTCCCGTATTTAAGCCACTCTTCTGAAGTTTCTGCTCCTGCAGGTAAGCTATTAAAAAATAAAATCACGAACAGACTGAATATAATAGATGTCCTGAAAATCATATAATTACCTCCTTAATTTATCACTTAAAAAAAATCTCTGTTGCCAGGTTCAGTAATAATTCCTTATATATTTTATTCCAGTTTTTAAATTATGGGTGTTGGGTTTTAGGTTTTGAGTTATTAATCTTTTTAACCCAACACCCAACACCCGAAACCCATAACCCTTAACCCTTAAAAAATGAAAATTCCTATACTCTTTAATTATTTTTAATTAAAATGATTGACCCAGTCCTATATTTATACGGCCATCACCATTATCATTTCTTATGGAATAATCAAGTCTTATAGTACCTAACCCCAGGGCAGGAACATCTACTCTCACACCTACTCCCTGGTCAGTATTCAATCTTTCAAATAACCCCATGGTAGAATCATTAGTAGAAATATTACCTGCATCAAAAAAAACTGCACCCTGAAGTATTTTACTGCTCAGTATAGGGAAACGATATTCTGCCTGTAATAATATCATATTATCACCTGAAAATTCACCTGCTTCATAACCTCTTAAATTATCCCCTCCAAGGGCAAACTGTTTCGAAAGAGGCAGTGTTCCTGAACTGTTCCCTGCAAGTGCTCTTAAAGCAATGACATGACTTCCCAGGGGAACATATTTCCTGTTATCTACATAATATTTGGTAAAATTAAAATCTCCACCCAGTAAACCTGCCTGTTCTATATAAAAATTATTGTATAAACCAGAGTGAGGATTAATATAAAGATCTCTCGTATCATAAAGAGCTGAAAAGGATAAACTCCTTATATCCCCGTTATTACCTGTAGTGGCAAGAACAGGATTTTCTTCCGTAGGTGTGGCATAGGTCTCAATATTACTTATACTCAGGCCTCCGTAAACAGTGAAATTATCTCTGACAGGACGGCTTAATGTCAGCATACCTCCTGTGCTTTTATATCTATATAAAGCATAGGTCTGTCCTGAAATATTATAAATAGATTGCTTCTGTTCCTGATAATCACAGTAAAACAGATTAAGATTAAGAGCAGTTTTCGTACCTGCAAGATATGGTTCACCGTAGTTTATACTGTAATTGCTCACCAGAGATCCTCTTTCAAGGGTCAACTGAGTATTTCTTCCTGTGCCGAAGAGATTTTTTTCTGCCAGTGTTATACTTCCTGAAATTCCCTCATTGCCCTGTCCGCTGAATCCTACTCCTGCACTTACCAGTCCTGTTCTGGCTTCTTTAAGATTGAACTCTAAAATCATATGTCCCGGTGTTCCCGAAGATTTTGGTTCAACATTTATCTCATCAAAAAAACCGAGGTTATTGAGTTTCTTAATATCTTCGGAAAGCACCTTTTTATCAAGCAGTTTTCCTTCTTCAGTCTTTAATTCCCGTCTTATGACATAATCTTTTGTACCGGTATTACCGGAAAAAATTATTTTATCTACAACCATTTCAGTAATCTTATAGGTTACCACACCTGAAGGAGAAGTATCAACCAGAAGAGGTTCATCCAGAAGAAGTGAATATTTTCCATCATATAATTCGGATATTTTCCGGAGATCTCTGTTAACTGACATTATATTCAGGTAGTCCCCCGGTTTTGTTGACACGAGTGAGGAAAGTTCCTCTTTTGAAACAGCTGTATTACCGGAGAAATCTACGGCAGAGACTCTGAAACCTTCCGAAATGGACAGTATAAAAACTCCTTTTTCCGGATTATCAACGTCAGTTATATGGGTAGCAATGCCTGTCATGCCGAGATCACCTGTATAATAATTATTTATTGCCTTCAAATCTTCTTCAAAATCATTGGAATTGAATATTTTTCCCTCTTTAGTTTTCATAAGGAAAGAAAGTTCCTCTGAAGAAGCCAGTTCATTACCGTTGAATTTTACACTTTTCACCTGCGGATTTTCAAGAACCCTGAATATTACCTTCATACCATCTTCTTCATATTCAGGATCGAATTTTACATCTGTAAAATATCCTGTATTATATATGGCCTGAAGATCCTTCTGTAATGCATCAGCAGAAACTTTATCACCAGGTTTCATGGAAATCACCGAACCTATAATATCTTTTGACATGATATTATTTCCCTGTATCAGTACTTCACTTATTTTGTTTTGAGGAGAAAAATTCTGAGTTTGTACCGGCCCTTTATCTTCTTCAACTTTTAACTCTGGCAGGGAACTCTCGGATTTTTCAACTGTTTTATCTACCATTATGCCTTCCTGAAAGAATTTTCCCTTCTCTTCTATCTGTACAGAGGAAGATACACTTTTATCGGATAATATACCATCCTTATTCTGACCGAAAACAGGTAAGACGAATAAGAAAGAAAAAATTAGATTTAGAAATAAATATTGTCCGGAAATTTTTAACAGGTTTTTCATTTTAAACTATGGCTTTACTGATCAATTCAGCAAAATTAAAAGCCTGCCTCCTTACTTGAAAATGTAGAGCATCATCACATATATTTATTACAATGCAATTTTTATACCCTTTTTTCGTGACCCGTGACGCTAACGAGTGACAGGAGTTGTAATTTTCATTTTTTGTTGTAACTGATTACGTCATAAAAGTATATAAAATAACACTTTAAAATATGTATTTATATATATTAACGTAAAGGTATTAAGGAAATTTTCTTTATGTGTAAAATAATGTAAAAAATTGTAACAATATTTTATAGTGGCAGATATTTATAACTATCCACGGGTCAAGCGTTATATAAATTAATTACCAGTTTATAATAAGAAGCAAAGGAAACAGGAGTTTCCTTTTCATTTACAGAAATATCTATAATAGCAAAGAAATTCTAAAAAATATATAACAATAATCATTATGAAAAATTTAAATAAAATTATCTATCATATAATTATCATAGCTTTTATATCAGGTATATTTTTAATATTTATTTCCTGCCATCCTAAAAAAGAAAAACTTTCCCTGACACCAGATCCTGCTCTTTCGGCAGATCAGATAAATGATGAAGATTTTATAGAACAATTACTCAAACTCAACAAAGAGGAAAGAGCCGGGGTGATAAAAGAGAATAAAGATAAAATAACTTCCCCGTTTATAAATCAAGTCCTCCTTAAAGCAAATGACTGCTGCAATGATGTAGAATCCATTGAGCCGGCGAAAAACCTGATTAATCTCTCTCTGGAACTTTCTCTCTTTACAGGTGACAGAATATCAGAAGGGAAATCCCTGGTTTTTTCTTCAATAATAGAATTGCTGGAAAACAAAGACAGAACATTTCCATCCCTCGAAAAAGCTCTCTCACTTTTTAAAGAAAAAGGGGATAAAAAAGGAGAGGCAGCATGTTATGTATTTAAGGGTTTATTTACTATAAAAAATAGTTATAAAGATGGTATGGATACTTTAGACAGAGGCCTTAAAATTTATGAAGACATCAATGCAGAAAAAGATCTTGCAGATAGTATGTTAATAATAGCAGGAGAATTCTCAAAACATGGAGAGAAAGAAAAATCTATTGAATACTACGAAAGAGCTTTAAAGATATATGAAGAGAATGATTATCTTCTGAAGAAAGCCATAACATATAAACTTATTGCTGCCACTATGAGCGGCATGGGAATTACAGAAAAAGCACTTCAGCAGTTGGAAAATGCGGAAAATATTATAAAATCAATTACAGATGAAGAAATTGAAAAAGAGAAATCAAAGAGAGACATTTATTATCCCAATAAAGCAGAAATGAATAACTATTATGACAGGGAATTTCTGCTCATAGAAAATTACAGAGATCAGGGCAGCTTATACAAGCGAACGGGACAATATGAAAAATCCTTAAAAATTTATCAGGAAGAACTTTCACTTGCCAGGAAAAAAGGAAATAAAGGGAAAGAAATAATGGCACTCTGGGATACAGGTGGTATTTACGATAAACTCGGTAAAAAAGAAAAGGCTGTTGAATATTTTCAGAAATCCCTGGAGATTAACAGTGAAGATATGAATTATACTATTAAAAGTGTTAATTATTATTTATTAGGTCTCTATTACCTCGGGGCTCTGGATGATCTGAATAACTGTCTTAAATACATTCAAACAGGCATTGAATATACAGAAAAAATAGACCTGAAGATTTTAAAAGATTTACTTAAAAATGTAGGTATAAAGTTAACAGGTGAAGCCTATCTGAGTAAAGATAAAGTTGATCTTGCCGAAGAAAATTTTAATAAGTGTTTAAAAGTTTTTGAGGAAGCACAGAAAAATTTTGGGGATCAAGAAGTTCATATAACAGAGATTTACACAGGTCTGGGAGAAATTTCACTGAAAAAGAAAGATTTCACTAAAGCCCTTGGATATTTCGAGAAAGCTATGAAGCTCACTGAAGATTATTATATGCTCCGAATCAGGGCAAATGTATATGAACATATGGGAGAATTATATGAAATACAGGAAGATTATCCTCTTGCTATAGAAAATTATAAAAAATCTCTAAAAATAAATCAGATGATAAATCTACCCGATAATATATGGAAAAATCTATTTTACACAGGAAAAATCTATGAGAAACAGGGCAATCAGAAAGAAGCTTTTAAATGTTTCAAATCTTCTATTGACATTATAGAAAATATGCGCAGAGACATTAAAGTGGAAGATTTTAAAAGAGATTTTATGAAAGATAAAATAAAAGTCTATGAAAAAATGATTGAACTTCTCATTGAAATGAAAAACTATAAAGAAGCTTTTAATTACAGTGAAAGGGCAAGAAACAGAGCTTTCCTTGATATATTGAGCAATCAGAAAATCGACTTTCATAAAGGAGCACCACAGGCATTAATAGATAAAGAAGAAGAATTAACAGAAAAAATACAGAAGCTTAATTACCAGCTTGGAAGTGAAAGACAGAAACCTGATAAAAATCAGGATAAAATTTTAATAGAAAAAATGACGTCAGACCTGGAGAAAAATAAAAAAGATTATGAAGATCTCCTGGCACAGCTAAAACTGGAAAGCCCTGAATATGCTTCAACTATAAGTGTTTACCCTGAAAAAATTGAGAATATTCAAAAACTATTAGATGATGATTCTATAATACTTGAATATTTTATCGGTAAAGAAAAAACTTTTCTCTGGCTTCTGGATAAAGATAATATTCAGGTTATCATATTACCGCTGAAAGCAGATAATTTAAATAAAAAAGTGAAAGATTACAGGGAAGAAATTGCCTCTCATATGACCATTGAGAAGATAAAATCTGATAAATGGAAAGAAAAAGCAGAAGAATTTTATCGCCTCTTATTAAAAGACGGAGAAAAAATAATAAGAGACAAAAAACAGCTAATAATAGTTCCTGATGGTATTCTTAACTACCTTCCCTTTCAAACACTTGTCGATAATAAAGACAAATGTCTGGTAGAAAAATTCAATATACTCTACCTGCCTTCAGGAAGTTTATTGAGATACTGTAAAGAAAAAAATAACCTTTCAAATAACAGTCTTGTAGCTTTCGCCCCGGGTAATCTTTCCATAGCAGGCTATTCTCCTCTGCCTTACAGTAAAGAAGAAGTTATAAACATATCAAAATTCTATAAAAAGAATGAAATATATTCAGAGCAGAACATGACATTGGAAAAAGTTTATAAAAATTCAAATAAAGGTGACATACTGCATTTTGCAACACACAGTATTCTCGACACAGAAGCTCCCCTATTTTCAAGTCTTGTCCTGGCAGATGGTAATCTTGAGGTTTATAAGATATTCGATCTGGATTTAAGTGCCTATCTCGTTACTCTTAGTGCCTGTTCAACAGGCCTTGGAGAACTGGTAGCAGGTGATGAACTGACAGGTCTATCAAGAGCTTTCATTTATGCAGGTACACCGTCTGTTTGCGTAAGCCTGTGGGATGTTTCAGACACTTCCACATCTGAATTAATGGAGAAATTCTATTTTTATCTTAAAGAAGGAAAAACAAAATCTGAAGCACTGAGACTTGCAGAATTAGATACAAAAAGAAAATATCCTCACCCCTTTTTCTGGGCTCCTTTTATTTTAATCGGAGACTGGGAGTAGTGAGTGGTGAGTGGAAATATCTGTCACAACCAGTCATGAAAACCTTTCCTCCCGTCACGCGTTACGCGTTACGCGTCACGTTTCTCATATGAATTATTTTAACTGTAATTCCGTTTTTCCGGCAAGCATCTCTTTCTCTGTATTAATACGGCATATCTCCCTGGCCATATAGTACATAATTTCAGTTATATAATTCAAAAAAGAAATATTCCTTATAACACCTGATGTTTCATAGGTTATTGTTTCTCTGTCAATCTTGATATTTACCAGTTCTCTTATGGCAAGTAAACTTTTTCTCAGTTCCGGAGTAAAGAGGGGTTTTAAATCAGAACTTGATGTCACGATAAAAGAGGATTCAAAATCTTCATCACTCGTAACAGTTTCTTCATGAAAAAAACGTTTCGTCATAACTGCCGAATCAAAGAGACCTGTAACAAATCTCTGGAAAGGATATGAAGGGCATATAGTTAAATTATAATTGTTCCCGGCAGGAAGCTTCATTACTATACTGGTATAGACACTTTTTTTTCTTCCGGAAACATCAAAAAGGCATAATTTAAAATCAAGGCCTCTGAAAAGTCCTTCTACAGAGGGCTTTATATCCCTCAGTCCAAGGAGATTGCCATGGTACAGTTTAAGACCTTCCTGAGAGGCAAATTTTTGCCATACATTACGGGTTAATTTATGATCTATATAAACTATAAGAGCAATAATCATGGCAGATATGGTAATAATAGATATAATATATGTAAAAATCAACAGAATATCTTTCATAATTTTTTTCGAGAGAGTAATATTCTACTCTGCAAAAGCCCCCATATAAATACTTTTTACTTTACCTGCTTTATCGAAAACAAACATTATGCCCCAGTAAATAGTTCCACAGAAGGCACTTTTATTTGCCAGGCTCGACTTATCTAAAACATGGCCAAGTGAATCTGATAATATATAATTTTTTCTTACTTTACTTTCCTGATCGCCTATTTTAACATCCCTGAGGGTTCCTTTTTTACATGGTGATTCTATGGCTATAAAAATCACCTTTTTCTCATTTAAATCAACAGAAATTTCAATTCCTTTTGTTTTATAGATATAATGCTGAACTTTATATCCAGTTGCAGGTTCTTCTGCCGGTACTGTTTTCTTTTCAGGTTCTCCGAGCAGTTCTATAACTTTTGATATATTATCTCCGAGAGCTATACCTGCAAGCTTTTCATCGTCAGGCCCTTTTGCCTGAGGAAGAGCGGCACTGTTTCCATAGCTTAAACAGAATAAAAGAATAAACAGATTACAGAATATAATCTTTGTAAACTTTATCATTTTCTAAATCCTTCTCTCTGTAGAATTTATTATCTATTCTAGTAGATTTTAAACTTTTTTACAATAGCTGCTGTATTTTATTTCGTAACGTGTAACGCGTGACGCGTGACGAGAGGAATATAAATTAACTTTTCATGTTACTATAAAACCTCTACAAGAATATCTGTCAATTCTTTTTCTGTCAGCAATACGGGATTACCTTTCATGCTGCTTGCCTTCCCTGACTGTGCTACTACAGACTGTATATCCTGTTCACTTAAACCGTATTCAGACAGAGATGGAATAGCAAAATCACTGCATAGAGAGTAAAGCCAGTCCAGTCCATCTGAAATTGTTCCGGACATGTTCCCTGTAAGTAGTCGGGACACTTCTGTATAACGTTCAAGGGCAGGATTACCAGGGGATCTTTCCTCTAAAGCTTTTACATTGAATTTCATAACTACAGGCAGTAATCCTGCACAGATTGCACCATGAGGTGCATTGAACATGCCTCCAAGAGTCCCTGCAAATCCATGAACTGCACCGAGTTTTGCATTGGCAAGGGCCATACCTCCGAATAAACTGGCAAGAGCCATATCTTCCCTGGCAGATAAATCACTTCCATTCTCATAAGCCTTACTGATTGATGGGGCAGCTCTCTTTATACCTTCCCGGCAGAGTGTATCTACAATAGGATTTGGGCTGTTGCACACATATGGTTCTATAAGCTGTGTAAGAGCATCAAGGCCGGTGCTTGCAGTAACAGAAGGAGGAAGCGAAAGGGTCAGTTCAGGATCTATTACTGCAATCTTCGGTATCATAAGATTACTTCTCAGACTTACCTTTACTTTATGTTCAGGTGAAAATAAAACGGCATTTTTCGTTACTTCAGAGCCTGTCCCTGCAGTAGTCGGAATGGCTATATAAGGAGCAGGAGCCTCTGTGAGAGGTTTGCCTTTTCCTATGACTTCAAGATAATCTAGAATATGGCCTTCAGCGGTCATCATGGCAGAGATAGCTTTCCCTGTGTCAAGAACGCTTCCGCCGCCTGCGCCAATGATAAATTCACATTTTTTCTCTTTTGCCATGGCTGTACCCATCATAACCATGTCTATAGAAGGCTCACCTGATACACTGAAGATAAAAGGTGAAATATACTTCTCTTTTAACAGGTCAATTAACCGTGACGATCTTTCGAAATTACTTCCTGTAACCAGTAATGCTTTCCGGCCAAATACAGCGGAAAGAGAAGGTACTTCCTTCATAGTGCCTGAGCCGAACACTATTCTGGCAGATGTGGCAAACTCAAATTTCATAGGATAAACCCCATCCCTTCTCATCGGGGAATATGTTTGTATATTTTATACTTGTCCTTGGTTCTGCCATCATAGATGCCACTGTATCACGCCATTTTGCATAATGGGCAGTTTCTTTGTGTTTTGCAGGGTCATCTGTGGTGCGGTAAACTTCAACAAGGACAAATCTTGTCGGATCATCTGACTGCTGTATCACGTCAAACCTGGCAATTCCCGCCTCTTGAACACTGTTTTTTGCATTTTCTACAGATGCTTTTTTGAAGGCTTCAATATATTCCTCTTTAACATGGACAAAAACATGAACTATTAACATAATTACTGCCTCCTTATAGAGAAAGAATATTTATAGAATAAATTATACATTGGTCTGATTATTATGTATAGTAGTTATATAAAATAATGTCTGAAAATCTATAAACAGTGAGCAGTGAATAATAATGACAGATATTTAATATTTACGTCCCTTTAACTATATGTTATTATTAAGGAGTAAAATATTTATCCATTAATAAAATTTCTGTAGAAAGGATGATAGTAAAATGAAAGAAACTATGGGTCTAAAAATTTTTATTCTATTTTTCGTTATAATGTTTTGTTCTGTCTTCGGAGCCGATGCTCAGCAAGTATCTACTATTAAAGTCGGATTATATCCATATGGTGTAGCAGTCCATCCTTCCGGCACAAAGGTCTATGTGGCAAACAGTGGCAATGATAATATATCAGTAATAGATACTGCAGATAACAAAGCCGGTTCTGTAAAAGTCGGATTATATCCGGGCGGTCTGGCAATTAATCCAGAAGGAACAAAAGCTTATGTGGCAAATTGCGCAGGTGACACAATATCAGTAGTAGATATTTATAAATATACCCTTATTGACACAATTAAAGTGGGTTTATACCCATGTGGTGTTGTAGCTAATAAAGAAGACAAAAAAGTTTATGTCGCAAATTACGGTTCAGATACTGTATCTGTAATAGATATTCCTACCAGAAATGTAACTCATATTAAAGTTGGCCTGAAACCCTGCGGTCTGGCACTCAGTTCTGATGGACAAAAACTTTATGTAGCAGGTTATAAGGTAGACGTAATAGATACTACAAGTAATACTCTTATAGGTTCTTATGATGTTGGTTCATACAGATCTTATGGAATAGCAGTTAACAGAGATAATACAAGAATTTATGTGGTAAATTATGGAAGTGATACTCTATCAGTAATTGATACTACCAGTAACAAAATATCCAGCATCAAGGTAGGATTATATCCCTTTGGTGTAGCTATTAATTCTTCCGGCACAAGAGTTTATGTTACAAACAGCGAGGACAATACTGTTTCAGTAATAGATACTTCTAATAATAATGTTATAAACACCATTAAAACAGGTTTAAGACCTTATTGCCTGGAAATCAGCACTGATAATAAAAAACTCTATGTGGCAAATAACGGTGAAGATACTTTATCAGTAATAAATATTACCGATCAATAAGCTTTATTAAAAATTACCTTCCCTGAAATTATCAGGAGAAGACAGGTCAATTCTGAAAAGGATCCCTCTGCCTCCTGTAAAAGTTACACCGGGGAAGGTAAAATTTCTTCCTATTTCGACAAATCCGAATTTCTTATGGAGAGTTATTGAAACAAGATTTTTTGCATTGGAAAAATAATAGGCTGTTGCTGCATATTTTGCTATAAAGTCCAGGCGAAAAGCAGTTAATTCTGTTGCGACTCCGCAAAACCTGAATTCAGGAGACACTATTATGCCCAGTAAATACCATCCTTCCGGGGCAATACTTACAGGAGAATTAGGAGGCGGAAAAAAATAACCTGCCCTGGCAAAACCTGCAATTTTTTCACCAATCTGAGCTACAATGAGAAGTTTTTTATCATCTGCCTTTAAAATTTCTTCCTGAAAACATTTCAAATGAGTTTCATATCTACCGCCTTCCCTGCTGTGTTTTATAGATGCAAGGCAGGGAATATCTTCAGAAACTGCAGGGCGAATCTGTAATTTTCCAGTTAATTTTAAATTTTTCTCCGGTTTTACAGATAGATAATCTGAAAAAAATTTCATATTATGTATATCGGAGTAATTCAGAAAAACTTTATAGAGTCCAGTAAATTTCGCAAAAAAAGCAAGAAACGGGTGGTTTTCCTTTTTTATATATTGTAATATAAACGTGATGGGTAGAATTAACCAATCAGTAATAAAAAGAGGTGTTTTTACTATGACAGATTATGAACTTATTGAAAAATCTATTATTTATCTTGAAGAAAATTTTCAGGCCCAGCCTTCTCTGGAAGAGATTTCATCAAAACTGAATATAAGTCAGTTTTATTTTCAGCGCATGTTCAAACAATGGGCAGGCATAAGCCCGAAAAGGTTTCTCCAGTTCCTTACAGTGGAATATGCAAAGAATTTGCTAACAAAATCCAGGAGTGTTCTGGATGTAGCATATGAAACAGGCCTGTCAGGACCGGGCAGACTTCACGATACCTTTATATCTGTCGAAGCAGTAACTCCCGGAGAGTATAAAAGTAAAGGTGAAGGACTCAGGATTTTTTACGGAATAGAAGAAAGTCCTTTCGGTAAATGCCTGATTGGTTCTACTGAAAGAGGCATATGCCACTTTTCTTTTTTAACAGATGACATAGAGGAAATTAAAAATCTAAAATCTCAATGGGAAAAATCAGATTTTTTAGAGAACAGGGATATTACAGGTAAATTGATAAAAAAAATATTTCCATCAGATACAATCCAGGAAAAACCTTCTATAAAACTTTATCTCAAAGGCACTAATTTTCAGATAAAGGTATGGGAAGCTTTATTGAAGATACCGGCCGGGTCTGTATGTTCCTATGAAGATGTGGCAAAATATACGGGAAATTCAGGAGGAACAAGATCTGTTGCCACTGCTATAGCAAATAACCATGTAGCCTATTTAATCCCATGCCACAGGGTTATAAGAAAAAGCGGTATAACAGGAAATTACAGATGGAATCCTGCAAGGAAGAAAATAATGATTGCCTGGGAAAGGGCAAAATCTGTAACAGAATAGATTAAATTACTGCTCACCAGTTTCATTACATGTGGCGACTAACTGTTAATTATATTGACTTATTTGAATTTTTTAGTATAATTTTATTATGAGAAGAAATACGATAACAATCATTGAATTAATAATAATTCTCTGCGTAATAGTTGTAGCTGTCAGGGTGTGGAATTATAAGTTCCATAAGGCAGTTTATACTCCTATTCCTATTGCCAGTAATACATTATCTTTTACTCCTACACCTTGTAACACATTATCTCTCACTCCTCCGCCAACTCCTACGCCAGTTAATTATCCAACATTAAAGCACCTTAATGAAAAATGCCCTGAATGCGGTAAAATGAAGATATATGAACGTTGTTATGAAGGAATGGAACAGAGTGGACAGATGTTTCTTATGATAGAAAAAAAATGTAATAATTGTGGCTGGCAATGTTCAACCAGATATTGACTTATATGGCTCTATTTTCTTCATTTCACCTGATGATGTTACATTTATTACATGGTCAAAATTATCAAAACCCTTCAGAGGATCAATATTAGCCACATTCAAAGAAGCAAAAATATTTCTCTCGAAAATAACAGAATATACATATTCGTTTTCCTTATTGCCTGTTTTCGAGTTGAGTCTCTGTGTATATGCAGATATTAATATCTTCTTTATATTATGGCTTATATTAAATAAATTACCTGCAAAGAAAAAGGCGAGGCCAGAGACACATGTTACATAATCTTCATTCAGTTCTTTTTTCGTTTTATCTTTTATTGATATTTTGCCTCCTGAAAGGAGTGATACTTTTTTCTGAGGTATATTTTCTATTTCAGGGAGATCCAGATCTACAAGCAAATAACCTTTACCGGCATCATATTCATAATCAAGGGAAAATTCTACCGGTAAAGTCATGGATTTCAGTAAATGTTCGATGGATTTATTTATATAATCTTCAGGGGAGGTACTTTTTTCCTGAAGATCTTTCTTTATTTTTTCATATTCTTCTTTTTTCTTTATATATTCTGCTCTTTTAGCTTCTCTTTTCTGAACTTCAAAATTATCTCTGTCTTTTTGCCATTTCTCCAGTAATTTCTGATATTCTGTTGCCATATGACTTTCTACATATTCATGCCTCTTTTCATCATTTGTCCAGAAAAACACACTTGAGACTTCTTTTTTTGCCTTTTCTTCAAGTATGGCACGGCATTCTTCCATAAATGGCTCAGGTACAGGATAAGGTTTTATTTCAGATTCCTCTGGCTGATAATTGTTCAGATTTTCCTCTGTCATTATTCCGGGAGTATATTTAAACATATTTATAAATTTTAAATTCTCTCCCTCTATTTCCTCTTTCTTTTTATTACAGAGATCTTCTAAAAGCTCTTTAAAAAGATCTGTTTTCTTTATTTTTCTCAGAAGACTTTCCTCTGTAATTTCACGTCCTTTTTCATCATAGATAAAAGTTTTCCCTGTATCATCCATATCAAGGGAAATATTCATATCTATATCATTAGTTTTAATCCTTTTACTCTTAGAGGTCCTGCCGGAACCTCCCAGTATCTGTCTTCTGTCAGACAATCCTGTTCCAGGTATTCCTGTATTTAAAAACACTCCCTTTGAGCCCACATTAATAGAAGCACCTTTCACACCTGCAGTAAAACTTAACCCTGACGGGGAAATATTTATAGACAGACCTTTTGCAATTGTTATCCTTTTTTGAAATCTCATCTCAGTAAAACCTCTCTTTTCCGGTATAATAATATATAAATTCTTTCTATGGCAACGTCTTTCCTTTATAAAGGCAATATGGAAAAAGTGTCAAAAATTGGACAGAAGCTAACCTCTAACCCAGCTTCAGCAGAGTCACTAAAAAAATGACGTAAATAAAGAGGTTTAAAATTTTTCCTTCACTATCTTAACTGTTTCAAAATTTTTTTCGTAATTTTCTATCATCATTGGCAAAGTTATGTTATAATAATAACGTAATTACAAGAATAAGTCAATAGTATAAAAAAATAAAAATATGTATAAATTTTATTTGAAAGTCATAAATATATTAAATAGTAAAGCTCTCAATTTTTACCTCTATAAAATTCAGGAAAATAGTGACGGAATTTTTACGCAAAACTAATATATAGAATAACAGGATGGGAAAGAACGTCGAGAAGGAGAGAATTTCACAACAGGATAGTCGAGTTTAGTTGAAAGTTGTCATATGAAAGGAATGGTTAAAGAATGAGAATTAATGGAAAAACAGCGAAAGCAGCCTTTATCTGGATTGCCGCAATAATATGTTTATTAATGTGCGCTGCAACTGGCTATACAGAAAATAATATTGGCCAGGCGGATAACAGCGATAAGGCACAGGAAGAAAAGTTAAATGAGCAGCAAGAGAATTATGATGCTCACAGATCTTATGTAAAAGTCCATTTTAACGATGATGAAATGGATTTCTGGTTTGGATGGGTTCTCGGAAATATCTCAGGCGGTGGATGCGAGATTGGTGAAGCTATGTATGTAGCAGGCAAAATCAAAGACGGAGACCCGAAAAGCTGGCAGGATGAATGGGAAAAGATGGCCCTTCGAATTGAGGCGCGGGCGGAAAAGTCCCTAGCTGCCGGGCATAAAATAAGTGCAGGAGATGCTTACAGGAGAGCCTGCGTCTGCTACAGAGCGGCTCTTATTTCAATGATGCCGGATAATCCCAGGTTCAAGACCCTTGCCGCCGGAGCTCGTTCCTGCCTGCAGAAGGCAGGGAAGCTTTATGATCCGCCACTGGAATATATAGAGATCCCTTTTGAAAACACAGTAATGCCCGGCTATTACATGAAAGCTGATAAAAGCGGCAGGAAGTGTAAGACTTTGATTATGATCGGCGGAGGCGAGACATTCGCAGAGGACAATTATTTTTACATAGGGCAGGAAACTGTTAAAAGAGGTTATAACTTCCTCACTGTAGACCTCCCTGGTCAGGGCACCCTTCCCATGGAAAAACATTTCTTCCGGTATGACACAGAAATTCCTATGAAGGCCGTTCTGGATTACGCATACAGCCGCCCGGAAATAGATCGGGAAAAACTGGCGGTTTTTGGGATCAGCAACGGCGGTTATTTCGTTCCCCGGGCTGCCATGTTTGACAGTCGCATTAAAGCTGTGGTCGTCAGCGCTGCGGTGGTTGACAATTATCGTATGTTCAAACAAATGCCCTTCGCCACGGACACACAGGAACAAATAGACAGATGGCCCCCCTTCAAACATTCTATTATATCTGTCGTTACCTGGCGATGGGGACTGGATCCTTCAGACGTGAAAGGTCAGGTTGAAAAGAACAGGAATTTTCAGTTTGATCCTTCAAAGATAACCTGTCCCTTCCTTGACCTGATTGGCGAGGGTGAGTATGTCAATGAAGAAACAAAGAAACAGCAGAAAGAATGCATGGACGGACTACCCAACCCCAATAAGAAATTTGTCGTAACGCCTCTCAACGAAGGAGCTTCCGAACACTGCATAAATTTGAATCGAAGCCTGATGAGCCAGGTTGTCTTTGACTGGCTGGATGAAGTTTTTAAGACGGAGATGACAATGATGAAAATTACTCGAATTTATGCCGGCACAGACGGTGAATCCCATTTTGAAGATATGGAAATACCTCTTTTGAACGATGAACCATGTCTGAACTCTTCAGATCCTCAAAAAGCGACAGACATAATATTTCTGGAAACTAAGGGAGATTTTGATTTTCACAGGGCCCCTCAAAAGCAGTTTGTTATTTTTCTTGACGGAGGCGTTGAAATCGAAACAGGCAGCGGCGCCAAAAAGACCTTCAACGCCGGAGACATCCTCCTTGCCGAGGATACTACTGGCCGGGGGCACATCGTCCGTTCATTAGACGATAAACATCACAGAGCAATTTTTATTACTTTAAGCAAATGAGGGTCGCAGAGGCATGAATATAGGTAAAATTATGATCCACAATTATAAGACATCTTATAGTTTTCTCCATATTATTATGTTAATATATATTTAAACAATAAAATATTGGAGAAAGAATATGGATAAAAAAAAGCAGATAAGTGAATTTCAGGGCAACCTGGGGGTATTTTATACAAAGGAAGGCCTCTATGATCTTGCCAGAGAAGCCTTTAAAAAATCTATTAAATATGACAGTAATTCTGCCAGTTCTCTTTCCAACATGGGGTATATTTACCTCCTGGAAGAAAATTATGAAAAAGCACTGGATTACTTTCATAAAGCCCTGGAATTAAATCCAGGTCTTGCAGAAACCTACTGTAATCTTGGCATTGCCTATGGAAGAACAGGAGAACTTGACAGGGCATTTTCTCATCTCAAAAAAGCCCTGGAGGAAGATCCGTCACTTGTGGAAGCCTATATAAATCTTGGCCATTTATACGGAAAAATTAATAAATATAAAGAAATGATGGATGAATGCGAAAAAGCTATAAAAATAAACCCAAAAGCCATAGAAGGATATATTAATTTCTCTTACTGCTGCGGGAAACTCGGTCTTTTTAAGGAAGGTATAGAAAAACTAAATAAAGGCCTTTCTGTAGATAGCGAACACAGTGCTGCCTTTTCCAATCTCGGTGTTCTTTACGGGGAAATAAAAGATTACGACAGGGCCGTAGAATCATTGAACAAAGCTATTTCTATCAATCCTTCCTCACCTGTATCATATTCTAACCTTGGAGTCATTTATTATAAACAGGGCAATTACGAAGAATCGGAAAAGAGTTTCAATAAGGCGCTGGAACTGGACAGAAATTTCCTGCAGGCAAAAGCCAATCTCTCAGAATTTTATAAAGAACTGGAAAAAACAGGAAAGAGAACAGGAGCTATTACAAAAGAATTTTCGCCACATGGAAAAATGTCAGGAGACTCTAATAAAGATGTTACAAAAGAACTGAAAAAAACAGATAAAGAATTACTGAAACTTCAGGAATATATGAGATTAAATCAGGAAGATCCGGAAGGCTATGTCAACCTGGGAGACTATTATATAAAACTTAACATCTACGAAGAAGGAGTAACATGTTATCAGAAAGCACTGAGTATTGATCCCTATCATATAAAAGGTCATTTCAAACTTGGCATGGCCTATAAAAATAAAGGACTTAATCTTCTTGCAGAAAGTGAGTTCAAAAAAGTAATAAAAATCAGTCCGAGACACTTCAATGCTACATTACAGATGGGAATATTACTTCTGGAAAAGGGAAAGAAGGAAGAAGGGCTCAAAGAGTTTTTAAAAGCAGTAAGACTGAAAGAAGATAACCCTTCGGCACATATGCACCTTGGCCTTGCCTTTAAAGCTATGGGGAAATATGAAGAGGCCTTAAAAGCTTTTAATGATTGTCTCAGATATGATCATGATAATGTAGAGGCATGTTTCAATTCAGGCTTTATTTATTATGAAAGAAAAGATTATAATAAAGCGGAAGAACAGCTAAAGACTGCCATAAATAAAAATCCTTCACATGGAGACAGTCACTTATACCTGGGAAATACATATTATAAAAAGGATATGTTCTTTCAGGCTCTGGACAGATATAAAAGCGCCATTAAAATTAAACCTGATTGTGCAATTGCCTATTCAAATATGGGAGCAGTTTTTAATAATATTGAAATGCTTGAAGAAGCGGAAACCTGTTATCTGAAAGCACTGGAAATAGATCCTTCTCTTTTTGAAGCCCATTTAAATCTTGGTGTTCTCTATCAGAAGAAAGGAAAATATGAGAATGCCATAAAAGAAATGAACATGTATATTAATTCCTCCGGCGGACAGGATGTTGAAGAAATAAAGAAAAAGATAAAAAAAATGCAAAGTCATACATCTAAGAGTCTTAAAAATTATGATAAAAAAATATAGGAATGACAATTAAATAACTGTCTCAAATATATTAAATCGTAACGGGTAACGCGTAACGCGTGACGCGGGGAAAGAGACTATTAATAAATTTCCATTCCATAGTCTTAAAAAGAGGTGAAAAATTATAAAAGCAGGTTTCATACAGGCTTTAGATCCGGGAAAATCAGATATATTTGATTATGAATATCCTCCCCTGGGACTTTTTTATATTTCAGGTTATTTGAAGAAATATCTGAATTTCAGGAATATATTTCTGGCACATGAGATTCAGAGTCTTATAGAAGAACAACCTGATATAGCAGGTATTTCATCAAATAGTTTTAATTTTAAAGAAGCCATAAGAATATCGGAAGAAATAAAAAAACATCTCTCCATACCTGTAATAATAGGAGGCCCTCATATAAGTATATTACCTTACTCCCTTCCAGAAACAGCAGATATAGGTGTAATTGGAGAAGGAGAGGAAACAGTTAAAGAACTCCTGGAAATTTATATGAGAGATGGAGTATTTGTTCCTGAAAAACTTTCATCTGTAAAAGGTATAGTCTATAGAGAAGGAAAGATAAAAAAAGTAACTTCTCAGAGAGAAGCAATAAAACCTCTTGACAGAATTCCCATACCTGATAGAACTCTTGATAGTGAAACAGACTGGACACCATGTATTATTACATCAAGGGGATGTACATACAAATGTAAATTCTGTTCCCTTTCTTCCTGTGTGCAGAAATTCAGAAGTTTTTCCGTAAAACACATAAAACAGGAACTTTATGAGATAATAAACAATATAGAAAACTACCCACATGTAAGGATACTGGATGATGTATTTGCACTGAACATAAAAAAACTGGAAGAAATAAAAAATTTTATTCTGGAACATTCTTTTCAGAAAAAGGTCAGTTTTGATTGTTCCGTAAGAGCAGATCTATTTACGGAAGAAGTCTGTAAGATATTAAAAGACATGAATGTAACAAGAATTCTCCTGGGAGCGGAATCAGGGTCGGACAAAATCCTTAAATATTACAGAAAGGGTCAGACAGTAGAAGATAATCAGAGAGTGTTAGATCTTTGTTATGACTATGGTATAGAAGTTACTGCATCCTTTATAATAGGAGCACCTCCTGAAACAGAAGATGATCTTAAAGAAACCTATAATTTTATAACTAAGAACAGGGAAAAATTCTGGAATGTCCATGTTAATCCCCTTGATCCGTTACCGGGAACGGAAATATGGAATTATGCAAAAAAAAGAGGTCTTGTTTCAGATTATGATGAAGAAATAAAAAGTGTTAATTTAAGTGAATATCTAAGTGACGACCTGTTCAGGGAATATATAAAGGCCTTCCTTGAATTAATCTGTTTTGACGTGGAAAAACATTTTACTGTTGCACAGAAACTTATGGAAGATTTTTATGGTGAAGAGTGAAGAGTGAAGAGTGAAGAGTGGTTATAATCCCTTCACCCTTCACAGATCACCCTTCACTGATTATAACTGGTCACTGATAAAAGACCAGAGGGAAAATTTATGGATAATGTAAAAAAAATTCTTGAAGAAAACAAATTTAATGAAGCAGAGGAAATTCTCAGGGAATTTACAGCTAAAAACCCTCATGACGGACAGGCTGTTTATTATCTGGCTTACTGTCTTTTCAGCCAGGATAAATTCGAAGAATCAGTCAAATACTTCATGATACTCGGAGAACTTATACCTGATGAGCCGGAAATCCACTATATGACAGGCAGAGCTTTTTTTAATAAAGACAGTTATAAAGAAGCAATCAAATATTTCAAAAAAGCTTTAAAAACAGGTCTCTCCGGTAATAATCTCCTTAAAGCCAGACATTTACTCGCCCTTTCTTACTGTGGCAGTAAACAATTCAACTCTGCGGAAAAAGTGGTGAGATATGGCATATCAAAGGCTCAAGAATATTATCCTTATTATGATCTTCTGGGAAGGATATTAATATCCCGTATGGATTATAGAAGGGCAAGAGACATATATAATAAAATGATAGAAGTGAAATCAGGCCGACCAGAAGATGTTTTATTTCATATAGCCTTTACATATATAATAGAAAACAAAATAAACATAGCCGTAAATAAACTTGAAGAAATTTTAACTGAAAGGGAAAATCATTTAAAATCACACTATACCCTGGCTGCTCTTTACTTCCATTCTGATAACATGGAAAAAGCAGTGGCACACTGGAAGAGATGTGTAGAACTTGACCCGGAGAAACTTGGCAGGAAGGCTCTTGTTAATATAATGCTCAGTGAGAAGTGAGAAGTGAGAAGTGAAAAGTGAATGATGAAAAGTGAGTAGTGAAAAGTGAGAAGTGAGAAGTGAAAAGTAGGGGTGAACCTCGTGTTCGCCCTGTGAGGCTTAATCACGCATTACGCATTACGCATTACGCATTACGCATTACGCATCACGCATTACGCATTACGCATCACGCATCACGCATCACGCATCACGATTTACAAGGAGGAACATCGATGATAGAAACCCATGCCCATCTGGATTCTGAAAGATATGATGAAGACAGAGACTCTGTCATTAAAGAAGCTTTTAATAATGGTATTACCTGCATAATAAATGTGAGTTCAGATAGTTCATCCCTTGATAGAGTAAAAACTCTGGCTGAGAAATATGAGAAAATTTATATGACAGTTGGAATACAGCCACATTCTGCAGGTGAGATGAACAGTGATATTTTAGAATTAATAAAATCTATGGCAAAGGGAAAAAAGGTTGTAGCCATAGGAGAAATAGGCCTTGATTATCATTATAATTTTTCTCTTCCAGACATTCAGAGGCATGTTTTCAGAGAACAGATAAAAGTGGCAAAAAAAGCAAATCTCCCTCTGGTAATCCATACAAGGGAAGCTTTTGAGGATACATTAAATATATTGAATGAAGAAAAAGGAGCAGATACAGGCGGAGTAATACACTGTTTTACAGAAGATTTAAATCAGGGAAAAATCTTTACAGATATGGGATTTTATATAGGTATAGGAGGAGCAGTTACATTTAAAAATACAAAGTTACTTCAAGAGGCAGTTACAGAAATTCCTCTGGAGAAAATAATACTGGAAACAGACTGTCCCTATATGACGCCTGTACCACACAGAGGAAAAAGGAATGAACCATCCTATCTGAGGTTTATTGCAGAGAAAATAGCGGAACTGAAGAACATCACTGATGAAGAAGTGAAGAAAGTAACAGAAGAAAATGCTATAAAACTGTTCCGTCTGCCGTAGGGGCAAAAAGCCCCTACAGAAATTTTACGAACCAAGATCTTTCAGCATATCTTTTGCTTCATTAACAAATTTGCCGGCAGGATCAAGCTCTATGACCTTCCTGAAATAGTTTACAGCCTCTTCGTCATCAAAGTCTTTTTCATAGGCATAGGCAAGATTCATATAGGCTTCAATAAAACTCGGATTCAGTTCAATGGCTTTTCTGTAACATTTCATTTCCTCTTCAAGATCCCCTCTGTATCCATGAATGACTCCGAGAGTATTGATGGCTTTATAAGAATCAGGATAAACTTCAAGAGCTTTTCCACACTCTTTAAGTGCTTCCTCATGTTTATGGTCAAAGTAATAGGTCAGGGCAAGGTGATAATGGGCTGAAAATGGGTTGGGTATTGTTTCCAGAGCTTTTTTTAATTCTCTTTCTGCCATATCATATTTTTTAAGATTCATATAACATATGCCAAGATTAACACGTACATATGGATAAGAATGATCTATATCCAGTATTGCTTTAAACTTTTCAGCAGCTTTTTCGTAATCTTCTTTATCCAGCAAAGACACTCCTTCTTCTGCCAGAGAAGCTATCTTCTTTTGTTTTTCATCCATAAAACAAACCTCCTAATTATATTTTAAACCCTCTTGATTAACCCTTAAAAAAGAATTGTAACATAATTCAATGTAATATTCAATTATTTATCTATTTCTTCTTAAATGCATTTTCAATACTTGCAATTAAATCTTCATATTCAAAAGGTTTCATAACATATCCGGCAGAACCTAATTCCATGGCACGTGTAATATCCTGGGTTCGTCCCATTGAAGTTAACATTATAACAGGAATCGCCCTGGTTTCATCTTTTTCTTTTAATTTACCAAGTATATAAAAACCATCATACACAGGCATCATAATATCCAGTAATATTACATCAGGCTTTTCCAGAAAAGCTTTCTCCAGTCCTTCTGTCCCGTCCTTTGCAACTACAACCTCATAATCTTTTGCTTCAAGGGTAATTTTTATCATTCTGTTTATAAACACTTCATCATCTATTACCAGTATTTTCATAAAACATAAAACCTTTCTTGAAAAATAAATATAAAACCTATTATTCACTCAGTAAAAAACTATTTAATCACTCAGTAAAAAACTATTTAATCACTCAAGAGCACAAATTTTACCATTTTCAGTAGATATATAGAGACTGTTACCGGAAAGACATAGACCGGAAATAATACTATCAAATTTCAAAGACCATAGCTGTTTCCAGGTATTAAGCTCAAGAGCATATAAAGTTCCATCATAAAGTCCAACATAAATTACACCTGGACTTGCAGCCAGACTGACAGGCCATGTTTCATTTTTCATAGCCAGTAGTTCCTTACCTGATATGCCATCTATAACATAAAGCTTTTTATCGTAAGAGCCTGCATATATTTTATCCTCTATAAGAACAGGAATAAATATGGGGGAGTTAAACTTAAAAGACCATTTTTTTTCTCCTGTGAGTTTATCAAGGGCATATAAAATATTATCACCCTCATTGAAACTTTCTGTTCCAGTGGAGAGAGAATAGATAAAATTTTCTCCTGAAAAAGTAAAACCTGCACAACCTCCTGAATCAGTCTTCCATTTTACATTACCTTTTTCTTTGTCCAGACAGTAAACTTTTCCGCCTGAAGAGCCAAAACAAATAGTTTCTTCAGAAAAACATGGACATGACAGAGTATCTTCAAGAGAAAATTTCCACTTTACAGTACCTTTATCTGAAGTAATAGCATAGAGACTCTTATTCATCTGCCCCGGAATATAAATCAGCTTATCATCTGTTATAAGAGGAGAATAGCCGCTGCTGCCGGCATCTCTTAAAAAAGACCATATTTTTTCACCTGACGAGATATTTATGGCGTAAACCATACCATCTTCACTTTCAAAATAAAGCTTTTTTTCATCTATTGCCGGTGTTGACATTACAGGAGATTCTCCCTGAAAATACCAGTCAATTTTACCTTTTTCTCCGTCTATACAGTAAATCCTACCGTTATCTGCCCCTGTATAAATTTTGCCTTTCATAAAAACAGGAGATGAAGTAAAGCTTATTTTACTTTTAAGAGATAAAGACCATTTCTCTTTTCCTGATATTATAGAAGTATTATTTACAGAACCTGTATGTTCTGAATTACCTCTATAACATGGCCAGTTCTGTTCCGAAGAACTCAGAGAAACAAGAGGGGCAAAAATCCATCCTCTTCTTCCGTCATTCAGTTCTATTTCATACCAGTCTTTCTTTTCAGATAAGAATTTTAATTTCTGACTCTCCTTTATCTGAGAAATAATTTTATAATCAAGACCCGGGCCGGATCTGATGTTAAGAGTATCTCCGCCGGGACAGATAACATATTCACTCTCTCTGGACTGGCTGGCACCAAGCAGTATTATAATAATTACTATAAAGAAAATCTTTACACTCGTCAAACCAATCTCCTCAAAGGGTTTTTATATTTCGTGACACGTGACACGTAACACGAGGATAAATTGAACTATAAATATTTTACCCTATAAATTCATTTTGTTCAATAGATAATAGTTTCAATTGTTGCCAGGTAATCTGAAAAAATGTATAATTTATAATATAGTACAACTTATTGTAAAGCTTGAAGAAAGGCAGGTCACAATTTATGAAAAAAAATATTTTAATAATCATTTCAATTATGTTTATAGTCTATTTCGCAATATTCGCAAAAAACGGAGAAGGACTTGTGCTGTTCACCAGTGAAGGAAATCTCTGGACCATAAGTTCAGAAGGAATGAATGAAGAAAAGGTATGTGATGTAAGTGAATATAAGGAATTGCTTCTATCACCTGAAAGAAAAAAACTTGCAGGCATAAAAGAAAATGATCTCTTCATTATGAACTGGAATGGCACATGTGCGGTAAATGTATCAAGAAGCGGTGAAATAGAAGCTATTAATAATTTTTCACCTGACGGAAGTAAAGTAGTATGTGCAGCAAAAGCAAAGCCGGAAGACAGTAAAGGAGTGTTAGGTATCATATCTGCAGATGGAACAAAATATGTAAAGATAAAAGAATTTATGATAACTCCGAAACAGAATATATCCTGGTCTCCTGCAAGAGAAAAAATAACCTTAATAGTACAGAATAAATTATATATTGTACCAAGCAGCGGAGAATGGTTAAAAAATCCCGGCGGTGATAAACTAAAAAGTCTGTCACCTTACAATCCTTCCTGGTCGCCAGACGGGGAAAGAATAGCCTTCCGGGCAAACAAATCAGGAACAGGTGATGTGTGGATTATCAATGTAGAAAATGGTGGTATGAGGGCTCTATTCAATTCAAAGGTAAATAAAAAAGGAGAAACTCTCACCTCTCCTCAATGGTCTCCGGGAGGAGATTTTCTTGTATTTGAAGTGCCTGATAAAAAAACAAAAGAAAACAATATATATATGATTAATCTTAGTGGGAATGCCAGATTACTCGGCAAAGGATATAAACCTTTCTGGAGTGCAGACGGAATGTATATTCTTGCCCTGAGTGAAGAAGGGAAAATGCGTATACTCAATACAGGTACGGAAAGTTATGGATCAACATCTTACTGTCCTCCCTGTATATCGTTAGATTTTTTAAAAATTGTCTATACTAATCCTGTAAAAAAAGAGGTCTGGATTGTAGACCTGGAACAGAATGAAACAGGGTTTCTTACAGGAGGCAGATCTTCTGCACTGGGATGGGTAGATAAGTGAGTAGTGAGTAGTGAGTAAAAATATTCTTTATTTTTACTCACTGCTTACCCCTTATAAGCTTCATCCTGTTCTATATTTGAAAGAATCCAGTCAAATTCGCCGGAGGTTATCTTGCTGTCACAGTATTCACATATGCCTGCCATACTGACCTTTATATCAGCACCACAGTTGGGACAGGTATTTTCTTTCTTTTCTTTTTTATCTTCTGCAAAACCGGCTCTCCTGATAAAAGTCCAGTATTCGGAAAAGGTTCTGGCTCTGTTCTTATTTCCATCCACTACCCTGCCTGTTTTATCTACAGTATAATCTTTCATACTTGCTTTAATCCTGACTGTTATACTCTCATAATAGGCATCCTGTTCTATCTTAACATGAGCAATAGAAAGAATTTCAATATCTTCAATGCAGTTTCGAAAACCTTCTTTTTTATATCTTTCTATCCAGTATCTATGGGTTGCAAAGAGATGGTCTGTCTCAAAAGGACGTGATAATTCCCAGTTACAGGTTGACCAGGCATTCTGGAGTGTCATAAAAGTATTTCTAACCTTCTGGTTGAATTCAGTCCAGGAAAAATTGGGGTAACGCGTTTGAAAGGATCTTTTTACTGACTGAAGATTATTCTGTACCACATCAGGTCTGCCAGTGCCTCTCTCTACAGAAGTGACGGTAAATTTCAGAGGAGGTCTGGGATATTTCTCAATAGAGAGGACACTGGCTAACTGCCAGTGAAAATCACCTTTGTTTACTACCATATCACAATGAGGACATGTTCCGTCACGTTTTACTTCCAAAGGACTTCCGCAAGAAGGACAGTGGAATGATGTTATCTCTTCAGGCCCTTTAGAGAGGACTCCTTTTTTCCTCTGAAAAGTCCATATTTCTTTTACATAATATATGACAGAACTGGCTTTTGGTGTAGATCTGTATTCTGTATAATTTGCTTCGAACTCTACGGTTATTTTATCGAAATTTGATGAAGAGCTGTCTATTTTCATAATATTCGATGAACCTATTATAATATCTTCAACCTTATCGGGAGGTGATGGTGAGACACCCATTCTCTCAAGGTTTAAAATATTTTCGCTTATATAGGGAGTAAGACCTGCCCAGGATTTATCTCCTCTGGCTGTTTGAACTTTAGTATAAAGTAAATGAATAAAATCCAGGAACAGAGGCCTTGAAAAATTCGGATCTTTATGTTTATAAGTGCTTATCTTTTCTGAAAGAGCACCGGTTTTTTTGGGAGTTCTGGGTGTATAATAATTGTTCACATAGGAAGGACTCCTGTATGATGTTCCTTTTCTTGCCTGACTGGCATAATAAACAATAACCACCACTATAACAATGAGAGTAACAGGTATACCTATAACAGGTTCTTCTATTATAAGCCATATAAGTAATCTGACAAGTAAAAATATAACCTCTCCGTCTCCCCCGCCGCTGCCGTCACCGCCGCTGTATCCTCCGCCGCCACTGTCTCCTCCGCCATAGGTATGGCCTCCGCCGACTCTGGCAAATACACAGGAAATGGAAGTTATTAAGATCAATATAACAAGTAAAATGGATAATTTAATGTAAAAATTTTTCATAAATTTATTTAGCTCGTAACGCGTAACGCGTGACGCGTGACGCGTAGAGGACAGGATTAACCGATTAATAATATCTGAGTCGATTATATCTCATAATAATTTAATGTGCAATGAGAATCTTTTTCAGAAAATATGCATCTAAATATATAGAGGTAAATAAAAAAGAGGTAAGAAATATATATTATAACGGTTATACTAGCGTCACGCGTCACGCGTCACGCATTACGAGGTGATAAAAATGAACTTAAAAATAATTCTCGGTATATTAATAGGAGGTATTCTCGGTCTTGGCCTGAGTATAATTATGGCAAAAACCGGATGTGGCTGAGAAATATATAAAAATCCCTATATAGCCACTATTCTGGGTGGGTTACTGGGATTTTTTATAGCCTCAGGTGGAGGCTAAAGGTAGTGAAACGTGAAAAGTGAGATAAAATCCTTTTCACGTTTCACATTTCACGTCTTAATACTTTACTCCCTGTTTTTTCGCCTGCATCTGAACCTGCTGTGTTATATTTCTGTCCAGATTATTTTCCAGTTTTTCCGATGGTTTTTTACTGTAACCTTCACATTCGCCTGAAACACTATCTCCTGCAGAAAAAGATGCAGAAGGAGCTGAAATTGTTTTTGCCTTTTCTTCTGAAGCAAAACTGCCTGCTCCACTGTCTTTCCATGAGCTGTCACTCTTATATTTATCATCTACAACATAGCTTCTTCCACCCTGGTAGAGTATAACTTTTTCATCGCCTTTCTCATTTACAAAAGCCTGGCGGTATGTGAGATAATCGGGAGTCCCGTTTGTAGCATATGAAATCTCTTTAAAGATGGAATCTGCTGTACTGTCAAGACCGCTGCATCCTACTGTTGATATCATTATATTTTTTGACTTTGCCACTTCTATTTCATGTTTGTAATTATAATCATTTTCATAATCCATATGAGGGCCTGCATCTGCAATGAGGAATATCATTCTTGTTACTCCCTGTGTCATATCCCAGTTCATACGAACTGCTGTATGGAGTGCTTCATTAACACTTTCTTCATGATCAGATCCTCCACTGGCAGAAAGAGAATTTATTACAGATTCTACTGATTGAATATCACCTGTCAGCTCATAAGGCTGAACTACATAAACATCTCCCCTGTCTTTGTAAGCAACTACTCCGACTCTTACAAATGGTTTTGGATTACCGTTCTGAATAGAACCTATCATATTTTTCAGTTCTTCCTTTATGACTTCAATCTCGTCACCCATACTGCCTGTAGTATCAATACAGAATACTACGTCTATCTTTGGGCTCCCTGATGAACCTGGCTGAAAATTAAAATAGGTCCACGTAAGGCCTACACCCAGGAGAAGAGCTATACCGACAGCTACAAAACTGGCATAGAGTTTATTCACTTTCTTTTTCTCTACTGGGATGACTGTGACAAGAGAAGTTTCTTTCATAGAAACGCCGCATTTGCTGCAGAAGGTAGTAGAAGGATTATTGAGCTGTCCGCATTCCGGACACTTTAAAAGGGCAGGTGCATAACCGCCTGTTTCAGGGTCCACCCTCAATTGAGTATTACATGAATGACAGAGAAGATTTCTGTCGATATTTCCTGACTGGCCGCAGTTTGGACACTTTTTATTGTTTTCCATAATTTAAAGACCTCCTTTTTTCTTGCTTTTACCATTAGTCGCATATTTAAAATTTTTATTCCGGAATTTTTTAAAAAATTTTAGATAAAAAAATTAGCTTAATAAAAATTCTCAGGATTGTAAGCTCTTTTGTGTAAACCTATCATTCAATAAGGCTTTAACAGAGATTACACAAAATTTATGACACAGTTAAATTCTTGCTTTTTTTTCTCTATTAAGTTATGATGTAACAGGAGGTGATGTAATGCATAGAACTCAGATAACTTTAGGTGATAAACATTACAGGTTTTTAAAAGAGCTTTCAGGCAAAGAAAAGAAAAGTATGTCTCAGATATTACGAGAAATAATAGAAATTTATTCCGAAAAAAAAGAGGTTTTTTCTATTAAATCAATAGCCGGCATAGGAGAAGATCCTGAAGTGGATGGCAGTAAACATGACAGGTGGATATATAGATGAAGGGTAATGTATTTTTTGACACAAGTGCCATATATGGATATGTAAACCTGAGAGATCCGGCACACAACAGAATAAAAGCTTTTATCGATAATTTTAAAGGGAGACTCGTAATTACAAATTATATTTTTGATGAAATTATAACCCTTATACTTTACCGTCTGGGCCATAAAATCGCTGCAAATGTGGGGAATATACTGATGAATTCGCAGCAGATTATCAATTATCGGGTAATTGAACAGGATGAGAAAGATGGCTGGAAATTATTTTTAATGAGACATGATAAAGAATACAGTTTTACAGATTGTATAAGTTTTATCGTTATAAGAAAATTAAATATAGAAAAATGCCTTACAACTGACAAACACTTCAGACAGGAAGGCTTTGAAATTGTTATATAATTACAGGAGGATTACTATGGAATTCAATATATATAAATCATTAACAGAAGGGCCTGTACCATTCGGCAAATCAGATGACTGGTATATGGAAAGATTACCCATGAAAGCGCCTGAAGGGACAGCTTTTCATATAAACAAACATGGCTATGTGGGAGCAGAACTTGCTGCGAGAAATTTTCTGAACAACCTTGACCAGGACGTAGCAGAAAAGCGTTCTTCCAGGGTTGTCTACGGAGGAAAAGGAAGGGCGGCAAGAACTGCTTTTGATGCAATGGACATGCTCTATCATCTGAGTGAATTGAAAAAAGGTGAAACACTTCAGGTGCAGTCAGGGGCAGTATCGGCAGTTCTCCGTTTCGGCATGAGAAATGCAGTTCAGATTGCAAACAGTAATCTCATAGGAAGTCATGACACACAGGCCCATGAAGAATTTCTGGAAAAGCTGGGACTTATGATGTACGGCCAGTATACGGCAGGAAGCTGGATTTATATAGGCACACAGGGAATACTCCAGGGAACTTATGTAACTTTTCTGGAAGCCATAAAAAAAGTAAAAGATAAAATCGGGAAAAGACTTCCAAAAATACTGACAGCAGGATGCGGAGCTATGTCAGGAGCACAGGGAGTAGCAGGAACTCTGGCAGAATCTGTTATACTTGTTGTAGAACCAAGAATAGATGCCCTGGAGAAAAGACTTCGTTTTGCACAGCTTGATATTATAGCAAATAACCTTGACGAAGCACTTACTATGGCAGATAAATCTTCAGAAGAAAGAAAACCTCTGTCTATAGGTCTTGCAGGTAATGGAGGAACAGTTTATCCTGAACTCTTAAAAAGAGGGTGGATACCTGATATTGTTACAGAACAGACATGTGCCCATGACAGGCTTAAATATCTTCCTCATACAATAAGTGTTGAAGAAGCAGACTCTCTGAGCGGCGGAAGTGACGAAGACAGAAAAAAATATATTCATCTGTCTTCTGAAACACTGAAAATACATATTGAAGCAATGATTAAATTCCAGGACATGGGAGCCTATGTATTTGACTATGGAACTGGTGCAAGAAGATGGGCAGCAGAGATTGGAGTAGACATGAAAAACCCGGATGGTTCCTATAAATATCCGGGATTTGTAGAGGATCTAATAAGAGGCGGCTATTTTGCAGAAGGAAGCGGTCCTTTCAGATTCATTGCCTATAACGGCCAGGATGCCCTCCATGCCTTTGAAAATGCACTTATAAAAGAATTCAATGAAGAAAGACATAAAAGTTTTCAGATATGGATGAAAAAAGCGAGAAGTTTAAAACCGCAGGGAACTGCTTCCCGTATATGCTGGCTCGATTACCGCGACAGGGCAAGGGCTGCACAAATAATGCATAAACTCATACCACAGCATGGCTATATAGGTATAGGAAGGGATCATCTCGATGTAGGAGGAGCGGCATCTCTGGAAAGATGCACAGAAGGACTTCCCGGAGGAGCCATAGCCGACTGGGTTATGCTGGGAGCCATGGGGGTTTCTGCCATGGGAGCAGATGTTGTGTCCATTCATGGAGGAGGAGGCACAGGCATGGGTAATTCCAGAACCTATGGATATACAATCTTCCTGGATGGCACTGAAAGTTCTTTAAATATGGTAAGAAGTGTCCTTTTATTCGACCCGGCACAGGGCATAGGAAGACTTCATGCTGAAGATGTGAAGGAAACATACGGGCCGGTAAGTGAAATCAATAAAGCAGGATATATGACTGTTCCTCCTTACAGGAACAGGGCAGGTCTTGTTACTTAGGAAGTAAAGAGTGGAAATTCTAAAATATATAAATTACCGGATGCTGATAGTGATATAGATATACTTGTAGATTTTGAAAATCCAACCTTCGACAACTTTATAGATTTATTATTTTACTGTGAAGAACTATTCGGGAAGAGTGTTGATTTAATTACAGAAAAAAACTTAAGTCCTTACATAAATCTTATTTAGAAAAGGAGATATTATGGTTTGGTGAAAAAAGATGAAGTATTTTTAAAGCATATACTTGATGAAATAGATTTTATACTTGAACACAGTCAAAATCTGGAATTTGAAGATTTGATAAAAAATGAAATTCTAAAAAGAGCTTTTGCAAGAAGCCTTGAAATTATAGTAGAAGCGTCAAAAAATCTATCTGAAGAATTCAAGCAAAAACATTCAAATGTTGAATGGAGAAAAATCGTTAGATTCAGAGATAAATTAATACACGGCTATTTTGGAGTGAACTGGGATATTGTGTGGGATGTAATACAACATAAACTTGGCGAGCTAAAAAAAGAAATAATAAAGTTAATATAAATTCTGGCTCAGGTTGAATTAATGCGTGCAGAATAAATATCTGCAATGATTTCTTCAGGATTTCGAGTATCTTCCCAGCCTCCAAATTTTTCCAGAAAATCCCTGGTTGAATTTTTAGTAACACCTTCCTTCCATCCTTCTTCAAAAACTACTTTTAACTCGACAATATCAATGGTAAGTTTGTCCAGACGTTTGATTATCTCTTCACGGGTAATCATAATAGCCACACATCCTTATTTACCTTCCTTATATATAATAACAATTTTACGTTAAATTTAAAAGAGTTTATAAAAATAATACAAACATAGACATTTTAAACCCTCCATGCTAAAATTAAAAAGAGAGATAGTTAGCTTCAAGGAGCATTTATTGTGCAGAAAAAAGATTCTGGTAAAAAACAGAGAAAAAAAGAAGAACCTTATCAGAAATATGACAGAGCCTTTCAATCGATTTTTGAGGAATTCCGGGAAGATATTGGCATAAAGTCTAAAAAAGATTATCAACTGGATGAAAAATGGCAGTATAAAAGGCCGGATACAATTATTATCCTGGAAGATAACTTTGATTACAGCACATTAACTGATAAAACATTTCCCTGTCTTAAAGAATGGAATACTATAGAGTTTAAAAGCTGTGAGGAAACTCTGATTGTAAATATGATACCGAAATATATAGCAAATGCCAATCTTCTTTCGTGCCAGATGCTTTTAGATAAAGAAGGCAGAGGATTGGATACAATCGGCGAGTGTGTCAGCCTTATAATTGTTTCATCCAACAGGGTGGCGGAAAATATAATGGTAAATTTTCAGCCATGTGAATTCAGAAAAGGATTTTATATTTTTACAAAACAAAATTATTTTCCTGTATATCTGATAGTAATAAATGATCTTGATTTAATAAAGCCTAATTATCCATTGCTCTTACTTGGCAATACAGGAAAACAGGAAGAATTATGGACGCAATTGATTGAAGACATAAAGAAAGAATTGAATGCAAAGAATTCAGAAAAATTATGGAGTTATCTGACTTTTTCGATAAAAAAACAGATATTTCAGATAAAGGAGGAGAAGCTTATGAAGAAAATAAAGGAACTTTCTGAAGAAAATGAAAGTATAAATAAATTCTTTGATGATGAATTTCTTGGGAAAATCCTTAAAAAAAAAGATGATAAATTTCTTGGGAAAATCCTGAAAGAAAAAGACGATAAATTTCTTGGGAAAATCCTGAAAGAAAGAGATGAAGAAAGTATAGCACGTATTTTTGATGATGAAATGCTCGCTAAATTAATAAAGAAAAAAGGTAAGGCTTTTATAGATACTATACTGAAAGAACTGGAAAATAGTTAAAACCAGGATTTGACCGGGATGGTGTCTGAATCACGGATTGACACGGATTATGGGATTTCACAGATTTATTTTGACCAAAGAAATCTGTGTCATCAGTGTAATCTTTTTAATCCGTGATTCAGACTCATTTTGTCTGAACCGCGATGAAAAGATTAAAGGATAAACAGGATTGAAGAAATTAATTATTCCTGTTTCTGTTCATACTTAATCCAAAAAATACCGATTCGGGTATCTTGCTTCCCTTTCCTTAAAAAGGGTAAAAGAGCAAAGGTTAATAGTACCGCCTCACAGGCCGAAAGCCCAGGTTACCGCCGCGGAAGCCAGGGCCGTCGTTGCTACGGAAGGCCGACCGGCAGTTACTGGCGTCGCCGTTCCAGCAACCGCCGCGATAAACCCGGTTCGAGCCTGTATTAGGGCCTCTGCGATCAGTATAGTTACCTGACGGATAACTCCCATACCAATCAGAACACCATTCCCACACATTCCCGCTCATATCATATAAACCGGCAGGATGACTCCCACCATAGCCCACATTTATATGACTGGTCGGAACAGGTAAAAGTCCACTATACCAGCATTTATTTATCCCTATTGTTGCGTCAAGACTGTCTCCCCAGTAATAATTACTGTAGAAATTTGTAAGTGATGTATTCCCTCCACGGTAAGCATATTCCCATTCTGCCTCTGTAGGTAAACGATACCCGCTATACTCAGGATGAAAGTTTGCTCCATTTGTTCCCCATCTCGATAAACCGTTTGACGCATAAGCTCCATAACATTTACTCAAACCGTTCTTATCGCTCAGCCAGTTGCAGTATGCCACTGCTCCATACCAGGATACATATACTACAGGACGATTTTCATAGCCGGATACCACACTGTAAGGCCCGCTCCCGGATATACCGCAAGATGTATCAGCTACTATATTTACCCAGGTAACTCCTCCTTCACTCAAATTCCCCATCTCATTTAAAAACCTTACATATTCTCTATTTGTTGTTTCATATTTTCCTATATAATAGGGACTTAGAGTAACCTGATAACTTGAAGATGAATTGTTTCCTCCTTCCACCATCCCAAACTGATGGCCTCCCTGGATTACTACCATCTCCGGCCTCTCGGCAACTCCCTCCGCCTGGACAAGGCGAAAGCCGCGATCATTGTATCGGTCGTAAGGGTAGACGTTATAGGCGCGGCTTGCCGATGTGTAACCGCCAAGGGCCGCAGTGTTCCAGCCGCCACCACGCATGACCCGGTTAGTACCTGAAGTAACACCAACAGGATTAGAATAACTGCCTGATGGATAAGTGCCATACCAATCATTGCACCACTCCCACACATTACCGCTCATATCGTATAAACCCAGAGGATGGTTTCCTCCATAACCAATACATGTATGATTATAAACTCCAGAATTTGCATTATTCCAGCAATTACTGCTATTCATAGATGGCCCCCAGTAATAAGTACTGTAAAAATTAGTCTCATTCGGATCTCCACCTCTGCACGCATATTCCCACTCTGCTTCCGTAGGTAATCTATATCCATTCCTGGTACGCCATTCTGACTCTGTCCCTCTGTTACCTATAGGGCCATAACAGGGGGTAAGTCCATATCTACTACTCAACCAGTTACAATATGCCAATGCTCCATACCAGGATACATATGCTAAAGGACGGTTTTCATATCCACTCTTTACAGTATAAGGGCCGCTTCCCTCTATGCCACAATATACATCGGACACTATATTTACCCAGGTAGTTCCACCTTCACTCTGATTTCCCATTTCATTTAAAAATTTCACATATTCACTGTTTGTCACTTCATATCTTCCTATCCTGTAATCACTTAAGGTCACTTTATAGGTAGAACCACTGCCTCCCATATCAAACTGCTTACCGCCTTTTACCGACACCATATCCGGCGTCCCTGTCCCCGCATTACCCCTCACATATATATTCCCTGCCTGACCGTCACAGGTGTAATTGTATGTTCCTCCCTGATTGAATAATTTGCTCCACGTAGCTCCTGCTGCTACTGTCTGGCTGAACGGAGCAGACAGGGTATGACCTGTGCTGTCTGTGTTATACCAGTAAATTGTATCTCCTACATTTATCTCAAGTCCATTTGGGTCAGGAACTCCTCCGGATTTTATTGTTATTCCAAGATAAATCGGTTTCCTTACAGTTTTTCCTGCCACTATTGTTACATCTGTCTTTCTGTAGGATAACACTGTGCCGCTGCTGTTTGTTGCTGTTACTTCCACTTCGGCTGTTCCAGATGGAATGCCGGTAAATATGGCTTCCTGGATGGGAGGAAATATATTCTTTTCTCCTGTATAATAAGGGCCCTCTCTTACTTTTATATTTAAGTTCGTTATACTTGACGGAATTGCAGATGAAGTAATCCCATCTGCTACTACTTCAGGCCACTCTATCCTTACTACAAATGTTCCTGTTCCGGCAGACGGCACAGGAGTTTCTGTCTGAGGATTTATTCCGTTTACTAATGTTCCTCCTCC
>Ga0351860_1009_pt1 | contig 58722 bp, 46 predicted proteins | sample BONcelHFGM3001F8_FD_206791 | JGI IMG/M metagenome (GOLD analysis project Ga0351860, IMG submission 206791) | Enriched cells from coal bed in the Powder River Basin, Montana, United States - BONCAT cells FGM rep2 HSBNCT.FGM.300.1.F8 ...
GGATCTGTCGTAATTTCTACTGATGGATATGGCTGTAATTCAGAAGGCATTTCTCAGGTTTATGCCGGCATGGTAACTGCCTGGGGTGATATACATTCCCATACAACCTATTCCAATGATGCCCTTGAAAAAGCAGGTTGTACTCTTACTCCTGAAGATGCCTGCACATTTGCAAGAGATGTAAGTCTTCTGGATTTTGCGGCCATTACGGATCATGCTGAAAATGGAGCTCCAGGGCAATATACTCAGGAAAAATGGAATAATATGATTGCTCAGGAAAAATCTATAACATCTTCCAGGCCTTTTGTGATTTTTCCTGGTTTTGAATATACGAAAAATACTGTCAGAACTGATGGCACAGGCCATAAAAATATAATCTGTTATGATTTTGACCATTTACCTCAAAGGGGATATGGTTCCGATGTGTATAGTTTACCGACAGATCTGTGGAATTATCTTAACAGTACTTCTGCATCAGGTTATTATATATCTATCCCCCATCATCCTGCAAAAGGTGCCGATTATGATAATCCTGTTATCCCTATGAATACTGACTGGAGTGAAGCCTATATAAGTGCTGATCTGCAGCCTCTTGTAGAAATTTATTCCCGTCATGGAAGCTCAGAATCTGCTCTCTGTAACGATGAAAGAGTAAATGATTTTAAAGAAAATTGTTCTGTAGAAGCTGCTCTTTCAAGCTGGCTGAGCACTCATAATCCCGGTTATAAACTCGGTATTATCGGTGGAACTGATACTCACTATGGAAAGCCAGGAGATGTTCAGGAAATAAGCAGTAATGTTGATGCAAGACTCGGCTACTTTACAGGAGGACTTGCATCAGTATGGGTTAATTCTGTTGACAGACAGTCTATATGGAATGGATTGAAGGGAAAAAACTGTTATGCCACTTCCGGTGCAAGAATTAAACTGGAATTTACCGGTAAACTTGGAACAGACCTTGTTCCTATGGGTGGAACCATTACCCATAAAACATCCCTTTCAAATTCTCATTACGGACAGGTTAATCTCCATATATTTGCTCAGGGAGAAGGAAAGAAAATAACGAGGGTTCAGATATTTAAAAACGGAACAATATTATATGATAAATCAGAAAATAACGTGACAGTTCATATTGATTATCAGGATAATCTTAAAGAAGATTACGCCTATTATCGTGTAAAGGTCTGGCAGGAGAATAATTCCAACAGTCTGTCCAATAATATTCCCTATGAAAGAGCCTGGTCTTCTCCTTTATGGGTAGAGAAAAGTGAGTAGTGAGTGGTGAGAAGTGAATGGTGAAGAGTGAAGGGAGTTGAGAGTTGAGAGTTTAAAATTAATGTTAACCCGAAACTATAAACCTTAAACTATAACTGATTACGCATCACCCATCACGCGTTACGCGTCACGACTCAGATTATCTGTAATTAATTCTTTTCTCTTTATTTATCTCTTCGTTAAATGGTTGATGTGTTTTTATATAGTCACTTACCATGTCTTTATTATAGAAATTATGGGCTTCTTACAGGTTCATATTCAGAGCTTCAGTTAAATTCTGACCTGGTTTTACCTGTGAAGGCTTCTCTCTGGTTTTTATATCTTCAGCTATTAAATATTTATTGCCGTCTGTATAGATATTAGATGATTGTATCATATGACATAGTCTCCTTTACTCATCACTCATCACTCATCACGCATCACGATTTATTATATCATAATTTATATTAACCTGTGCCCTGTTATTTTTTTTACTTTCTTCAATTACTTCCTGTATGGATGTAGAAAGACTATGAATATTCAATGGCTTCTGTAAAATTTTTTTAATGGATTTTTTACTTCTTTCCATATTAAGATTTTTACTGTAGCCTGTACAGAGGATTACAGGCATATCAGGACGGATGTTCATTATTTCTTCTGACAGTTCAATACCAGTCATGTCTGGCATCATATAATCAGTAATGACAAGGTCAAATCCTGCCGGTTCTTTTTTGAATAGTTCAAGTCCTTCCAGAGATTTATTACTTGCAGTTACTTTATATCCAAGTTTTTCAAGTAAAAATTTGTTAATATCAATTACATCTTTTTCATCATCTATAAAAAGTATAGATTCGTCTCCTTTAAGAATCTGTTTTTTTTCTCTGACGGAAAGTGTTTTACGTAACACTCCGGCAATGTTATGAATATTAACAGGTTTAAAAAGTATTTCACTGATACCTGACCTGAAAAATTTTTCCCTGTCAGGATGTTCACTGTAACCGGTACACATAATTACAGGTATGTTGTTTCGAATCTTCATTATTTCTTCTGCCAGTTGAAGTCCTGTCATATGAGGCATTATATAATCAGTAAGTATGACATCAAAATTATTGGGATTTTCTTTGAATATTTCCAGTGCTTTAAGGCTATTATCTACGGCAGTTACCTTATATCCCAGAACTTCAAGTAAGTTCTTCTCCATCTTTACTATTTCTTTTTCATCATCTATAAAGAGAATATGTTCATTTCCTCCTGTAAGTTCCCAATTTTCTTCTTCAGAAGGTGGTGTAACAGTATTTAATCCGGGAAGAATAATCTGAAAGGTTGATCCTTCTCCATGTTTGCTATTGACATTAATAATGCCTTCCATACTTTTAACTATGCCGTAAACTACGGAAAGACCGAGACCTGTTCCTTTTCCAGGTTTTTTTGTAGTAAAGAATGGCTCAAATATTCTATCTAAATGTTCCTTTTCTATGCCACATCCATTATCACTTACCGTAAGGCATATATAAGGCAGATTTTTTAATTCCCTGTATTTACCTGTTTCACTTTCTTCCATTTCTTTGATACTGATATTAATTTCCCCGCTTCTATCTCCTATTGCCTGGGCTGCATTTGTCGTAAGATTCATCAGAAGTTGATAGATTTCAGTGGGATCTGCAATAACTGTGAAATTTTTCAGTAGAATCTCTTTTTTTATTGCAATAGTTCTGGAAAAAGTTGCTCTCAGGAATTTAAGAACTTCCTTTATTATGGGAGTAATGTTAACAGGTTTTCTCTTCTGTTCTGTCTGCCTGCTGAAAGTAAGTATCTGTTCAATCAGATTTTTTGCCCTGTTACAGCCTTTAAGTATATGGTGTAAATTACCTTTTACTCTGGATTTTTCCGGCAGCTGGCATAATGATAGTTCTGCATAACCTGTGATAGCTGCAAGTATATTATTGAAATCATGGGAAATACCTCCTGCAAGGGTTCCTATAGCTTCCAGTTTTTGAGCATGACGGAGTTGAACTTCCATTTTTATCTTCTCTTCTTCCGCTTTTTTACGTACCACTCCAACCCCGATGGTACCTGCTACGGCACTTAATATACCTATTTCACTTTCATCCCATAATCTTTCTCTGTGGCAGTCATCGAAACCTATGGTTCCCCAGCTTTTTCCCTCAATCAGTACTGGAACTATAAGAATTGAAAGTATCCCCTGTGGTTCGAGAACAGATTTTATTTGCGGAGAAAGATAGCGGACAATTTCATTCGATGCTTCTCCTCTTTCATTTCTATCAATCCATCCAGGAAATATTTGATCAGCCGGTAAATTCTGTAATTCAGGATTATCTATCTGAGGTTCAACAGAATGCCTTGACCACTCATATCTCTGGCTTATAAATCTTTCTCCTGTTGCATCTTTATATCCTTCAAAAATGGACACTCTGTCTGCATCAGTGGCAAGACCGAGATATTCCATCGCTTTATGAAAGGCCTTATCTCCATATCCCTCTGAAACCAGGCAGCTTGTAGCTTTTGCCGCTGCATCAAGAAGTTTTTTATATTTATTAAATTTTTCTTCCATATCTTTCAGCTTTAATTGCAGATCAGATTTTTTCATGGTATTTTTTATAGACTCACTCCTGATTATATAGAAATCGTGATCCGTGACGGGAGGATTATTTTCATATTCCCCATCACGGTTTACGGCACATTGAATGGATTTGCAAGAGAAAGGGCAACTGTACTCCATAGCTGCACCGCATTGGACTCAGTTTCACTTCCTTCTCCATATGGCACTGCAACAAATTTCTCTCTATCTCCCTTTATTGTCCACAGTTCGAAATTTCTCATTTCTCCAATGGTATTTTCAATCTTTATAAGTTCTGTCGCAAGAGAAATCATCTTATCAGATAAATTTTTATTTATGGAAGATATTTCTTTACTCTGATACAGAAGTCCTTTTTCCATCATTGTCATCTGCCAGCTCCATACAACAGTTCCATGGTAGGATGTTACTGTTAAAAACTTCCATAGATTTTTATCTTCAGACAGTGATGGATTTGCAGTAAGAAGTCCCCCTCCTGTCATAAGTCCCAGGGGATAGTTGAGAGATGCAGCTTTTACTGCTTCTTCCATTTCTTTTATATTCATTTCATCCAGAAGGAAACCAAATCCTGTATCACTGTTTATAACTTCTACAGGTTTACAGTCAGAATCGAGTGATAGAGCATAAAATTCCAGGCCTTCCCGTAATATGTCAGGATTTTTATTTCCACTGATAAAATCTTCTATAGTACATCTGTCTGTAATAGGAAGGGAATGTATAATATTTATATCCTCTTCCGATAGATATTCATTTTCTTCTATAAAGGTTTTTAATCTTTTTCTTATTTCATCGCATGATAGGCTGACTTTAAAATGATTTCTTGCCTGTGACCAGCAATCTATAAGTTCTTCCATTTCTTTGCTTTTCTCTCCTGAGAAACTGTTCAGTATGTAAAGAAGAGATGTGAGGTTATTCTTTTCTGATATTTCTTTTAATTCCTTACTGTATTCTCTTTTTAAGATGTTATAGATTGCTTTAAGAGATGCAGGAACAAAATATATATTTACATTACCTGAATATACTCCTCCTCCAAGCCCTTTATCAGAGTCTCTCCAGTCTCCTGCATTCATACCTTCTCTTATTCTTATCAATTTTTCTGCCAGTAATGTTTTCTCTGTGAGAATTTCTTTTTCCCTGGAGGCTAATTGTTTCCATGTTTTATAATAGGGAAGGGCAGATGCGATTACTTTATTGAAATTTTTCATTATAACTTTTTTATTATGAGTTTCTTTATTCAGAACAGAGGAAAAACTTATTTTATTTATAAATTCACTTTTATCTGTTACATCATGTCTTTTAAGATAATAATGTAACATAATAGAAAAGATAAAATCATCGTCAACCATTTTATAATCATAATTTTCTTTATAGAGATTTTTTAGAATTTCTTCTCCTTCCTGTCTTTTATTTTCTTTTATCAATCTGTTATATTCACAGATCCTTTCTCCCTCTGCCTGCCAGAAACTGTTGTCTTCATGGGCAACATCACCGTCATCTGAAAGTCTGTCGAGAATACTTTCCATAGCACTTTCATAAGCCTCTTTACTCAATACTTCCCCCAGTATTATAGAGGTCATCATTGTATCTCTTCCGAAATAGGTAAGAAATTTCCAGGAACCTGCCAGATAACATTCTTTATATGAGAGAAATAATAAATCTCTCAGAGATATAGAATAATATTTTGTATATTCTTTAAGTGCAGAATAAAGTTCTCTGTCATTACATTCAGATATTTCCCTGTTTTTTATTTTAGCTAAAAAATCTTTATTTATAAGTTCTTCTGTTTTAAATGGTGTAAGACAGGGAAAATTACTTGTTGTTCTTACTTTAAATTCTATATCTCTCTCAGATTTTAGAGTTATTTTTCCATTTTTTTCTTTTGAAACATGGACAGATGAAGGAAATATTACTTCTCCGTAAACTCCATATTTTTCATCAATAGTTCTACGGTAAAATTTTATAACAGTGCTTTTATTTTGTTGTTCAAATATCTTTACTTCCGGATCAATCCAGGCAGAAGCTATTGTAAGACCATGACATGTTTCTGAAAATTCTTTTCTCCATAATACTCTGTCTCTGCCGTCATTATAGTCGGCACAATCACCTTTATCTCTTGCGACTCTTACGGAATCCACTATATAATCATCTATGATAAGGTTTTTTTTATTTGTTTTTACTCCAGATGAAATAAATGTGACTCCCTCTTTTGTTATTACTTCTTCCATTTTATCTTCCGGTTCAAGTAAGAGATCCTTATCACTGTTAAACCAGAGAGCAAAGCAGGAATTACCGTTGGTAAAAGATGTTATTATGCGGTTTTTCCCTTTTGAAGAAACCACCATATGGGCACATATTTTATCTCCCTGGTACATAAGATTAATATCCTGCCCCTGTATTACTTTGAAATAATCTGCCTCTTTAACTTCAGAAAGATGCATTTCTTCTTTTTGAAACAATTTCATTAACATATCACTCCCGCAGGTGAAAAACAGAAGGGCTTTTCCACCTGTAATTAAAAAAGCCCTTCTGCTGATATTATCTAAAAACATATATTTCTCCTTTTACAATAATCGCTCATTACCTTCTTTACATTACAGTCCATTATCCCGTTATTGCATAAAGCTTCAAATACTCCGGCATGACGCCATTTTTGGAATCTATTATGTACAGTACTGCCTGCTCCCAGGCTTTCCGGTATTGCTTTCCATGGACATTCCTTATGGAATACATAAAAGATAGCATCCATAGCTTTACGGTCATCCATAGGTGGACGGCCTGATTTCTTTTTCTTTTCCGGTATGAGTGGTTTTATTTTCTCCCATAATTCATCAGTCAGGTCATATTCTCCGGCTGATGCATCAGGTAATAGACTGGCTGGCTTTTGAGATATTATATCATAATTTATCATTTTTTGAATAGATTTTTTATTAAAAAAATCCTTATTATAAAGAGTTTTTGCAAATTCTACCAGTCCTTCTTTAAATAAATTCTTTTTGAAATATGCAATACCAAGAGAGATACATATATCCATATTTTCCGGATATTTTTCCTGAAGTTCCCTGGAGGCTGTTATAATTTCGTTTATTTTTTCCGGTCTGTCTCTTAACAGAGATTTATAATAAAGAATTTTTTGTGTAATCTCATTATCGTGAACAGTTTCATGAACATCTTTATTCAATGGTTTTAAATAGTCTTTTTCCTGTCTGTCTCTGTCTATTTTCTGATTATCTTCAGGTAATTCATCTAAATTCTTTTCTTTTTCTTCGATTTTTTCAATAATTTCATCTAAAATCTGCTTTTGCCTCCCGACTTTTTGAATGACTTTTTCCACCTTTTCAATTTTTTTCAGGATTTTTTCTTCACATGAAGGAAGTTTTGTATCAGAAGATATTTTTTTACAGTCATCTCTATGTGAAATAGTTTTTGATCCGGAAGATATTTCTATATAATCAGTTTGAAGTTTAAATGTTTTTTTAACTTCTTTTACATAGTTAGAAATTTCTTTATGTACAGGTCTTCCTCCTCTGGCAGCCTGTTTTATAGCTTCTTCCACAATAGGTAATTGTGCATCTTTTCTTAAAAATCCACATGCTCCTGACTCGAAGGCATCCACTACATGTTCTTTATCTCCAAAAGCTGTTAACATGATGATTCTGGCATAAGGATTAATTTTGATCAGTTCTTTTGTAGCAGTGATGCCATCCATACGCGGCATAGCAATATCCATTAAAATTACATCAGGAAAGGGGGAAAGATTTTTGATTTTTTCAATAGCTTCCTCACCGTCAGATGCCCATCCGATAAGCTCTTTGTCCTGAGAATATTTTATCAATGTTCTGAGTACCAGCTGAAAACTTTTATTATCTTCAGCAAAAAAGACTTTTATTTTTTCGTCTCTGATTATGTCCCTTTGATCTATTAAGTCATTTACCGGAGGATTACTATCTTCAGGAATCACTGTAGATCCGTATCTGCAGGTCATATTATAGCCAAGTTTTGTTATAGAAACTACGCCTTCTTTTTCCTGTCTGACAGGGGATTGTAGAAGTTTTACTTCTTTTTCACTATCTTCCTCTTTTCTATGTTCAATAGTTTTCTTAAAGTGCAGAGTTTTAAAACTGGATATTACAGGAGGTTCTTCTTTCAATCTGACTGAAGCATAAGTGTCTTCAGGAGGTTTTTCTTTCTGTATGACTGAAGCATAAGTGTCTTCAGATGGTTCTTCTTTCTGTATGACTGTAGCATAAGTGTCTTCAGATGGTTCTTCTTTCAATCTGACTGTGGCATGTTCATCTTCTGTCTTAAAAAAGACCCATCTGGCTTCGCCGTCTTCCTCCCAGGCACCTTTAAAATATATTTCTTCTATTTTATTATTTTTATTAGCTTCGTCTGGACGATCTATTTTTATATAAAACATAATATTTCTCTTGAATATTTCTGTTAGTTTTTTTAAAATATTCATAATTTACCTGCCTCCATCAGGTAAAGAGATCATATTTTTGAAATTATATCAAATTACATCAATCCTTTTGAGTCGTGACCCGTGACGCGTGACGCGTGACGGGTAATTATACCAGGCACTCACTTTAAATAGCAAGATATTTAAAAAGCCTGACAGATAAAGGTTAATCAGTAGAAGAAAAATGGCAAAAAAGGGGAAATAATCAGATTTCTGTAACCCTTTCTCTCTTCTTTTTTTATTGCTATATAAAATTATATCATTTTATTAAAAATTTACAATATATCATATATATTTTTTCAGTCAGTAATTTACCTGTTACGAAATAGAGGAAGGTAAATAAAAAAGAATAAAGAAATATATAGTTTACCCGTCACTCGTTACGATTTTAATATGAATATAGAAAAAGAAATTATAAAAAAAGTTATAAAATGTAACAGAGAATATTCCCTTTTTTCTTCTGATGAAAGGCTTATTATTGCTATTTCAGGCGGCAAAGATTCAATGTCTCTTTTAAGAGTTCTTTCAAAGATCCATAACCCCTGTCTGATTTATCCTGTTCATATCTATCCCTATAAAGATGAAAAAATTTTGAAGTATATTCAGGATTTTTCACTGAATGTTCTTTCCATAAAGGATAGAGTAGTTTTTCTTGAGAATCCCCTTTATAAATCTGCAGGAAAAAGCTGTTACATCTGTGCAAGGGGCAGGAGAAAGACTATTTTCGAGGAAGGAGAAAGGGAGAAAATCTACAAAATTGTCGTGGGACATAATAAAAATGATGTGGCAGAAACTTTTCTTATGAATATCTTTTACAGTGGAAATACTGATACAATAAGACCGGTACAGGATTTTTTTAATGGAAAATTTACTGTTATAAGGCCATTTTATTTCGTAGAAGAACATGAAATTAATCGTTACAGAGGAATCTATCATATAGAATCTCAAAATTACGATTGTGCCGGTAAAGAGAGTAATAAGAGGGAAGTTATAAGGGCTTTCTTGAAATCACTGGGAGATAAATATGCAGTTCATCGTGTCTTTAATTCTGCCGTAATGAGTAATGCGTGAGAGGTGAGAGGTGAGAATTACCTTTATGTATTTCTCACTCTTCACTCTTCACAGGGCGAACACAGAGGTTCGCCCCTACTCTTCACCCTTCACTCTTCACCCTTCACTCTTCACCCTTCACTATTTTACTCAGCAAGTTTCTGTCATAAAGGGTTTTAGAATACTCCATCAGACCCTCTTTAAGCAGATTCTTTTTAAAATAGGCACTGCCAAGGGCAATAGATATGACCGTATTCTCAGGATATTTTTTTTGCATCTCAATATAGGCTTCTATTATTTCATTTATTCTTTCAGGATATTCTCTTAACATGGATTTATAATAAAGAATTTTTTTTGTAATTTCATCAGGAGTTTCAGATATTTCAGTGGAATTTTTATTTGACTTTTTTAAAGAATCTTCTCCCGTAATATCTTCCTTTAACAGTTTTTCTTTTTGTTGAAGAATTTCTATGTTCACAGGGGGTTGTTTTTTATCTGAGAAAGGCTTTTCTTTTATTTCCGGAGAAATTTCTATATATTCCTCTTTAACTATTTTTTTTACTTCTCTGGCATAACGGGCAACTTCTTTGTGTACAGGCCTTCCTCCCTTTGCTGCCTGTTTTATAGCTTCTTTAATGAGAGGTAATGATGCATCTTTCCTGAGAAAACCTGCAGCTCCTGCTTCAAAAGCATCTACTACATGGTCTCTGTCTCCGAAGGCTGTGAGCATAATAATACTGGCATAAGGATTAGTTTTAAGCAATTCTTTCGTGGCACTTATACCGTCCATCTCAGGCATAGCAATATCCATTAAAATTACATCTGGAAAAGAGGAAAGATTTTTTATTTTTTCAATTGCTTCCTTACCGTCAGATGCCCATCCCATAAGCTCTATTTCTTCCTGATTTCCTATGAGTGTTTTCAGTATAATCTGGAAACTTCTATTGTCCTCAACAAAAAAAACCTTTATCTTATCTTCCCTGAGCAATTCCCTGTGATCTATGAGACCATCATCTGTTACAGGCTGAATGCATGAACTCAGGGTTTTTATCAGATCAGTTATTGAAGACATATCTTCCTGAGATTTTTTGCTTTCCTCCTTATTTTCTTCCTGAGAAATTTTCTGTTTATCCTGTAAATCAGAACTGTAACGATACATCATATTGTGCCCTAATTCCGTTATGGAAACAACTTCTTCTGCCAGTTTTTCAGTAGAACTTTCTTTAGATTTTTTTTCTTCTTCCTGTCTGATATCTTCCTTATATTCATTCTGTGATGTAAGAGAAACTTCAGGGGTATGCTCCTCGTAAGGTTTTTTAGTTTCCTGCTGTTCATCTGTTACCATTGTTTCTTTTTCAATCTCTGTTGCCTTAAAAAAAGCCCACCTGGTTTCTCCTTCTTCTTCCCAGGCTCCTCTGAAATATATATCTTTTATTTTATTATCCTGCCAGTCTTTAACAGGAGCTTCTACTCTTACAAAAGCCATTAATTTCTTTTTAAAGAGTTCAGCCAGTTTTTTAAAGATATTCAAAATCTATTCTCCTCCCGCCACCAGGAATGACAATTAAATAACTGTCTCTTTTGAGTTTAGAGTTTAGAGTTCATGGTTCAGGGTTTTATTTAATTCCTTCAACTCTCAACCCTCAACTCTCAACTCTCAAATACAATGGGATATTTATTTTTTTTGTTATTCCTTAGCGTTATCAGCACTAAGTTAATCATTTTTATCCTTTTTGATAATTGCTTTATAATACAAAATGAAACTTATATACATTATGAAACAAAATAACATAATAACCTGGTCAAATCGTAATATGGTACACAAAGCAATTATTAAGGCAATGCCCATTAAAATTAAGAAAACAATAACAATTACATAATCAGTAGTTCTGGATTTTTTAACAGATTTTGCCACATAGTTTTCTTTTAATAATTTATTTTTATTCTTCCCGGGATTTTTTTCCCCTGTCGAAATCTGTTTAATATCTTTTTTTACTATATTACTCTCTGAGAGTATATCACTTTTTGGTGTATTTACAATATTATCCCTTGTATATTTCTCCAGGGAATTTTTAAATTCCATGATATTTTTATAACGCTTTTTAGCGTCCAGTTCAATAGCTTTCATTGTTATAGATGCCAGTTCATCCGTAATAGATGGATTTAATGATTTTATATCCGGAAATTTAAAGGGTGTTAATGTGGGGTCATATTTTGTAACCATCTGAAATAATATCACTCCCAGGGCAAATATATCTGATTGAGGTGAAGACTGGCCCCTCCCTTTATACTGTTCAGGTGCTGCATAACCGGGGGAACCCAGTCTGAAAGTATCTGTATTCTGTCCTGGTTTATAATATCTGGATATACCGAAATCTATAATTTTTACTTTCTTTTCTTCTGTTATCATAATATTTGATGGTTTTAAATCTCTGTATACGATTGGAGTTTCAAAGGAGTAATGAAGATAATGAAATATTTCTGCAATTTCTATTACCCAGGTAAGGGCTTTTTCTACAGATAGAGGTTTTCGGGATTTATTTATTATTTTTTCAAGGGTTTTCCCTTTTATATATTCCAGGGTAAGATAATCCTGGTCGTTATGAGTAAATATACCATACATTTTTGGCAGTCCACGATGGTCGAATTTTGCTATAAACTCTGCCTCTCTGAAGAATATTTCCTTTGCTGAAGCCTGATCCAGATGTGTTTCAGATGTGAATTTCAGTTCTTTTACAACAAATTCTTTATTATTACTTATTTTTTCTACGAGATATGCATATCCCATGGCACCTTTGCCAAGGAGTTTTTTTACTCTGTATATACCGTTCAGTACAGTTCCTTTTTTAAGTTCCATAAAATAAAATATAATCAGTAATCAGTAATAATAGATATTACTGATTACTGATCACTGATCACTGATCACTGTCCACTATTTACCTTTTTTATATTTTTCTATGATTGCAGCTACGTCCGGATCCGGCTGCACACCTGCTGTAGAGAAGAGTTTATAGTTGACACCTATAATTTCCTTGCTTTTCGGGTCAATAGACAGATTCATATCTCCTACGAATCTGCAGTTAGATGCTGCTTCAACTACCAGAGTATTTCTTCCGTCTGGATTTCTTACAGTTTCCGGCTGGTGAAGGGTTTTGTGATCATGGCCTGCCACTATAATATCAATACCTTCCACACTTGAACCAAGTTCTTTAACTCTTCCCACACTTTCATGGGAGAGTATTACCACTACTTCCGCTCCGTCTGCTTTTGCTTTTTTTACAAGATCCGATGCGGCACTTCTGAGAGACTGAACCTTTATATCATATCCTACATCGGGATGGGCGGAAGTGGCCTGTCTCTGTGTGGTAAGACCGATAAAACCTACTTTTATTCCATTCATTTCCTGTACTGTATAGGGTTTTGTATGTTCCAGAGGTTTCCCGGATTCTTTGTAGGTAACATTACCAAGCAGTGTTTGCGCATCAAGTTTTGGAAGGAAATCTTCTTCTAAATATTTTCCTCCATGCTGAAATTCATGGTTTCCTGGAACAAATATTTCCAGCCCCATAGAATTAAAGGCTTCTGCCATAGGGCCGAAGAATTGAGGCCCCGGCTGATCATTACTTCCTTCATAGGAAATATCCCCTGTGTTGACGATAAAGGAATTTTCGTCTCCGTAAAATTTTTCTCTGCTCTTTACTACTGCAGCTTCACCTGCTATTTTATTGAATTTATTATCATGTTCATCATTTGTGTGTATTATACTTATCTCAACAGGTGGTGCAGATTCACCTTTAAGCCCTTTTGCCATCAGAAGATTTCCTACAGTCGGTTCAGACATCTGAAAATACCATTCTTTATCCGGTTTATCAGTATCAATTTTTTTCTGTGAAAGAGATACTCCGTCTCCCGGCATAAGAGAGGATAGGAGATCCATATCTAATCCTGTTTCTTTTTTCTCTGTTTTTTTGATATTTGAGAAATTTGTCTGGGAAGTAATCCTGTTTGAAATTTCCATGTTTTTGTAACACCTTTCTTTTACAGTGACCAGTGATCAGTGACCAGTGACCAGTGATCAGTTATTAGTTGTTAGTTGTTAGTTGTTAGTTGTTAGTTGTTATCACCTGTAGTAAGGATAACTTAATTTGTCTGAAAGATCAATAGGAATATGTTAATAAATTGTTAAAATTCGGTGAAGTATTGTAATAGTAATGCGTGATGCGTGATGCGTAATGCGTAATGCGTAACGCGCAATGTCATTAAGTTAAGGAATTTGATTTTTCCCTCCCTTGAGGGAGGGATTAAGGGAGGGTGTCATGGTAAAGAACTTTCCATTCGCCCCTCTCCTAACCTCTCCCCGATGGGGAGAGGAAACCATGCAGAATTTTCTTATCTTAACGCCATTGCGCGTAACGCGTGACGGGTGGCTCACTCACTTTTCACTTTTCACTTCTCACCCTTCACCCTTCACCCTTCACTGAGCTTAAGTCCTATAGGCAGGGATTCTCCAAACAAAAGAGTTCTCTCTTCCTGTCTTATTTCCAGTATGGTTTCCACTGGTTTTATATAATCTTCCAGGCATTTTTCTTTTTTCATTCTCCTTACCAATCTTTCACGAAGTTCGGGGAAAATATCTCTTACCCTGTCTCCAGTATATCTGGCTATACTGGACATACAGAAGGCCAGGGAATCTTTCTCTTCCCATTTACTGTCCAGAATCTGCTGAACCCACCTGGAAATAATATCTCCCGGAATAGTATTGTGTACACTGGCACTGAAAGGAACCCTTGCACCCAGTCTTGCAAGAAGCCAGAAGGTATTTCTCTGATTTCCTTCCTTCTTAAATCTTCCCATAATAAGTTCTCCCAGTTTTAATTTATGTTCCTGAGAGAGATCCTCAAGGCTTACTGCCATTCTCAGTATTTCAACTCTTTCTGCCGGGGCAGGAGCAGGGCCTGGAAAAGGTTTTATATGTGTCCTTTCTGTAAAGAGATAGGGAGAAATTTTATTGAATATTTCTTCCTGCCATTCCCCGGTAAGTCCTGCTGCAACACGTCTCCAGAGAATCCACCATTCCATACGTACATGTTTTTCTTTATTATATTGAAGCCATTTAGGGAATAAGCTCCACAGTTCTTTTAACCTCCAGTCATCAAGTGGGTAACCGAAGCCGGGTCTCAGACAGAAACCGGCAGAATTTATCCATGATGCTTCATATTCAGGAGTGCTTCTTCTTTTTTCTTTACTTTCATAAAGTGGTTCCCAGAATTCTCTTATAACTCCCATATCCCAGTCATTTCTATTTTTCCCGAGTAATTTTTCTATATGGGGAAAGAGATTTTTCGGCCTTATATCATCTGCCGTTATTTTCCCTGGTTTTTTCATGAAAGTCTCAATGATTAATTTTTTTACCTTTTTAATGGTTTCTGTTTTAAAAGGCCTCTCTATATAAGCTTTTTCCTCTTCTTTAATACGAAGATTGAATTCCAGTTTCCATTTATCGTGACAGTCAGGACTGATACAGTATAATTCCAGTGTTCCCACTTCAGAGACTTTTGCTTTAAGGTGTACAGGTGATTCAACAGGGTCCTTTTCAGTTTTCAATATAGTATAGAGAGGCGGGAGAGAGGCAAAGTTATCATCATTTATTTCCAGTATTTCTCCCGGCCTGTCAGATAAACGAACTGTGGAGGAATACAGAGGAAAGCTCACAGGCTGCCCCAGAAGCAGGAGAAATTCCCTCTCGCTTATTGTTACTTCCTCTCCTTCTTCAAGGTCTCTCGGCATAATACATATGGACAGATTTTTTTCTTTTTGAGCATCAATACCTATATAATAAGATCTGGGAGTTCCTCCCTTTATACGGAGTCCTCTTCCTTTTCTTACCAGTCCGTAGTAAACTCCTCCTCTGGCCACTGCAAGATCCATATTGCTGTTCTGCAGTATCTTAACAGATGCACCACTCCATCCATTGAGGACTTCTACTATGCGGTTTCTTATAATATCAGGCTTTAATGCGCCACCGTTAAATATGACCACATCCGGACAGGCCGGTCTGTTCTCTTCAGACTGGGCTCTGAGAAAATATGCCATATGATGTGTTATGGCAGGATCTGACTCATAGGGAAGCCCCCATTCCTGTATGCCATATCGGCCTTTTTTTTCACTTACTGTTATGTCTGTAAATGGGAAAAAACCTTCCATTATAATCTGAAGTACTTCATTTTTTGTTATGTTAACCTGAAGCATTCCTCCTATAAGACGGCTTCCTGTTCCAGGTATTGTTATGGTTATATCTTCAATATTTTCTTCGCCCAGTAATTGCTCTTTGGCTTTCTGGCTTTCCTGGCATAGTATGCCCCACTGTCTTGTATCGAGATTTCCGTAAGTATTTTTTATTTTTTTCTCCATGAATTTTGCCAGGGCAAGATCCATATTATCTCCTCCCAGGAGCAGGTGCTCACCTACGGCAATTCTTTTCAGGTTAATGACTTCACCGCTTTTTTCGACCCTGATAAGGGTAAAATCTGTTGTGCCTCCTCCTACATCACAGACAAGTATAAGCTGTGATTTGCCCAGATATCTCTTTAAAGAATGTTCATAGGAAGTAAGCCATGAATAAAAAGCTGCCTGAGGTTCTTCAAGGAGGGTAATATGTTCGAGACCTGCCATAGAGGCAGCTTTTACCGTAAGGGTTCTTGCCACTTCATTGAAAGACGCCGGAACAGTGATTATAATATCCTGATATTCCAGTTTTTTTTCAGGATTATTCTTTGCCATCTTAAAATTCCAGGCTTTTTTTATATGTTCCACATATTTAGAAGATGTTTCCAGAGGTGAAATTTTTTCCAGATCTTTTACTCCGCTCCAGGGAAGTATTTTTGCAGTTCTGTCAACACCTCTGTGGCATAGCCAGGATTTTGCGGAAGATACAAGCCTTCCCGGTATGAACCGTCCGAGATGTTTTGCATATTCTCCTGTTATAAAATGCTCTTCTTCACTCCATGGGAGTCTGTAGCTTTCAGGTGTAATTTCATAACTTCCCGGTATGTAAAGAAAAGAAGGAAAGAGTTCCATATCTGCCACTTCTGATTTTTCTATCAGCTGCGGTATATGAAATATGTGTATGTCAGGTTTTTCTTTGTTTTTTAATTCTTCTATAGATGTATAAGATACTGCACAGTTTGTAGTGCCGAGATCGATACTTACAATGTAGACTGGAGTATTCATAGTTTTCCTAAGCGATTGATTTTTCTTCTACAGAAAAAAATTGTCCTAAAGGTTTTAAGGTAGATAAATCCTGAATTTCTAATTTTTTTCTGATATCTTCGAACAAACGAACTGTCTCCTGTGAATAAAGCCTTTCTCCACAGCCTGTACACACATCTGCTTTTATATTAACTGTAGCACTATGTATACCGCCTCTAAGAAGTTTTTCTACTTCTTTTTCTATTAATTCTCCCTCACATACAGGACATTTTTCAAAGGCTTTCATTTATTTTCTCCTCTCGCGAAAGTCAATCCATTTATTATTATCAGGTTTATAGACAGTGATTAGAACAGTCCACTGGTTTTCTTCATTGTATGCCCATACACTGTGAACAGGATCTCCACTAAAGGTTTTCCCGTATATCAGGCAGCTTGGATAAGGTTTGTCTCCGGGATAATCTTCAATAATTGCACCCTGAAAAACTGAAAAGAAAATTTCTTCATACAATAATCCATCCGCCTGGGCTTCTTCATCAGCGTGGTCTGTAATTCGAATTCTGTTTTTACAAATAGAATCTATGATAACATTTAATTCCATGATGTTATTATACCAGGAAAGATTACCTGTTGCAACATGACCTTTAGATTGTGTTTTTTTATGACAGTCACTTATGCTGGAAATTGGAGTGAAGCCTGTCATTTTTAAAGGCAATCCTTTTTTATCTATATTACTTATGGTGAACAAAAAAGAGTATTAAATTGCTCAGTCTTTGACCTAAATAGTCCCATCTATGGGATTTTATCCATTTTTTCTGCATTTCAATTTTTTCATTTAACACATTCCTGTCATATAATAAAGAGCCAATGCCCATGGCAATTTCTTCCGGTGTATTACCGGGCAAAAAGTGAACTGCATCCTCTACATCATTAAATATATCAAGGGGAGTGCAGATAACAGGTTTATTGGTAGCTAATCCAAATCGGACTGATGCACTTGATGATTCTTGAGTATTTTGATATGGAAAGACAATCATATCGGAGCATTCTAATAATGTCAGGGCTTCGTCATTTTCTAAAAAATCATTTATCATAGTAATCTTACAGGAAAGATTTAACTCTTTTGTTACCTTATTACATTCTGTTTTTACTGAGTCGGAAACAGGATTTGCGTAAAGTGCGTTTACTAATAACAGGTGTAAATTAGAATATTCTTTTTGTAGGATATGGAAGGCTTGAATTAATTCTTTAATACCTTTGTGAGGAAGTAGAAAGCCATATGAGGAAATAACAGTTTTACCGGAAAAGCCGAAATATTTCTTCATCTCTTCAGTACTTTTTACATTTCTATTCAATACACCATGAGGTAATAAGGTAACATTATTTATCAAGTCAAAACTTTTAAATCTATTCAAATCGGAAATATTATGGACAAAGAGTCTGTCTGCTTTCTTAAGACTTTCTTTAATCCACGATAAGGATATATTAAGCTCAGGTATGTTAACATCTGCAGTAGAATGAAAAGTTATGAATATCTTTATTCCTTTTTCTTTAAATAAATCAAGCATTTTTGAAAAAGCCTGTATTTCAAAAAAACCAAAATTAAACTGTATTAATAATAGATCAATATTTTCTCTTAAAATATTGTCGATTAACGTGCTTAGATTATTATTAAATCTATCTTCCCAGCATCTTATAACATTCTTTTCATCATTTTTTACTGTTCTTTCAATTGAACTTGCAAATATTACTGAATCGAAAAATTCTTTATTAAGGTTTTCCATCAGGTGTTTAGAGTATTCAGCTATACCACATTTACTGTTCCAGGTGCTTATTAATCCTAATCTTATTTTCCTGTCGTTAAATAAAGGTAATAACTGGATTTTATTTTTACTTTCTTCAAATCTTCTGGCACAATCTATCCATTTGAAGTTATTTAAAATATACCTTTTAGCTCTCTGTGTTTTTTCTTTTATTTTTTCTCGTGGAAGTTCCGTTATTTCTTTCATTAATTTAGCTAAATGCCCGGCATCCGGTTCAACCCAGACAGAATTATCTAAACCAAAATGAGTTTTTGCTTTACTGAATTTATAATCAATCAGCCATGCAGTTTCTTCTGTACAAAAATCAGTCTGTCCTCCATATGCAGTAGTTATAACAGGTATGTCAAGTAACATAGCTTCAGCCATAGGCAGACCGAACCCTTCACCTCTGCCTGGAGCCACCAGGGCATTACATTTTTTATAAAGGTCAACAATATAACCATGGTCTAAATCTTTATTTATTAAGATTATTTCAGGACAATCCGGATTATTATATTTAATATGTTTGATTTCTTCTTCTATCTTATTATGAATATTGGGAAAAGTTTTTATGATGAGTGTTACATCATGTTTGCTGCTAAAAGTTTTTAAATATGCTTTCAGAAGTATATCAATGCCTTTTCTGGGAAAACCTGATGAAATATGAAGAAATTTAAAACCTTTCCCTGTACAGCCATTATACTCCTGTGGAGTTACTTTCAGAACATGATCTGCACCGAGAGATGTAATGTAAACAGGGATAGATACACCGTTATCAATAAGTATTTTCTTAACATATGATGAGTTTACAGTTATACCGTCTAAATATGAATTAAAATTTTGAACATATTCTTCGGGGAAAGCCGATTCTTCCCATCCATAACTATGTAACATATTTATATATCCCCTCATGTCATTGACCCCTGGCGGATATAAGTTCCTCATAATTACATCAATCATAGAGTTACTTTTTGAATTCATCCACAGTTTTTTTATAACATGGTTATGTTCAAGAAAATCTTTGTTCGGTTCAAAATTACCAGTACCTTCAGTTGAAAATAAGGAAACTTTATCTGTATGTAAATTGTCCAGAGCTAAAGCCATTTCTCTGTTTACTAAAGCCAGGCTGTAACTGCTGTCAAAAGGTCCTTCAATCTGATATTTAATATATCGTAAATCCTGTATATGGATACTGTTATTATTTACTTCTATAGCTGTTGAATTAAAGAAATTAAATAATGAATTTTTTATGTTATTATATGAATAGTTTTTTATTACTTCCCTCTGTCTCTTTAATATTTTTCTTCTTAAAACTTTATTTTTTGATAATACCGTTAAAAAGCCGGCAATATACTCATAATTTTTCTCTTTAAATAAAATGCCTGCACCGTTTAATGTATTTTTTATATTGCTGCTATTGTAGGCCACTACAGGAACATCAAAAAGCATAGCTTCAATTAGAGGAACGCCGAAGCCTTCATGTTCGCTCATACTTAAAAATACATCAGAAACTTTATAATAAGCAATGAGATCTTCATCAGAAATTTTCCCTGTTATAATAACCCTGTTCTGGAGTCTGTATTTATCTATTAATTCATACAACCTTTTATTATAATCTTTACTGGAAATATCGCCGACCAGGATTAATTTACTATCTCTGTCTGACATTTGAGTGAAAATTTTATATATTTCAATTAAATCTTGGTGGCATTTATTTTCTACTATCCTTCCTACATAAAGGATATTAAATGCTTTTTTATTATTTTCAAATATAGAAGGATTCCATTTAATGTTAAAGACCTTTTCAATATCTATGAGTAATGGTATTGTCTGAACATTTTTATATTCTAATTTCCTTAATTCGTCACTGTTTAGCTCGGAAACACCAATCGCACCAATTACAATATTTTTTAATAATTTTAATTGTTCCCTTCCTTTAATGGAATAGTGATAAAATGAACTTTCCTTCGGAAAATAAGATTCGGGAGTAATATTATGATAGATTAAAATATTATTGTAATCTTTTAAATTTTTTAACCAGTCGTCAAGGTCATGCCCAAATGAATGGTGTATAAGGAGAATTTGATTTTTACCCGGAGCGTAATATTTATAAGATATAAGTTTATCTTTTAATTCATCTGCTATATGTTCAACATATATCCTGGATATATAACCTGCATTTCGTAATAATTTTTGAATAAAAAACATACTATTTGTAACTGCATCGCCGTAAGAACTACCTGAATGAAATTGATCTATAGCTGTAGGTTTCATCATTTATAACTACTTTCAGTAAGACTTACCTGCTATTACTGAATAATCCTGTTCCATATTAAATCTAAAAAGGATTTTCTTTATTTCATCTTCTTTAATATAATCGTAATCAATAAGGTTTAAAGGATGTAATTTTTTTATTTCAACCGTGGTAAATCCCCGTGCTTCCAGTAGATATTTTAATGTATTTGGAGGGATCGGGTTTCTGTGAGTCGGGTCGGTATAAAAACTGCATGCTCCGACAATTATATTCTCCGGGTTAGGTGTTTCGAATATTACTAATCCTCCTGGCTTTAAAATCCTTAAAGCTTCATCAAAAAGAGATATTAATATCTTCAAAGGTAAATGTTCTACTATATGAAACCCTGTAATTACGCCAAAACTGTTTGATTTTTGAGATCTTACATATTCTATTGCATCTGCTTCTTCTACATTAAGGCCGGTTTCGAGGCATTTCTGTACCATAATCCTGTTTACATCCAGACCTTTTGCAATATAGCCATTTTCCTTGAGTAATTCTAACCATTCCCCTCTGCCACAACCAATATCAAGGACAGGTGCGTTTTCTGTTCCGCCTTTTACATGTTCTATACAGGGTAGATATATTTTCTGCCTGTTTTTAATATCTTCTCTTGTCCCCCTGAACTGATCTTCAAAAGATACATACATAGCATCAAGTATATGGTCTTCCTCTGTAAGCATATTCTGAATTTGTGTTTTGTTTATTGGTTCAGGAAGTCTTTTTCTTGCTTCTTCAAGTAGAAGCATCAATCGTCTCTGCTGGTCAAGAATATTTAATTTATTCTCTTTTATTTGATTGGCAATATTTTTTATTTCCCTGGTAATTCCTTCAATAGAATTACTGTCTGCCTTTGTATTTATCATGTTTTTTATATCATTCAGAGCATCAAAATCTGCCTTTGTATTTATCATGTTTTTTATATCATTCAGAGCATCAACAGCCTTTGTATTTATCATGTTTTTTATATCATTCAGAGCATCAAAATCTGCCTTTGTATTTATTATGTTTTTTATATCATTCAGAGTATCAAAATCTGCCTTTGTATTTATTATATTTTTTATATCATTCAGAGTATCAGCATCTGCATTTAACATATCTCTTATTTCTTTTTCATTTTCTTTGATTTTTTCTATCTCACCAATATCTGCTTTAAACTTAAATGTATCTTTTATTTCCTCGATAGTATTCACATCTGCTTTAGAATGTAAAATATCTCTTATTGCTTCTATCTCATAGCCGTTGGCTTTACTATTTAAAATATCCTTCATCTTATCCACTATATTTCTGTCTATATTGTAACTTAACTCTTTAATAGTATTATGTTCAGTTTTTATCAAATAGTTAATTCTTTCTCCGGTTTCAGCAGCTGTAGTATTTATTAAGTTTCTTAATTCTGTGTGTATTTCAGTTATAGAATCGTTAAGGCCCTGAACATATCTAAAGATTCTTGGGAGTCTTATAATGAAAGACAGAAGTTCAAAAATTCTTCCTATTACAGGAATTTTAAATATTTTATTAAAGAAATGTCTTTTACCAAGACCGAGTATTTTAACATTTTTTTCTATCCCTTCCCGGGAGTATCTTAATTCTTCAATTACTCTGTTTTTACTTATATGTCCACCCCTTAGAAGCTGTAAGTATTTTTCAAATTCTTCTCTGGAAGGTTCTTTTTTTAATATAACAGTAAAAGAATATTTAATAAAATTTTCATAATTATATTTCAAGAAATCAGAAAGTATATATTCATCTTTATATATATATTCATCTTTTGTTTTAAATCCGTTTAATGATATTAAGTCTGAATTTGAGGACAGGTTATCCAGGTGATTAAGAATTACAATATTATTTTTTTTGCCTTCTTCAGAACAGGCTAAATCATATATTATATCTTTTTTACTTAATATACCGGATCTTAAATTTGTAAGATAATATGCGAATCCTTCATTGTCAGGTTCTCTTCTCAGGAGTTTTCTATAGGCATGGTTAATGAATTCTCCATCATTATTTTCCTGGAAATCCGACATTGTATAAACAGTGATACATGTGTCATGAGGGGCAACATTAATTTTAGCAGATTCTATATATTTCCTTCTATATACCTCTTCTTTGACCTTCTTCATTATTTCATCAATACTTATTTCCGGAGAACCGGACAAAATAATCTGTTCGGACATTATATTGCTCCTGTATTTGATAAAGAAAATGTTGGAAAAATAGTTTTTATTAACATTCTTTAATTTCAAGTTCCGGTATTATTCGGCAATAACCTGTAAATTTGAAATCAGGCGAAGGAATGACTTTAAATACTACAGCCTGATTTATCCAGTCATAACATTCATTTACATGAGCTTCATCTGTGTGGGCAGCGACAGTGAGATTGTATATATTAATCCCCAGATTTAAAGGCAGAACATATATTACCTCATAAGTTTTATCTTTTTTGAAGACTCCTGTAGTTACATCCATGATAAATGTATTTATACCGAATATATCATTTCCGAGTCTGTCTCTTATTAAAATACCAAAAGTAGGATTTTCAACATCTTTATTTGCATGGATTTGCATTTTTACCTTTACTTTTTCACCTGAAACAAAAGTATCTGTATTTATATCTTTTTCATTACTCATCGATATATATTCTATTGTCAGTTTGTTGTTGCCTGCTCTCTTTCTCAGTTTTTCCTTCTCATATGAATTATTTTTATATTTATTTTTGATACCTTTCAGACCTAGTAGAGCATTATAACAATCAAAAACCTTATCAGGTAAGCCTTCGTCTATTATATGTCCTCTGTCAAGTAAATAGGCATGATTACAAAGAGTTTTAACTGCTCCCGGGTCATGAGATACGAAGATAAGCGTTTTACCTGTTTCTTTAAATTTCCTTATTCTATTTATACATTTAATCTGAAAAGCTGCATCTCCTACAGCCAGAGCTTCATCTATTATAAGTATCTCCGGGTCGACATTAATGGCTACAGCAAAAGCAAGTCTTATATACATCCCGCTTGAATAGGTTTTTACCGGCTGCCTGATAAAATCACCTATATCTGCAAAAGAGACTATATCTTCAAGCTTCCTGTCAATCTCCTCTTTTCTATAACCCATAATGGTGCCATTGAAATATATATTTTCAATACCGGTAAGCTCAGGATTAAACCCGGAACCAAGTTCCAGAAGAGCCGATATTTTTCCGTCAATTTTAACATTCCCTTCAGTAGGAGTCAATATACCTGTTATTATTTTCAGAAGAGTTGATTTTCCCGACCCGTTTTTTCCTATTATCCCAACTGTGGCCCCCCTGTTAACCTCAAAACTTATATCCCGAAGAGCATAAAACTCCCTGTGATATTTTTTCTTAAAAGGATGAATGGATTCTTTGAGTCTATCTAAAGGATTATTATAGAGTCTATAGATTTTTGAGAGATTTGATATTTTTATTGCTACATGATCTTTGATGTTATCTGTCCGGTTACGTAACAGACCTGACATTTTCTCAATCCCTTCATTGGGAAATGTTAGAATATTTTTTTCTGCATTTTTACTCCGGCCTTTTTTCTTTTATTCCTTTTTCTGCCACGATTGCTGAGCTCCATTCATTGCTCGGTACCTGAAACTGCTATGAATAAATATTCGAACCTTCTTTTTTCAGGTTTGCTCTTACAGATGGAGCGAGAACAAGATCCATATTGTCTCCTCGCTTTTTTATATGTTCCAGATATTTAGAAGATGTTTCCAGTGGTGAAATTTTTTTCAGACCTTTTGTATAGGATACTGAGCAGTTTGTAGTGCCGGGATCGATACTTACAATATAGGCAGGACTATTCATAATTTTCCTAATCACTCTGACCTGGCTTCTTCATAGAGGCCGGTCTGTAATTCCGATTTTCTGTTGACCTTGAATCTATGATGGAATTTAATTCCACCATGTTATAGAAATTCCGAAAATTTTGTTCGGAAAAAAGTTATAAAGTAAAGATACCGCGTTACCTCTGTTAATTTCCGAACAGAGGTAACTGCCCTATTATACCAGGAAAGGTCACCTGTTGCAACCTGGCCTTCACAGGTTTTATTAAGAAATATAACATCAGTTCTTTTTGCAATTATTCTAAAAAATTTGTTTTTTTCATATTGTCTTTTTTTCTATTTTAATTATAATAGATGTGTTATATTTTTTTTAACAAAGGAGAGGTTATGAAAAAATCTCTATATATTCTTCTGTTTATCTCACTGGTGGTAGTAATTTACGGATGCGGAGGAGACAGCATTACAGTTCCGGGGCCGACACCGACCGCTTTTGCCGGATTACCGATCATTACCGGCTTTACTCCTTCTGAAGGTACCGAAGGAACATCTGTTACGATAAAAGGAAGTAATTTTTCTTCATCCGGCCCCGTTACAGTAACATTCAACGGAATATCTCTAACCTGTAATTCCCTGAACAGTACGGAGCTAGTGTTTATATTACCTGCCGGTGCTGCTACGGGAAAGATAGGAGTAACGACCGGAAGCGGTACAGGTTATTCTGAAAATAATTTTATAGTTACCGACTCATCGGGAAACATGGTATTGATACCGGCCGGAACATTTTATATGGGATATTGCAACGCAAAGGGATGGGATGAAGAAAAACCCCGCCATAAAGTTGAAATTTCTTATAATTTTTATGTTTCAAAATATGAAGTAACAAACAAAGAATATACGGTGTATGAGCCTATGCATTGGACTCGCGGACTTTTTTCCGATAATTATTATCCTGTAGAAACTGTCACCTGGAATGAAGCAGTATCTTACTGTAACTGGCTCACGGAAAGAACTCCGGAACTGGGCAGATCCCAGGTCTGTTATGACAGTTCCCGGAATTTAGATATAACGAAAAAGGGATATCGCCTTCCGACAGAAGCCGAGTGGGAATATGCATGCCGTGCAGATAATATGGCCAATTATTACTGGGGAAATATAATGGATGCTTCTAAATGCCTGTATAATGCCAACAGTCCTGTTTCAGCAGGTTACGGAGGAGGTCATCCCTGGGGATTATATGATATGAGCGGTAATATATCCGAGTGGTGTAATGACTGGTACGGAAATTACAGTGGCGAGGACCAGAAAAATCCTGCCGGCCCTGCTTCAGGTTCTGACCGTGTCTTAAGAGGGGGATGCTGGGTGTATGACGATGCTGACGAGTTGCGATCTGCCAGCCGTTATTATTACCCTCCGACAATGGGGAACGGCATGAGCGGTTTTCGTATCGTGAGAACACAGTAAATCACAAATTATTGGATTATTTTTTCCGGAATTTGTCTGGCCTGTAATCAGGACAGACGATTCCGGTAATACTTTAAATCCCATTAATCTCTGTCATGTTCTTAAACATTTGAGATACTTTTACTTTCAACTGTTTAAAATTTTCATTCCTTGAAATAATTTTTCTAATTCTTTCTTCAGTCAGTCCTGTTTCCGAAAGGAAACATACCTCCAGGATAAACAATAATAGATATATACATGTGGCCAGATCTCTCTTTTCTATTATCTCCTTTTTTGTTTCCAGATAATGAGTATAGTAATCTCTTGTATTTTTAACTTTTTTGATGAAATTTTTATATCCTTCTTCGGAAAATACTAACTCCAGGGCAAATTTATAGTCATGCCAGATTCCTTCAAGCCTGTCTTTCAGTGTAGGCTGATAGGAGAGATTTAAATTATCTCTGAATTTCTGTTTTAATTCTTCAGGATTTATATCGAATTTCTCCTGAATTTCTTCATCTGACAAATTTCTTAAAAAGATTTTTATAATCTTTTTTAATTTCTGTTTCGGAATAACTTCGTAATCTTTCGTTTTTCTGTGGTATGCTTCAATAGCCTGCATGAGGCTCAGAAACTGAAAATTAGTGTACATGGGTAACTGTCTGACTGCAAAATAGAGTTCATAGGAAGGTTTTATTTTATCAGACATTTTGTCCATCCAGTTACATAGATATGTGCCGAAATTATCAGATACATCGTGGAAGAAAAAAAATACATTACTGTAAGGAAATTGTTTTTGATTATCGAATTTTTGCAGTGGTACAGGATAAATTATGTCTATCCTGTTTTCCGCAGCTGTTATGCTGAGAGGATATATTGTAGTCCCTGTGGCAAGACTTAAGAAATTCTGTATATAAAAGGTGAAATCTTTTACTTTTTCAACTGTAACAGCTTCGTGAAAATCCAGCTTCAGACTGTTACTTTGCTCAAGGGTGACTTTTTTTGTTATCTGCCATGGAGCAGAGAGATTGAATTTTATTGTTATATCGAATTTTTCCGTTTTATAACTTGGCTCTGATGGCGGATGTACATACATTACATCTAAAGTTCTGTATTTCTGGCCTTTTATCTCCTGTTCCCTTATGGCCGATCTGAAGCCTATAAGATTTATCCATTCTTCCAGATAATTAGTTCTCACTGTTATACTCTTAAATAGGATTTCCTCTTTTTTTGCAAAATGAGTTCCTGTAATAATATATTCTATTGAATAGGTAGAACCTGTAAAACCTGGAGCATTTATATTAAAAATACATTCATGGCACTTATACAGGGTTACGATTTTTCCGAAAATTTCTCCGAGAATTATATCGTCATCATAAAAATCATTACTCCTCAGGCCGGCTAAATTCCTGAAGGTGCCGGTAAGTTCAAGCCTTGCTCCTTCAACTGGATGGAATTTTAAAGTGCCTGCAATATGTTTATCTTTATTACCGGGCAGCCACCATATACCATTCCATTCAAATTCCTGCATATTCAGTGAAGAGTGAAGAGTGAAAAGTGAATAGTGAAGAGATTTATTTTCTACTCACTACTCACTATTCACTACTCACTGATTCTCTCCTCTTACGTCAAACTCAAGTTTCCAGCTTTCTTTTCCTTCTCTTTCTACAAACCACAGTTCCAGTGTTCCCACTTCTGTTACATGAGACTGAAGTTTTACTGGTATAAGTTTACCTTCTTTCCCTTCCGCTTCAAGTTCTACGGTAATATTACTTACTTCCTGTATGTCTTTATCTTCCCAGTCTTCTACTGTATCTCCTATTATATCTTCTTTTCTAATAGAAGATGCGAGGAACCGAAATTCCACATTTTCTCCCACTGCAAGACCGAAATCCTGTCCCGGCACATCCAGACTGGTTCCTTCTTCCATGCCGCATGGTGCCACACAGAGAGCCTTTATTGGAAGAGGCAGTCCCGGTATAGCAGGCATGGCAGACTGAAGCCCTATATAATAGGTGCCTGCAGTACCGCCTCTTATCCTTATGCCATCACCTTTTCTTACCATGCCATAATAGGAAGCTCCGAAGGCAACTGCTAAATCAAGATCTGTCGATTGAAGGAGTTTTACAGGAGAACTTCCTTCTCCTTTAAGCCAGGAATTGATACAATCGAGTAATCTTTGCTGCAGCACTTGCGAATTAAATACCCCTCCGTTAAATAGAACTGCCGTCGGATGGGCAAAGGTCTGTTTTTCTTTCTTAAGTGCCTTATTGTCTTTAAGGGATTTTACATGGGAACTCAAAAATTTTGCAAGATGTTTTGTAATTGCAGGTTCCTGTGCATAGGGAAGGCCCATTTCACGGAGACCAATACTTATTTTGCTTTTCGGATGTTCACCGGGAGATATGAGAGGGAAAAATCCTTCAAGCAGTATTTTTTCCAGGTCACTTCTCTTTAATTCGGTTTTTATGGCTCCTCCTATTAATTTACTTCCTCTTCCCGGTATAACGACAGGGCACGATTCCATTTTTTCTTTTTGAAGTAATTTTTCCTTTGCATCTCTACATTCATGGCTTAATACCTGAAACTGCCATGAGTCAATATTTGTACCTTCTTTTTTCAGGTTTTCCCTTGCAGATGCAGCGAGAGCAAGATCCATATTATCTCCGCCAAGAAGTATGTGATCCCCTACAGCTATTCTTTCCAGTGAGAGTTCCCCTTCTGTTTCACCTACTGCTATGAGGCTGAAGTCAGTAGTTCCGCCTCCTATGTCACAGACAAGTATTAAATCTCCTACTTCTACCTGTTCACGCCAGTCATCTCCCATTTCGGAAAGCCATGAATAAAAAGCTGCCTGAGGTTCTTCCAGTAATGTTACATTGAGTCCCGTTCCTTTTGCCGCTTCTACTGTGAGGTCTCTTGCCACAGGATCGAATGAAGCAGGTACTGTAAGCAGTATTTCCTGATTTTCAAATATACTCTCAGAGCCTTCAGAAGCAAATTCTTTATTCCATGCATCTTTAATATGTTTTAAATACATGGTGGATGCTTCTACAGGAGAATATTTCTTTACATCTTCCGGGCTTTTCCATGGGAGAACCTGTGCATGTCTGTCTATATCAGGATTACAGAGCCATGATTTTACAGATGAAATCAACCTCTGAGGAATCTTGCTTCCATGATTTCTTGCAAATTCTCCTGCCGAATAATCCATATCTTTCTGCCATGGAAGAGATAAACTTCCCTCAGGCAATTCCACTTCTCCCGGGATATATAGAAAAGAGGGAAGAACTGCCCTCAATTCTACTGCTCCCGGCTGAACTACCTGTGGTATTTCAAAAAGTACATTGTCTCCATATTCTTCATCTCCCTGAGGGAGTTTCATATAAGCTACGGCACAGTTTGTTGTGCCCAGATCTATACCTATTATATATTTTGAGTTTTCCATAGTTTTTTTAACCTCCTTAAATTCGTGATGCGTGATGCGTGATGCGTGATGCGTGGTTTCACCACTCACCGGGCGAACACAGGGGTTCGCCCCTACTGCTCACTTCTCACTTCTCACTTCTCACTTTTCACTTTTCACTTCTCACTTTTCACTTTTCACTTCTCACTTTTCACTTTTCACTTTTCACTCTTCACCCTTTAAATTTCCACCTCTGCAGGCTCTATTACAGATCCGTCCTGTCCTTCAGGCAGTGGCGGCAGTTTTGTCTTCAAAACCTTCCATCCATGATGACGAAGAGTGCCTTTAAATGGCGGAGAACCTGTTACATTACCTGTAAGTCTTATTTCCGACGGATTAAATCCTTTCTCTACTGTTACCGGTTTTCCTTCTTCTTCCTTTAAAACCCCTTCTATAGTTATATAATTATCCAGAGCTTTTTTACATTTTTCATGGAGTGTTCTTGCCACTGCTCCTATCTGACTGTCACTGTATGAGTCTATTTTCTCCTGAAGAAAATCTATGAACCTTGCGTCTCTCTGAAGTATTGCAAGTATTCTTGTATCTTCAATCTTATCTTCCTCTATCTGAGGTATTTCTTTTTCAAAAAATTTATTAACATGTTCTAAAAATTTTGAATTCATAATTATCTGAAAAAAACATTTGAATGCAAGTATAAATCTGTTCATTTTTTTGCCTCCTTATAAATCGTGACGGGTAACGCGTGACGCGTGACGGGTGATTTATTATCACCCGGGCGTAAGGCGTTTAATTAAACGCCCCTGCCACTCACCGGGCGAACACTAGATTCGCCTCTTTTAAATATATACTTTATTATTCTGTAATCATTTATTATACTGTCATTTTCAAGAAGCAATTTTGCCACCTTTTTTATTTTTTTATAAAGAGATTATATAACAGACATGTTTTTTGGTCAAATTTCTGGTCAAATATAGAGTGAAGGGTGAAGAGTGAAGGGTGAAGAAGTGAACAGTAACCGGTGAGTGGATAAACTACCCGTAACGCATCACGTATCACGCATCACGCATATAAGTGAGAAGTGAGAGGTGAGAAATACGTAAAGGTAAGTCTTTCCTCTCACCACTCACCACTGTTAATAGATTATGGTTTTACTATAGCCCAGTTATGACTGTGGCCATTGGTGGTAGATGATGTTACAGCTTCAATATTTCCACTGTTAATATTATTGAGCTGTACCTGTGTAAGAAATACATTATGGGTGTGACCGTTTGTAGTAGAACTTGTATAGGTAACACCTGCAGCGGGAGGATTGCTCACGTCTACCATTGATAAAACCAGATTATGGGTATGACTGTCTGTTACACCGGATGTTATAGCAAAAGTCTTCATTATTGCCCAGTTATGTGTATGGCCGTTGGATTCTGAAGATGTGACAGTAACGGTATTGCCATTATTGATATCTGCAAGCTGTAACGGTGTAAGGGTTATGGCATGATTATGACCGTCAGTTGTAGTACTGATATAGGTTACATTAACCGGCAGAGTATTGTTCAGATCTGCAAGCAGAACTGTAACATTATGGGTATGGAGGAGTGTAACAGATGATGTAATAACGAAATTTCCCGGTGTCGGAGTTGAAGTCGGTGTAAGGGTTGGTGTCGGAGTGCTTGTAGGGCCGGGTGTGTTTGTAGGAGTCGGAGTTTTTGTAGGCCCCTGTGTACCTGTTGCTGTAGGTGTGTATGTAGGAGTTGGCACAATTATTACTGTGTTATCACTTCCACAGCCTATTAGTGATAAAATAATGGAAAGAACGAGAAACATTGAAATTAATAATACTTTTGAATTTAACATAAAATCTCCTTTCTTGTTGAATTTCTTGTTGAAAATTCACAGGGAAATTCTATGGAAATCTTTAAAATCCTCTGTTTTTTATAAATTATATAGAAAATTCTGTTTCTGTCAGAGTTGAAAATTTACAGGGAAATTCTATGGAAATCTTTAAAATCTTCATTTTTTAAAAATTAAATTTTTTTCATGAAACTTTTTGCATTTTTCTCAGGTAATGTTATTATAAATAGAAATAAAAATTATCAGGAGGTTTCATGTGATGAAATTCATTTTTTTAGTCTTCAGTTTTTTGATGTTCTGTATATGTTTAATTCAGGCTGTTATGGCAGAAGAGAATCTTCAGTCAGAGACAAAACTTATTCCGAGAGAAATACTCTTTGGAAATCCTGTAAAAACAGGTCCTGAAATTTCACCTGACGGAAATAAAATAGCCTATCTTGCGCCGGTAAATAATATATTGAATATATGGGTTAAAACTATGGGAGCCGAAGATGACAGAGTAGTAACAGATGATAAAAAAAGAGATATTTTTAGCTATTTCTGGGCTTATGATAATCAGCATATTTTATATCTTCAGGATAGGGGAGGTAATGAAAACTGGAATCTTTATTCTGTAGATTTAGAAACAGGAGAGATAAAAAACTTGACTCCCTTCGAAGATGTTCACGTAAGAGTTCTGGCAGTAGATAAACATTTCCCTGATGAAATATTAATTTCAATGAATAAAGAAAACCAGGAGCTTCACGATGTGTACAGGCTTACTATTTCTACGGGAAAAATAGTTATGGCTGCAAAAAATCCGGGAAATGTATCAGGATGGCTCGAGGATTCCGATTTTAAAGTTCGTCTGGCTGAAAAAAGTACTGATGACGGAAGTGCTGAAATACTGTTAAGAAAAGATGAAAATTCTCCATGGGAAAAATTATTTACATGGAATGCCGAAGATAACTCAATGAGCAGTGTTGAAGGTTTTTCGAAAGACGGGGATTATCTTTATTTAAAAGATAGCAGAGATTATAATACAGCCCGTCTTGTGAGATTACATGTAAAAACAGGCAGGATAGAAATAATGGCTGAAGATCCTGTATATGACGCAGGAGGCATTATGAGACATCCTGATACCTTTGAAATTCAGGCTTTATCTTTTTATAAAGACAGGAAGGAATGGGTTGTTCTGGATGAAGACATAAAACCTGATTTTGAAGCAATCGAGAAACTTCATAAAGGTGATTTTTCCATATATTCACGGGATAATAATGACAGAATATGGCTGGTAACTTTTGTCTGCGATACAGAGCCTGCCTCATATTATGTCTTCGATCGTAGAACAAAAAAAGGAACCTTCCTTTTTTATAACAGGCCTGCTTTAAAAGATTACACACTGGCACCTGTAGAACATCTATCTTTTACCTCAAGAGATGGTTTAACCCTTCATGGTTATATTACATACCCTCCCGGAAAGGAAAGAAAGAATTTACCTCTTGTATTATGTGTACATGGAGGCCCGAGAGGCCGTGATACATGGGGTTATATCCCTGAAGCCCAGTGGTTTGCAAACCGCGGATATGTGTGTCTGAAGATTAATTTTCGCGGTTCTGCCGGATATGGAAAGGAATTTTTACATGGAGGAGACAGGGAATGGGGTAATAAAATGCATAATGATCTTGTAGACGGAGTAGAGTGGGCTGTAAAAGAAGGTATAGCAGATCCGAAAAAGCTTGCCATTTACGGAGGCTCTTACGGAGGTTATGCTTCTCTTGCAGGTGCTGCCTTTACACCAGACCTTTTTTGCTGTGCAGTGGATATGTTCGGTCCGAGCAATCTTATAACACTTATAAAAACAATGCCTCCTTACTGGAAGGTAGCATGGGCACAGATGATCCAGATGATAGGCGATCCTGATAAAGAAGAGGATTTCCTTAAATCCCGGTCACCTCTGTTCAGTGTAGAAAATATTAAAATCCCCATGCTGATTGCCCAGGGCGCAAATGATGCGAGAGTCAAACAGGCAGAATCAGAACAGATTGTAGAAGCAATGAAAAAAAGAGGCATATATTATGAATATGTTCTCTTCCCGGACGAAGGACATGGTTTTGTAAAAGAAGAGAACCGCCTGAAATTTTATGAGATTGCAGAGAAATTTCTGGCCAGATATTTAGGTGGAAGATGTCAGTAAATTATGCATGGTTTTATATGAAAATTTCCGGGAGATAGTAATAAACAATGATTGACTGTCATGAAAAGGTCTGTGATATGCCGGAAGAAGATGAGAAATTTGTAAGTAAAGTAATTAAAGGTGATAAAAAGTCCTTTGAAATACTTGTTAATCGTTACAGGAGACCTGTTATGAAATTACTATTCAGGATGACAGGAGATTATGACATAAGTCTTGATCTTGCCCAGGAGACTTTTCTGAAATCATGGAAGTACCTGAAATCTTACAGAGAAGGAATGAAATTTTCTTCCTGGCTTTTTAAGATTGCCGCCAATCTGGCAAAAGATTATAAATATAAAAAACATCCGGAAGAATCTATAGAAGATAATAAATTCATACAGTCATACAAAGAAAATCCTGAAAATGGATTATATATAAAATCTCTTCTTCAGAAACTGGAAGAACCATATAAAACTGCAATCATTCTGAGGTTTATAAGTGATTTTACCTATAGTGAAATTGCAGAAATAATGTCTGTGTCACCTGAACAGGTGAAAAACTATATATTCAGAGGAAGAAAATTTCTGATCAAACTTGCCAGAGAGGAGGAATATTATGAACTGCCCCTTTGAAGATAAACTTATTCTTTATCTTGAAAAAGAACTTTCAGATGATGAAAGAGATGAATTTAAAAGCCATCTTGAAGAATGTACTTTATGTAAAGAAGATATGAAGTTTTTTGAGAAGATAGAGAAAGATTTTCACTGTGAAATTTCTCTGCCTGATGATTTTACGGAAAAGATTATGGACAGAATCGATGAAAGGATTTCGTTGGCTAATATACTTATATGTACCTTTATTTCACTCCTTTTTGTTCTGATTTTCTTTTTTGGCGGATACTGTAATCCTATGCCTGTAATTGGAAACATTATGGTAAGACTTTTTTTTGTGCTGAAAGATATGCCTCTTACAGATCTTTTCTTTGAGTGTTTAAGACAGAATATAACATTTTTAGTTTCTTATTCTGCTTTAATCATGGCTTTTATTACTTTTTTTACCATTAAGAAAAAAAGTATTTTTATTAAAAATTATGTTATTTGAAAGGAGAAGGTCATGAAAAAAATATGTTTTTATTCAATAGTTATACTGTGTTTAATAGTATCTTTTTCTATAAATGTTTTTTCTCAGATGAGTTCTGCAGAGGAAAGAAATTCGGATGAAAAAGAAAATTCTCTTGTTCGGATATTCGGAGCAGGAAATACTGAAAGCGGAAAGATAACAGACGATGTAGTTCTTATATTCTCAGAAGGAACTGTCAGGGGAGAAGTTATGAGAGACTGTGTGGTTATTTTTGGAAAAGTTCATATCAAAAGAGGTACCAAAATAAATGGAGATCTTGTGGCAATTTTCAGTTCTATAGAAAGAGACAGAGATGTAACAGTAAAAGGTGATACAATAAATATCGCTTCCTATGAGGTATCAGGCATTCCGTCTTTTATTATGAGTGTTTTCAGCAGCTGGGATATACTTATGGCTTTAATACTTCTTCTCTTTTTCTGGAGATATGTAAAAAATCTTACAGATAGATTTGTGTCCAATCCTGCCTCTTCATTTATTGCAGGATTTCTCTGGATAATAGGTTTTTTACCTCTTATCATATTACTTGCCGTAAGTATTATAGGTATTTTGCTTATACCTGTCGTCCCTCTTGTTTATTTTATTGGTTTTTCTTTCGGTTTTGCTGTCCTGGGGCATATGATTGGAGATAAAATTGCTTCCATTACGGGAAAAGAATGTAAAGAACCTGCCAGATCCGTTACAGGTCTTTTTCTCATATTGATAATATTCAAATTGATAGCCTTATTTCCTGTCCTGGGAGGTCTCACGGTAGAAGTTATAAAAATGCTTGTAAGAACCTTCGGACTGGGACTGTTTATAATGACTTTATGGGAAGCATCAGGTAAAAAATCTTTTGTGAGCAGCAAAAAATAATAATACTGTTATATTTAAGGGTTATGGGTTATGGGTGTTGGGTGTTGGGGCAGGGAGATTAAAAACCCATAACCAGGCACCTGAAACCCAAAACCTAATTTTAACTGAATGAGAGGATTTTTCCTTTCTCAGGCGAATGTCCGATGAGTTATTCACCATTACCGGTTCAGGAGGAAATAAAAAAATGGAAAGACGAATCATTCAGGTAGAAGAAAAAGTCCCCTTTTTGCAGGGTTTGCCTTTAAGTTTTCAACATTTATTTGCCATGTTCGGTGCTTCAGTTTTAGTTCCCTTTCTTTTCAATCAGGCAGCAAGAACTGCCTCAGGCGATCCTGCCCTCGTAATAATTGACCCTGCCCTGGTTTTACTTATGAATGGCATAGGTACATTAATTTATCTCTTTATATGTAAAGGTAAGGCCCCTGCTTTTCTTGGTTCCAGTTTTGCCTTTATAGGACCTGCTACTGCAGTAATTTTGAGTTCTTCCGATTATCATGGAAATTTCTCAAAAGCCCTGGGAGGATTTATTGTGTCTGGATTGATATTTATGGCAGTGGCAGGTATCATTGGAATTGCAGGGACGAAATGGATTGATATACTCCTGCCTCCTGCTGCCATGGGGCCTGTCGTAGCACTTATAGGACTTGAGCTTGCAAAAACAGCGGCAGACATGGCAGGTCTCCTGCCGGATAAAACCGGTATGTATAATAATTATGCTATTATAATATCTATGTTTACCCTTTCTATAGTTATCTTCGGTTCTCTTCTCTTCAGAGGTTTTATGGCGATTATTCCTGTACTGATTGCTGTTCTGTCAGGCTATGGACTTTCGGCAATATTAAATATTTATTGTCCCGGCCTTGTTAATTATTCTGCTATAACAGAGAAATCCTGGTTTCTTCTGCCGAAAATGACCCTTCCTGTCTTTGATATAAATGCCATACTCATAATAATTCCTGCTGCCCTTGTTGTAATGTCGGAACATATAGGACATCTTTTTGTAACAGGTCATATTGTGGGGAGGGATCTTGTAAAAGACCCTGGTCTTCACAGATCTCTCTTCAGTGATGGCATATCAACTGCTTTATCAGGATGTACCGGTTCTGTTCCTACCACTACTTACGGGGAAAATATGGGTGTTATGGCCATTACAGGTGTTTACAGTGTATGGGTCATAGGAGGAGCGGCAGTTATTTCAATCATTATGGCTTTCTTTGGAAAACTTTCAGGTGCAATTTCAAGTATTCCCATACCTGTCATGGGAGGTGTAAGTTTACTTCTCTTTGGAGTCATTGCTGCATCAGGTATAAGAATGCTTGTGGAAGCTCATGTAGATTACAGTAAAACAAGAAATTTGACCCTTACAGCTATAGTGTTTATTGCAGGTATAAGCGGAGTAACTATTAAAGTCGGGGAAGTAGGCCTTACAGGTATGGCTCTCGCCACAGTTGCAGGTATGGTATTGAGTCTCATGTTTTATGCTATGGATAAATTAAAATTGACAAATGAAACGAAAGTAGAAAATTAAATATTTTATAAGACAAAGAAACTAAGGGGTTGTCGAGAGGGTTGCCGAGAAATAATCCCATTATATTTGCAGTCTATATCGTGACGCGTTACGCGTTACGCGTCACGCGAGGATGATAACCGTTCTAACAATTTGCCAGGGTTATTTTCTTACAGTTTCTAAAGAATTTATCAGACAGTTAAAGTTCTTCTCTACCTTTTACTTCCTGTCCCATATATTTTTGCATCAGGCGAAGATAGAAATATTCCTGCATCATACGATCATCGGGAAATTCATTCAGTGCTTTTTCCCATAACTCCTGCTTTGTTTCAGGTGACAGTATCTTCTTTCCAGGTCGATTATTTATTATTTCTTTTACATTCATCTGTAATAATCTCCTCTTAAAGTTATAATAATGTTTCTCCCTGTCTCTCACTGAAAAATTCCCTGACTATATTATAACATAAAAATTGTCATGATTAAATAGAATGAAAAAATTTATTTTAAGTGTACACAACTTATTAAGTGACCAGTAGGGGCGAACCTTGTGTTCGCCCGGTGAGCAGTGAGTAGTGAGTAGTGAGTAGTGAAGAGTGAAGAGTGAAAAAGTGAGTAGTGAGTAGTGAGAAGTGAAAAGTGAAGAGTGAAGAGTGAGTGGAGAAACCACCCGTCACGCGTCACGCGTTACGCGTCACACATCACGCATCACGCATTACGACAATTCCATGGCAAATGATTTAAATCTACATTTCCTCCTGATAATATAATTCCTACTTTTTTACCTTTAATATCTACTTTTTTCTCCATTAAAGCTGCAAAAGGTACTGATGAAGATGGTTCTACAATTATTTTCATTCTTTCCCACAGAAGTTTCATCGATGAAATAATAGATTCTTCACTTACTGTAACAATATTATGAACATATTTTTTTATTATATGGAAAGTATTTTCTCCAAGGGATGTAAGAAGACCATCTGCAACAGACAGAGGAGGATTTGGAGGATAAATTACTGAGTCGCGAAATGAACGGAAAGAGTCATCTGCAAGGTCAGGTTCTGTTCCTGTTACTATGGTAGAAGGTGATAAATAGACGGTAGAGAGAGCAGTGCCGCTTAAAAGACCTCCCCCTCCCACTGGTGCCATAATAATATCAAGTTTTTCAACTTCCTCTAAAAATTCAAGTGCTGCAGTTGACTGTCCTTCTATGACTTTCATATTATTATAGGGGTGAATGAAGATGGCTCCTGTATCAGTAATTACTTTATTTAAAGCTTTTTCTCTGTCTTTTAGTGTTGCTTTGCAGAAAATTATATTTGCTCCATAGTTTTTTACTGCTTCTATTTTTACTTTTTTAGAATTTTCCGGCATTACTACATGGGCAGCAATTCCTCTATTTTTTGCAGCAAGGGCCAGAGCCTGGGCATGATTTCCCGAGGAATGGGTTGCCACTCCTTTTTTTATTTCCTCTTCCGATAGAGAAAAAACAGCATTTGTAGCACCTCTGATTTTAAAAGCACCGATTTTCTGGAAATTTTCACATTTAAAATAGATTTCTCCTTCGAACATGTCATTGAAGGTTTTACATGTAAGGACAGGAGTTTTGTGAATAAAAGGTTTTATTCTTTTTGCTGCTTCTCTGATAGAATTTAGATCAGGTATGATTTCCATAAGATACCTCCAGGTTCAGTGATCAGTTACCAGTTATAATTATACTACTTTAATAATCAAAATCCTTTTATTGTGAAAAAATTACGCATTTGCGAATAAATAGTTTGACAAAGAATGAATGGGAATTTATAATAATTCGGGGTGATAAAATTGGATAAAAAAGAATTAATTATAAAAAAATACACAAACAGAAGACTTTATAATACGGAAGAAAGCAAATATGTGAAACTTGATGAACTGGCCGGTATTATTCGCAGCGGCTGTGATATAAAGGTCATAGACAGTGCTACTGATGAAGATATAACAAAACAGATACTGGCCCAGATAATTCTGGAGGAGGAAAAAAATAAAAAAGATTTGCTTCCTTCAGCTCTTCTCTATCAGATAATCAGATCTAACCAGGAGTTTACGAAAGATTTTTTTGAAAATTATCTTACCATGGCGATGGATTCCTATTCTTCATACAGGAATGTTATGGAAAAGAGATTGAAAGAGATGACTGATATAAATAAACTGCCTTTTGAAATGGGAGATATTTTTATGAAATCCTTCGGTTTTATGGGAGGCAGGGAAGACAAAGGGAAATAAAATTTTTAATGTATTTTATATATTTCGCTAATTGTTAAAAATAAATGTCAATAATATTCATAAAACATTGGCAAATTATTAAAATTATGTTATTATATAATTGGGTGAAAAGAAAAAATAATGGAGGCAGAAATGAAGCTACTCTAATATTGTCAGAATGTATCTGTTTTGAGTTGCAGATAAAAAATATATAGTGAATAATGTGTTAATCTGATGCATTTCAGGGATGAAGCACGATAAAACTTTTTAAAATAAGAAAGAGGAGCGGCCTGCCGCTCCTCTTTATACTGGAAGGAGGTTTTATATTATGATAAGTGTAATTTTATGGGCTCTAATAATTGGATCCATAGCAGGCGGAATTGCTACCATTGTTGTAGGAATAGGATTAAAATGCTGGCTGATAAACACTGTGACAGGCATAATAACATCGGTAATAGGTGGATTTGTAATAAATCACATTGAAAGAAACGAAGTGTTTAAAATTAATATATATATCCTTTTTTTTGTAATAATAGGAGGTTTTGCATTGATGAGCTGTTTACCTAAAATACATATTTCTGGTTCTTCCAGTAGATGAGCCGTTGAACCGCCCTCACCTGAAGGGCACCTGTATTTTTTTGTTTTTTTCTGGCTTTTTATTCCAGTCTGACATAAAAGATTATGGAGAAAATAGAAATGTTTACAAAATGTTAACATTAATTTTATAGAAATCTGAAATAAATGTGTTATATTATTGTTAATTAATTTGAGAAAATTTGCAATTTGGGGTGATTTGTGTTGAAGATAGATGGAGCAAATAAGACATTTATTCAGTATTTTAAAAAAGATAAAGGCACCGTGGCAGAAAAAGAGGTAAAAGATAAGATTGAACTCGGGAATGTAAAGGAAGATAATCTTTTTTCCGGTCTGATTCGTATGAAGGAAATGGCTAACAGTTCGGTGATCAAAGCAGTCATTATGCCAGATAATTCTTCTTCCGGAACAGCGGCAAGAAATGAAACACCTGTAGTTATTGTTCATGGCACAGGATTCGGGGAAGAATCCATTTCGGCTTATAAGAATGCAGCTCTTCAGACAGGCCATCCTGCAGAACTTACTACCTATACAACAATTAAAGATGGTGAACCTATGCAGGAGTCAGGACAGCTAATATCTAAAAATATAAATAGTTCCAGAATAGCTGTATCAGAAAAGCACTTAAAGGATTTATCTTCTTTAAAAAATGAGCCAGAAGGATTGAAGGAGTATTTCGGCATGTCTTCTGAGTTTTACGGAAGTCATGATGAAAGGGTAGACAGGGTAGTTTCTCTTATACCGGGTGTTATTGATAAGATGGAAGATCTTCTTAAAGCCGATAAAGACCAGTTACTTGAAACATTCAGCGGAAATACTAAAGAAATAGAAAAGTCTCTTGCGGAACAGGTAAGAAAAGCCGGATACAGTGATAAAAAAGTTGCTCAAAAAGTGGCTGAAGAAATCATGGATGTTATAGTACCGAAAGCAGTGCTTGTAGGGCACAGTATGGGAGGTTTTGTATCCTATACTCTGGCTCTCAATCCAAAAGAAAAAACCGGAGATAAAAGTGATTTTACCTATGATGGCGCAAACGGAGTTTCTACAGTAATAACCCTTTCTTCCCCTGTAGGTAAAGGAGTTAATAAGACTCTTCCCAGCGGCCTTGCTAATTATGCTTATACTCTTTTAGAAAAGAATGTCCTGGACCCTATGGAAACATTTCCGGGGATGCAGTTTTCTATGGTTAATCCTTTTTTTAATATGTGGTATAGTTATAATAAAGAACTTACAAAAGAAATGTATAAAAATAGTGCTTTAATCGGTTCGGTTTATATGAATCCCATTATACATTTGATGAAGCCCGGCTATGAACAGATTACAGACGGTTCTGATTTTATAAAAAAATATGTAAATGATAAAAAAGTGCCTGACGGAGTAACTGTAATTGCAATTTCCAACAGAGATGACGGTGTGTCTGAACAGGATCGTTCTATGGTAGATGAGAAACAGCCCAATGCCCATAACCTGGATGCAGAAGTTACTATAAAACCTGAAGAATTAAAAAATCCAAAATCTACACTTGCTACACTTGCACATATGAAGATGGCTCTTTATCCATTTGAACATGGTGAGGAATTCAGGAAGGAAGTTCTGGAAGATCCGAAGCATATAACCAGAATTCTCAACCCGGCAAATTATGATGGTGTAAGATGGAAGTGTCTTTCTGTGTTAAAGGAAAATCTGGAGAAAGATCCGTCACTGTTCCAGAAACCTGAATTTAAACCTGTCCTTGAAAAAATAAAATCCGTTGCGGCAGAGAAGCTTCCCTTTGCAGATTCTCCTTCCTGTGTCGCACAGGAAATACTTGATAAACTTGGATAATATAAAATGTTCGGTTTTATAAAAAAGTTATTTGCTCTCGATCCGAAAGAATTATTCCTTTTAGGAGAAAATTTTCTCTTAAAAGGGGATTTCAAAAATGCCATGAATTGTTATGATAAAATACTGGCCATTGAGCCAAAGAATATTCTGGCATGGAAGAAAAAAACCTTTATCCTCTTTTGCCTCGAGATGTATAAAGAAGTAATAATGGGTACTGATATAATTCTGGAGATTGATCCTGAAGATATAGATGGTCTTAACTGGAAAGGCATGGCCTTTGCAAGACAGGAAAAATTTACTGAGTCTATCGAATATTACGATAAAGCTCTGAAGATAAATCCTGCCAATCTGGAGAGTATGTCATGTAAATCCATATCTTTATATTTCTGCGGTAAATATGAAGAATCTATTAAATGCACAGAAGATATTCTGCTTATAAATGCAGGCAATTCCAATACATGGACTACAAGAGCCATGGCTATGGCCGGTCTTGGCAGACTCGATGAATCCCTTGACTGTTATGACAAAGCCCTTGCTATTGAGCCAAAACATATTGATGCACTCACAGGTAAAGGAAAGGTTTTATATGCACAGGGAAAATATGAAGAAGGCGTTAAGTGTCAGAGTGAAGCTCTGGAATTAACGTCTTCTCTTATTCCTCCCCTTGACCCTCAGGTAGATACTGTTCCCGGCGCAACAGGTATTTTCGCATATGATAAAACCAATCCCGTTCCTGTATGTTTTCAGGACGGGCAGATTGATTATCTCTCCACACTTCAATGTGAATGTGGATGCCCCTTTGATTTCCATCGGGCAGGCAGTTTCGGAACTTGCCCTGACGGACATATAATAGATGGATATGAACTTATGTGTAAAAACAAAAAACACCATATCATGCTTTATATGGATATGTACCATAAGGGCCCCAGTTCATTACTGCCGAAAGATCTTGTCAGAGGAAAAGAAAAAGGCACAGGCCTTGCTTTTTATGTGTCCAACTTTCCCGAAGGACTTACTGAGGCTATTAAAGAAATTGAGAGATTAAAAAAGAAGTAAATTAGTAATTCGTAAAATACAGATGATGCGTGATGTTTATAGAATCTTAAGCATTATTACTTTTTGGCACTAACGGCCATGATAATCCGGTCACAACGAAGAATGAGAATTTGTTCCTCCTGTCACGCGTTACGCGTTACGCGTTACGATTCTCATATAAATATTTCACATTCTTTTACCCCATATCCTTCTAAAGCAGTTACTCTAAATTTTATACCTTCGTATAATACTGTATCTCCCATCTTCGGAGGTTTTTCAAGTAAAGACAGAATAAGACCGCTTACCGTAGTAACATCTTCATGCTCTAAATGTAAATTGAAAAATTGCCCTACTTCGTCTATTCTCACAGTACCTGCTACATGAAGAGTTCCATCTTTATCTTTATATAGATATTCACTTATTTTCCCTTCATCAAATTCTCCTACAACTTCTTCGAATATATCTTCAATAGTTACAAGTCCGGCTGTACCGCCATATTCATCTAAAATAATAGCCATCTGAGTGTTGTATTCACCCATAACATCAAGAATTTTGTCCAGAGTTACAGTTTCAGGAACATATGGTAAATTACGAAATTTGTTTAATGGAGAACAATCCTCTCTTTCAAGCATGTCAATAATATCTTTAATATGAAGCATTCCTATAATATGATCGAGATTTTCTTTATATACAGGATATCTTGAATGAAGGTTTCCGGACAGTATTTTTTTTAAACCTTCTTTATCTATATCGAATGGAATGCCTGTAATTTTAACCCTGGGCACCATAATCTCACCTGCCGTAAGAGAGTTGAAATCCAATAGTTCCCGAAAAAATTCTCCAGTTTCTTTTTTTAAAAGGCCTTCTTTCTGGCTTTCTTTTACAATAAATTCCAGTTCTTCTGATGTGTAATCCTCTCCTGTTATTACATCTCTGTTAATACCCATAAGTTTTATCATACTGTTTGACACATAATTAACAGCTTTAATTACCGGAAAAAAGGAGTATTTTGTAAAAATAATACATGGTGTGACAACCATTGCCATCAATTCAGGTTTTTGAAGGGAAAGTGATTTAGGTATCATTTCTCCTATGACTATATGAAAATAAGTTAAAAAGACTACAGAAAGAATACTCGCTATTCCATGAGAGGAAATCCAGAGGGGAACATTTGCTATTACGAGCCAGCTGTGAAACCATTCTGCAAGGATATGTTCTCCGTACATACCAATGGCAAGACTTGCAACGGTTATACCCATCTGAGCAGAACCTATATATTGATCCATAAGACAGGAGTTTCCCTGTGTTTTATATAATATCCCTGCAATAAAATGTCCTTTAAGAGCTTTTTTTTCTATAATCAGTCTGGAAGAACTGACTACGGCAAATTCAGCTGCCACATAAATAGCGTTTAATATTAAAAGAGTTGCTATTATAATAACAGGAACCAATATTGTAACCTTTAAACCTTTCTATTCAATTACATCCTTCTGTTCTGAAAAACATGGTTTTATTATTAAAGACAATATTTTATTCTTTGAAACCTTTTCTATTTTAAATTCCACACCTTCTATATTCAGGCATTCTCCTTCCTGCGGAAATCTGCCTAAAAAATCTATTATATATCCTCCTGCAGTAATAGCATTTCCTTTCAGAGGTCTTTCTATCAAAGTTTCCAGTTCGCCGATTTTTATTATACCTGGCAATCTGATTGTTCCGTCCGTTAATTTTTCCGGTTTCTTTATATTATGCTTGAATTCATCTGCTACATTTCCCAGAAGTTCTACAAGTACATCTTCCATTGTTATAAGACCTGCTGTCCCTCCATATTCGTCTATTACTATGGCCTGCTGAAAATGTTCCTTTCGAAATATATTAATCAATCTGTCAATTTTCATTGTTTCAGGGATGAAAATTGCAGGTTTTAATATCTCTTCAATAGTATGTATCTTTTCTCCGTTTATATATCTATTGACCAGTTCTTTAGTATGTAATATGCCTGATATATTATCAATAGTTTCTCTGTAAACAGGTAATTTTGTATAGGGAGATTTTTTTATCTCGTGAAGAACTTTTTCTACCGGCATATCAAAAGGAATAGCAGATATATAATTTCTTGCTATCATTAATTCTCTGGCAGTTATACCTGTGATCTTCAAAGCCTTGCTGAGTCTGTTATGTTCATATGTTTCAAGGAATCCTCCTTTATAACTCTTTTTAATAATCATTTCTATTTCTTCCGGAGAATGAATATGTCTGTGTCCTGTGAGAGGAACTCTCAATAATTTGAGGATTAATATACCGCTGCCATTCAATATATATATAAACCAGGAAAATAGAAATTCAGACCATTTCATAGGTAAAACAGTATAAACAGAACATGCTGTCGGATACTGAAGTGCAATAGTTTTGGGTATAATCTCTCCAAATAACATCTGTGCTATTGCAAAAAACATTAATACTGCTATAACAGAGATAGAAAGAGCCACACTTTCCCGGGAATCTCCATATTTTATAAGAGCATGTGTAAGAACAGGGGTTATTTTTGCCTGACTTAAAGCTCCTACTATAATACTTGAAAGGGTTATGCCAATCTGACATATAGATATATATCGATCTGTTTTTCTGTTGTCTTCTATTACAGGGAGCAGGTAAATGGCAAATCTATTTCCTTCGTCTGCCAGTTGTTTTATCTGCCATTTTTTTACTCCTACAGTGGCAAATTCTGCAAGTACATAGAAAGCATTGATAAATATCATTAAAATTATAATTGATATTGTGATAAGCAAAACAAATACCTCTTGTTATACATTGACTTGATTTCATTTGTAGGTAACGGGTGACAGGTGACTGGTTACGGGATTTTATTTCACCTGTTACCAGTTACCGGTCACGGAACACCAGTCAGTAGTTTATTTAGCGTTATCAGCACTAAGTACCGCTCCAGGTAAATAAGTAACCATATGCTTGGAGGACTGAAGCCCTCCGCTACATTTTTGATTTTATTGTAGCGGAAGGCTTTAGCCTTCCATAATTCGGATAATATTTTTCGTTTTTTGGACACTCTCTTGCCTGGATTTGTACTAAGTCTGCATATTCCAGATAACTGAAAATTCCTGTATTCTCGAATTAAGATATTCTTTTTCGCATAAGAAAATCCTTTATTGTTTTATGCTTTTGTGCTTGTGCTAAATAAATCCCCTGTTTTTTAGTAATCGCGTGATTGCTTGGATTCGGATTTTTAGATTTCTCAATGATGTTTTAATCTGTAATCTTTTGTTTTCAAAGGGATTTTCTTGTGTAAAAGATAATTGTTGCCGGTTTATCTGGAGGTTTTTTGAATGTTTTTATATTGCAGTGCAAAAAATATTTTTCGCAAATGCGTAAAAACTATTGACAAATTTCTGAAGATGATGTAATATGATGACATTAAATAATAAATAAACAAGGAGGAACAAAAAATGTTCAGCACACAGTTAAATTACTGGAATGAGATGTCAAATATGGTTATGGAGGGTTATAAAAATTCCCTGAATTCAGGTCAGCAGTTTCAGGAAGGTTTTGCAGCAATGCTTAAAGAGATGATGGAAACAAATATTAAAAATACTGTAGAATTTCAGAAGGAAATGGAAAAGCATGCAAAGAAGAATATGGATACATGCATGGATAATGTAACAAAGGTTTCCAAATTTTACTCTGACAGCAGAGAAAAAAGCCTTGAAACAATGAAATCTCTTTTCGAGAAATACAGTATAACAAACAGCCAGTTCAGAGATGAAATGGAGAAACTCTGGAAGGAAAATTTCGATAGTTTCCAGAAAAAAATGGAAGAATTCAGCGGTACTGTTAAAACCAATCAGGAAAAAAGCGTTAATTTTATGTTTGAAACCTTTAAAAATTCTTCAAAGAATATGGAAGAATTCTCTAAAAAACTCGGAGAAATGAATAAGACAAAATAGTGAAAGGTGGAAAATAGAATGTGAGAGGTGACTGGTATGATTACTGTTCACCTCTCATTTTTTAATAAAGATATGACATTTATAGAAGAAGTAATGAATATGCAGAAAGATATGATTGAAAAAACTTCTGATAACTTCAGAAAGTTTTTCAAGTTTAACGATTTGATTTTATCCCCTCCCGATATTAAAGTCGGTCAGACTCCTTCTCAAATAGTCTACAGAAAACATAAAGCTAAATTAATAAGATATACCCCCGTAAAAGAACAGGTCTATAAAACACCTGTTCTTATAAGTTATGCACTGGTAAACAAACCATATGTGGTAGATCTTCTGCCAGGGAGAAGTATTGTAGAAGTGCTTGTTAATAACGGATTTGATGTGTATCTCATAGACTGGGGAAATCCCACGAACAGTGACAGTAAATCTGGCCTTGACACTTATATAAACTTCTATCTGGACAGGCTGGTTGATAAAGTTAGAGAAATAAGCGGATCTGATAAGATAAATCTGCTTGGCTACTGTATGGGCGGAACCTTTTCTTTACTCTATACTGCCCTTCATCAGCAGAAAATCAAAAATTTAATCCTCATGGCAACACCTTTTGATTGCAGTAAAGATGAAGGGATTCTCTTTAAATGGGCGAAAGAAATGCCTGTAGGTGAGATTGCAGAAAAATATGGAAATTGTCCCGGATGGCTGCTGTCATCCTCTTTTGCTGCTTTAAAACCGCTCGGTGCTGTAGATAAGGTAACAGGTTTTTTTAAAGGAGTGGAAGACGATAAATTTGTAGAACTCTTTCTTGCTATGGAAAAATGGATCAATGATACAGTAGATGTTCCGGGAAGAGCTTATACTGAATTTATGACTTACTGTTTTCAGCAAAATCTTCTCCCGAAAAATCAATTTGTTCTGGGTGATAAAAAAGTTGATCTGAAAAAGATAAAATGTCCTTTTCTTAATATTGTGGCAGATGAAGATACATCTGTCCCTCCGTCATCAAGTATTCCTATTGGAGATCATATAAGCAGTAAAGATAAGGAATTGCTTACCTCTCCTGTAGGGCATATAGGACTTTCTGTAAGCGGTAAGGCTTTAAAGAAACTCTGGCCGAAGGCTGTCGAATGGATGGCTAAAAGGTCCGGAGAAATGATAAATGTGAGTAGTGAGTAGTGAATGGAATGTATTTCACTGCTCCGGGATATTATTTTTTTTTAGGTACTATAATAGGCGTCACGCGTCACGCGTTACGCATTACGTTTAAAAAAGGAGATGTAATTTTATGGAACTCAGAGGAAAAGTGGTAGTCATTACAGGAGGAGCAAACGGGATTGGCGAGAGCCTTGCAAAGGATCTTGCTTCTGAAGGTATGAAGGTTTCTATAGGTGATCTCAGTGAAGAACATATAGAAAGGGTTGTAAGGGAAATAAGGGAAGCAGGAGGAACTGCCATAGGGACACTCTGTAATGTAACAGATGAGAAACAGGTAGCAGAGCTTATGGATAGAACTGTAACTGAATTCGGTGAGATAAATGTTGTTTTCCCCAGTGCCGGAATTATAAAGGATTCCCTTCTCGCATCTACAGATAAAGAAACAGGAAAAGTAAAACGTACCATGAGTCTGGATGCTTTCAAACAGGTTGTAGATGTAAATCTTACAGGAACCTTTCTTACAGTAAGAGAAGCAGCGGAAAGAATGATAAACGGCGGATTTCAGGGAGTTTTATTTACAGTATCTTCTGTAAACAGGGCAGGTGTGGCAGGACAGATTAACTATTCTTCCACAAAGGCAGCAGTTGATATTATGCCAAAGGTTATATGCAGCGAATTTCACAGGAGAAATATAAAGGGTATCAGATCTATATGTATTGCCCCCGGCTTTGTAGCAACCCCTATGGTAAAGGGAATGAATCAGAAAGCCCTTGATGCAATACTTAAAGATGTTCCCATAGGAAGACTCATAGAACCATCTGAAATAGCAGATCTTGTAAAGTGCTGTATCAGAAATGAGGCACTCCATGGGATAACTATTGATATAAACGGCGGCCTGAGACATGGAAATTAAAATCGTGACGCGTGACGCGTGGATGGTAAGGTAATAAAGGAGTTAAATTAATGAGCGACAGTGCCAATTTTTTTAAAGATTTTTACTCATCATGGGTAGATTCCAGTATGAATATGATGAAGAGTTCTATGGGGCTCGCCTCTGAGTCATGGAAACCTGAAACCTATGAAAAATTTTATGGAGACTGGATGAAAAATACAGGTGATATGATGGAAAAAATCATGAGAATGCCTGGATTTGCAGGATATAGCTGGGAAATATTTAAGTCTTCCACAGGTTTTCAGAAAATGTTTCAGGACATGATGGAACTTTATATGAAAAATATGAAAATTCCAACTCATGGTGATATAGACGAACTTTCCCAGAGAATTAATTATCTGGACGATAAAATTGAAAGTCTGGAGAAGAAAATAAAAGAATTAGAAAGTAAAAAGTGATAAACTTTGTGTGATGTGTGATGAGAGATTTTATGTCTTCTCATCACGCATCACGCATCACGCGTCACGCGTTACGCGTCACGCGTCACGAATAAATTGAGAGGAGAAAGAGAAATGAACGTAAGTATTCTTGGAACATATAATTCGAAATTTGGTAAACTTGACGGTAAATCTATTTATGATCTTGTAATAGAAGCAGGAAAAGGTGCTATAGAGGATTCCGGACTTAAGCCGGCAGATATAGATGCAATATATGTTGGAAATTTCAGTTCAGGCGGCTTTAACGGCCAGGAACATCTTGCCCCTGTGGCTATAGATATTCATCCTGACCTTCGTTTTAAACCTGTAACAAGGGTGGAGCTCGCATGTGCTTCTTCTTCTGCTGCTCTTTACGAAGGTATTTATTCCATACTCTCAGGAAGATATAAAAATGTTCTTGTTATAGGTGCGGAAAAAATGACTGAACTTAAAACAAGAGATATGATGAGGGTTCTCGGTATGGCAAGTTACTGTCCTTCAGAAGGAAGTAAAGGCGAAACCTTCCCGGGACTTTTTGGGAAATTTGCAACAGGTTATAAAGAATTCTATGGTTATACAGATGATCGTATGAGAACATGGCTTGCCATGTCTGCTGCAAAGGCATATAAAAATGCAAAACAGAATCCCCTTGCTCATATGCCTTCAGATCTTACCTGGCAGGATATCTTAAATCTTCCTCCTGAAAAAAATGTTCAGATTGCAGGACTTCTTCATCTTCATGACTGTTCCCTTGTGTCAGACGGATCTTCTGCTGTTGTTATTACCACCACTGACAGGGCAAAATCACTGAAGGATAAAGTAGTTGAATTTAAAGGCATAGGACATGTTACTGATTATCTGGAACTTTCAAAGAGGGAAAATTACATTTTAAATGCTGCTAAAATGGCAATTTCAAAAGCACTTAAGGAAGCAGGAGTTACTATAAATGATATAAATGTGGCAGAAGTCCATGATTGTTTCACCATAACGGAAATACTCATACTCGAAGCCATGGGACTTGCAAAAGACGGTGAAGGATGGAAACTCCTTGAAGATGAACAGAGCATGATTTATCCAGGCGGAAAATTACCTGTAAATCTGAGCGGAGGTCTCAAAGCAAAAGGACATCCTGTAGGTGCTACAGGAGTAAGTATGCATGTATTGATTGCAAGACAGCTTATGGGACAGGCAATAGGTATTCAGGCACAGGGAGCGGAAGTTGGTCTCGCCTTTAATATAGGAGGAAGCGGTGCTTCCAATCTGGCAAGTGTTTTGAGAAGAGTGAAATAGTAATGAGTAAGGAAAATTAATTAACCGTCTCAAATATATTAAATCGTGATGCGTGATGCGTAATGCGTGACGCGAGGAAAGAGACTATTAATTAAATTCTATTGATCTCTATACTTTTGCAGAATTCCGGGAAACCGTTACCCCTACAAGATGGAATAAGGCTTTGTTTAAAAAGTGCAAAAGTATAGTTAATCTATATTTAATTTATCTGTAAGAACGTGAGAAATGAGAATTTATTCTCTTCTCACGTTTTTTTGTATGATTGTATAAAATTATTGTATTGTAGCGAATATTGATATTTAGTATTTAATTTGAAATTTTATGGAAATATATTGACAAAACTATGATTTATTATATAATATGTATGAATAAGATACAATTTATATGAAAGGATGATTTTTGTGGTTAAAGAGATTTCAATGGAAAATGAGAAAAAAGCTTTTAAAGATATATTTTATAGAAAAAATGCTTTCATAGAAAAAGAACTGAAAAATCAATCTGAAGCTTTAATGAGAGGTAATATATTCTGTGATAAAAAATCCTTAACAGAAAATGAATCAAAGACTAAATCTGAATCTTTAGAAATTATTGAAAGAAGACGTTGCAGGGAGGTTAAAGAAAATTTTAACAGAGAACTTTTTAATAATGCATACAGGGTGACCTCTGTGGCAAAACCTTTAATAATCTCTCTTGTTGCTGCCTTTGTTCTGGATCTTTTTTACTGGGTTATTGCTTTTACTCCTTATGTCGGATATATGTGGATTATTGGCAATATCTGCACTTTTATTCAGATATGTTCCATTATCTGTCTGATAATCCTGTTTTTTTATAGTTTTCTCACAGGAAGAAGGATTACGCTGAATTATGACAGATTATGTAAAACCTTTGATAAAAATCTTTTAGCAGAACTGGATTATTTATAATTTTATTTTCATAAAGAGTCAGACAGTGATTAATAATTTTATTTATCTATGCATGATAAAAGGTAAAATTTTTCCCACTTTTCTTATAATAATTTATTCTGTCTTCTCTTGTTTTTGTATGGAATTCAAATTTATGGCCGTCAGGATCTTCAAAATAAATAGATCTGCCTTCGTCTATATTTCTCTGTCTCCCTTCTAAAATTTTTACATCCAGATTCTTTAATTTTTCAATAATTTCTTCATAATCTTTATCATCAATGGAAAAACTTATATGGCTGTAAGATGTTTTTATTTCATTTCTCTTTATATCTTTCTGAAGATTTAAAGCAATCCACAGGCCCTTAAGATCAAAATAGGCAAGTTTTTCTCCCTTTACCAGTAGTGTTGCCCCCAGGACATTACTGTAGAATTCAATGGATTTATTCAGATCCGATACGGAAAAAGTCATATGATTTATAATATTTTTCTTTTCAGGAGAGGAATACAACATTTTTAGAGATTTATTAACAAATCCGGAAAGATCGGTTTCTTCACATATTTCCATATATTTTTTCAACTCTTCATAGAAAGTGTCAGAAATTTCTATTTGCATTACCTTTAAATCTCCTTTATACTACTTCGCCATCAAAATTAGCGTTATAAATCCAATGACTTTGCCTGCCTGGCACTCCTCCGAAAAAAATCTAAACTGGAAGTTATATAACAGTTACAGCTTACATCATGCTACTTTGCATTATATCCGAATTAAATATACTTGTGCTGCCGTGATATTTTTTTCTCCGGAGCACCAGGCAGGCAAATCACTATAATTGATAGCCAACGGTATTACATATTTTTCATCTATGATTTTCTATATTATAGTCTATAGATCAAGTATTTTTCAATAGAGGAAGGACATTTGCTATAAGGACTCGAAAGATAATTTTTATATACAGGTAATTTCATGGTGGAGGTAATCTAATGTTCAAGTTTTACAAAAAATTTTTCCCTGTCATTTTTTTTATATGTTTTTCAGGATATTTCTTCTCCCGAGGAATTTCAATTTCTATAGCACAGTCGCCTTCCGATATAGAGCATGATAAGTCTCTTATAAACCTTCATATACTTCATATAAATGATTTCCATGGAGCTGTTGAACCTGTTATGGATCAGGAAATTTCCCGGGAGAGTGAGGCAGGGGGAATTGCCGGTATGAAAACATTAATTGATAGGGAAAGAGAAAGAGATTTCTCCGGTACCATCCTCTTGAATGCAGGAGACCTTGCAGAAGGAACAATGGTTGCCTGTGTTTCCAGGGGGAAAGTCGTTACAGATGCTTTTAAACAAATCAGGTTTGATGCCATAACACTGGGAAATCATGATTTTTCCTGGGGGCAGGACGGCCTTAAATATATGATGGAAGGTCTTGATACCCCGGTACTCGGTGCAAACATAACAAAAACTGCTGACGGAAAAGTTATGGATGGGATAGAACCATATATAATTAAAGAAATGAAAGGTGTAAAAGTTGCGGTTATAGGTCTTAATACACCTGATATAGCACACTTTATAGATGAATCCAAAAGAGAAGGTCTTGAATTTAAAGATGGAGCAGAAACATTAGAAAAATTTCTTCCTGAAGTGAAGAGTAAAGGAGCAGACATTGTTATAGTCCTTTCTCATCTCGGAGTAACTGAAGATGAAAAACTTGCAGCAAAAGTTAAAGCTATTGATGTTATAGTAGGAGGACACAGTCATACTATACTGGAACATGCCAGAAAAGTGGGACATACTATAATTGTTCAGGCAGGATCTCAGGGTAAATACCTGGGAAAACTTGATCTCTATCTGAACCGGCAGAGTAAAAAAATAGTAAGTTATAGTTCCCGCCTTATTCCTGTTATTACAGATGAAATACCACCGGATCCGGAAATAGAGAAAATCATTGCTCCTTATATTGAAGAAACTGAAAAATTCGGTTCTGAAGTTATGGGAGAAGCCAGTGAGGATCTCCTGTACGGCCATAGATTTATGGGCAAGTTAAATCAAATACATGCAGATTCAATCTGGAAAAAATCTGGTGCTCCTTTCGGCATATGTAACTCCAGAACCCTGAGAGGTAATGTGAAAGCAGGTGTTGTTACAAAAAAAGATCTCTATACGGCTCTACCCTTTACAGAGGAAGGTTTTGTTACACTCACCATAAAAGGCAGATATATAAGACAACATATAGAGAGGTGTCTTTCTGACTGTGCAACTGAACTTGCTATTCCTGCCGGTTCTTTAGAATACAGTTATGATCCTTCGAAACCAGATGGTCATAGACTGATTTCTCTTACAGTGGAAGGAAAAGAAATGGATGATAATAAAGAATATTTTATCTTTGTAAATGAAACAATGGGAAGGCATAAGGATTTCGAAAGAGCAAAAGACAGGAAAAAAATAGGTTCCTCTCAGAATGAATTTTTTGAATACTTTAAAGCCGGTAAAGAGCCATGGGATAATAAAATTGATGATCGTATTACAGTTTTTAACTGTCATGGCCGTCAGTATATTCCTCGCGTCACGCGTCACGATTCTCATATAAATCTGTAAGATTATTCTCAGGAGGTAATTATTTATATGTTAAAAAACTTTGAAAGAATTTCATTGTTTGTAATTCTATTAATATGTGTTTCATCTTCATATACACTCTCTCAGGAACTTTCTATATATGATGAAGGTATAAAAATTTTACAGGAATATATTTCTATAGATACGACCAATCCACCTGGAAATGAAATGAAGACTGCAGTATTTTTAAAGAAAATACTCGACAGGGAAGGTATAGAAAATCAGATTTTTGATCTTGGAAATAACAGGGCAAATCTTCTTGCCATATTGAGAGGTGACGGTTCGAAAAAACCTGTCATACTCCTTCATCATATGGATGTTGTTCCTGCAGATCCTGAATACTGGACTGTTCCGCCTTTTTCAGGAAAAATAATAGATGGGAAAATTTACGGCAGAGGTGCAGTAGATATGAAAGCAAAAGGTATTATTGATCTTATGACCATAATAAACCTGAAAAGAATGAATGTCCCTCTTAAAAGAGATATAATGTTACTTGCCGTTTCAGATGAGGAAGTAGCTTCTCTCGGTTCACGATGGATGGTAGAAAAAAAGTCTGACCTGATAAAAGAAGCAGAGTTTTTGCTCGATGAAGGCGGATATGTAGTAACAGATAATAAGGAAAATATTTTATATTATATGGTAACAATCGGTGAAAAAGCTCCTCTATGGCTTAATCTGACCTTTACAGGTACTCCGGGGCATGGTTCAATACCTATTGAAGACTCCTCGGTAAATCGTGCTATAAGAGCAGCAAACAGACTGATTGATTATAAACCGGAATTTATTATAATTCCTGAATTAAAGGAATATATAAAATTACTTCTTGCAAACAGGGATATTACAAAAATACCGGGATATACCGGCGATTTTGATACGTCTCTAACCAGTAAAACCTTTCTGGATGAGATTTCCCGTGTTCCTGCAATAAATGCCTGTCTGAGAAATACCATATCAATAACCTGTCTTAAGGGAAGTGAAAAGATTAATACTATACCGAATGAAGCATCTATCTCTATTGACTGCAGATTACTTCCCGGTGTGGACAGGGATAAATTTATAGAAAAATTAAAAGAAGTTATTCTTGATGATAGTGTAACGATTAAAATAGAAGATTATGCCAGTGCTACTTCTTCTCCATGGAACAATGAATTTTCAGAAGCTTTAAAGAAATGTATATTGAAAAGAGGGAAGGATGTACCTCTGGTGCCGTTGATTCTTTTAAGCTCTACAGACAGTACTTTCTATCGTCCTCTCGGTATAATTACCTATGGATTCGAATCATGTAAATATTCTTCTGAAGAATGTGATACAGCTCATGGTAATGATGAAAGGATTGGAGTTGATACAGTAAGATTTGGTATAGATCTTCTTACCGATATACTGAAAGAATTATAGTGAATAGTTAGTGGTGAGTGCACTCACCACTAACTATTATAATTGCTACCAGATTTTATCCCACAGACCCTTTGCCCCTTCTGCTATTGCCCCGGCAGTTCCGCTTATGGCATTTGCTGTGGCATCATAGGCAGTAGAAGCACCGTTTGCAATTGTTTTTCCTGTATCAACTGCAAAATTGCCCACTGCTTTTGCTCCGTCAGATATTACTTCACCGGCTTTTTCCACTACAGGTCTTGCCATTACTGCTGCAACACCGCCTATAGGTCCGCCAATGGCTGAGCCTAACATGAATTCAGGTTTCTTCATGTCTTCATACTTGAAGTCTACACCTACTTTAAGCTGTCCTCCAAGGGCAAGTTTTGCACCAAGTTCCAGCTCTGCATGGATGCCTGTTTTGTCAGCTTTGAGATCTCCACCTACCATTGCTCCTATACCTTCTCCGCCTTTAACGTCAAAGGTTGCGCCGCTGCCGGCTTTTGTTTTTGCTTCTCCTGTAACCCTTACATATTCTCCTGCATCTGCAAGAGCTCCAAGTCTGCCTTTTATTTCGGCACTGTCTTTTGTTACTTCAATTTTACCGCTTGCCTCTGCATCTGCCTTTGCTTCGAGGCCTGTTCTTACTCCGCCTTTTATATGTCCTTCTTTTGTTTTTATTTCTCCTTCTGCCCCTACTGACAGATCTGCTTCAGCTTTTGCCCCTGCTCCGCCTCCTACTGCAACTCTGTCTTTACTTATTTCAAGTTCTGCGCCGGCTTTTGCTTTTGCTTCTGCCAGGGCTCTGGCATCTGCCTTGCCTCCGATTTCATTATCGCCGACCCTGAGTTTTCCTCCTGCTTCAACCTTTGCCTCTGCCAGAGCTTCAGCTTCAGCTTCTGCTTTTGCTTTAAATTTATCTCCTGTTAATTCCACTTCTGCTTCAGCTTTTGCCTCAGCCTCAGCTTTTGCTTCAGCTTTTGCTTCCCCTGAAAGCTCAGTATTTTCTCCGAATTTTATATTGCCTTTTGCCTCAGCTTTTGCTTCAGCTTTTGCTTCTGCTTCTGCTTCACCTTTATATTCAGCACCATGACTGTCTGATTTGAATTCAGAATGGGATTTACTTTCTGCATGGGCACCTGCTTCAGCCTTTAATTCACCTTCTCCTTCTATATGGCCCCTTTTAAAAGAACGTGACACTCCTGTTTCTACTTTATGATTTCCTTCTTCTCCATGACCTGTTTTGTGCCCTTCTTCACCATGACTGTCTGATACTTTATCTCCTGTTACACTCTTTGAATAATCTGACTGTACTTTTACAAAATTATGGGAATTAACAGGATCTGACTGAGGCGGAGTTCCTTCTCCTGCATCCCTCTTATCTTTAATTTTCATAGGAATATGTAATTCCTGGCCTGTTTGAACTATATTCGGGTCTTTAAGATTATTTTCTTTTGCAACCTTCTGAACTAAATTCTGTTCAGCTATTTCTTTATCAGAATAACCTGCATTCCTTAGTGAACCCCATACGGTACTATTACCCTGGTTTCCTTTGCTCCATTTTTCTATTTTTACCGTTGTATAGGCTCCCTGATTTACCGGTTGTATTGACATATATGTTACCTCCAGAAATAAAAAATTCTTTCTACTCTCATATCACTTGTTTTTGAGAATTGTAAAGATGAGGTTTGTAAAATTTTATAGTAATATGTGAACGGTTATCATACTCGCGTAACGCGTTACGCGTCAAGATATAGACTTTAAATATGATGGGATTATTTCTCGACAACCCCTTGATTTTCAACTCTAAACTCTCACCTCTAAACTATAAATTTACTCTTCAGTGGCATTTTAAATTCTTTAAAAAATTATCTGTAATATTTTCGTCATATTTTCCATCTTCTGTCATAGACATTATGAGGAAATTTTTTCCTCCTTCAGTACATTCGCAATTGGCAATTATACCATCTGATAATTTTCCATTATTATTTTCGAATACTGCTTTACAATAAGGAATTGTATGGCCGTTTATAGTAAGAGAACCTATTTCTTTTATTTCCTTTACTTTTGAATTTGAGTTTCCATTATTAATCTTCTTGAGCAGTTCTTCCTTTGAACCTTTTTCCAGTTCTGATTTAAATTCTTTATTGGAAATCTGACTTTCTCTGGGTAACTCCATAAGTATTATCATCTGCTGGGTGGAAGTATAATTTATCATTGCCATTTTCATACCCATAAGATCCATGGCAAATGTTATGTCATAACCTGCCGGTAATGTAAAATCACATATTTCTTTTGCTTTTTTTAGTTTTGCCTCAGGACTGGTAAAACCTTCAATAAATCCTTTTCCATTTTTGTATGTATAATAAGCTCCTATGCCTCCTATTGCTGTAATAATTATACAGGATACAACAAGAAATATTCCAACGCCTATAGCAACCTTCTGCCATGTCTTCATAAATTTTCCTCCTTAAATATTTTATATGAGAATCGTAATGCGTAATGCGTAATGCGTAATGCGAAAATACATGTTCATGCTTCTTTGTGACCACCCGGTCATGGCTGTCAGAGTAATTTCGTGAAGGGAGTAGTTTTTATAAAATTATTTCTACTCACTTATTACTGCTCCAGATAAGTTAGTAACCATTTTATCAGCTTCTGCATGGCAGGCTCTTACGAAGAAAAATAATGTGCTTTATATAATTTGTTTTACAGACAACAAATTAGCCCTTACTTAATTTTTAATTCTATATTACATCTCTATTTTTCTTCTCCAGATCCTGCCAGACAGAAGTTTTTTATGGATACTCTTTTACCTGTTACGGTACTTAGGAATGACTTCAGAATAACTGTCGCAACAATATAGATTCAGGTAACGGGAGCAATTCACCCGTACCCCGTCACCTGTTACCTTTTTAAACGCAATCTACCGGAATTTTAGAAATTCCTGGGTTTTCCCCGGAATCTTATTGTGATATAATTGTTATACTTTTTATAGAGAGGTGATCTTTCATTGTTCAGATTTACAATAATATATTTAATGATTTTAATTAATTTAATACCTGCTTATTCCTCAGAAGATCCGTTATTACATTTAAATGCCGGAGTTGAAGCTTATAAACAGTACAGACTGGATAAAGCAGGTGAAGAGTATGAAAAAGCCCTTAATATATATCTTTCTACAGGAGATCTCCAGGGCGCCGGTAGTTGTTATGTCAGAATGGGAGAGGTTTATTCTTCTCTCAGTCTTTATGAAAATGCCCTTTCTTCTTACAATAATGCCTGTGAGATTTTTAAGAAATTATCAAAAAAAGATATGGAAGCTTCTTCATTGATTAATAAAGGAGAGATTTATCTTGATCTCAGACTTTACGAAGAATCGTTAAAATCCTGTAAAGACGCCATGTCATTATATGAAGAACTCTCTGATAAAAAGGGGAAAGCTAACTCTTTATCCCATATAGGAGATATTTACAGAGACCTTGGAATGTTTTCTGATTCTTTAAAATTTTATACAGATAGTCTTTCTTCTTTTATTGAATT
>Ga0351860_1010_pt1 | contig 51916 bp, 45 predicted proteins | sample BONcelHFGM3001F8_FD_206791 | JGI IMG/M metagenome (GOLD analysis project Ga0351860, IMG submission 206791) | Enriched cells from coal bed in the Powder River Basin, Montana, United States - BONCAT cells FGM rep2 HSBNCT.FGM.300.1.F8 ...
CAAAAAACCCGCTCGTGATGGGCGGGCTTCGGTCGAGACAGGATTCACACAGTTGAAAGTTAGGCTGAACCGCCAAGTCGCCAAGGACGCCAAGAATGCGCCAAGGAATTTTGGGAATTACGCAGTGGAATGGAACGTGAGTATCTTTTGATGCGTATGCGCTTTGGTGATAAGTGATAGCGATAGGTTTCTTGGCGCATTCTTGGCGTCCTTGGCGACTTGGCGGTTCGGTTTTGGTCGTCCAATAGTTGTCAGCTTAGGCGGAACGCTGTGCTCGCCGCCGAACGCCGGATGATAAATCATCCGGCTAGCAATAGGTGAAAGCACCCTGAAGGGCGCTCAGAGGCCACAGTATAAGCCGAGCGTTTCCGCCTTTTGAGTGGGTTTTAGGCGGTCGACCCTCTTAAGTGGACCGCTATGCGGTTCGATTTTGGCCGTCCAATAACACTCAAGCTGCTGTCACTCGCGTCCGACTGCGCAAATCCCATGAGAACGAAACGCGCAGCCTACGGGCTGACGTCCGGCTTGGCGCTCTTGGGCCGGCGGCGAACCGGGGCCAGCTTGCGCAGGCGTTCGGCTTCGCGGCGGCGCTGCTCGCGCACCGCCAGCACCTTGTGTTCTTCGCCGTCGGACTCGTCGAATTCGACGTTGGCCTGAAGCGCTTCCCGGCGCGCTTTGGCCTCGTTGACCCAGGTGGCGTCGGCGTCGGGGCGGATGTACGCGCCGTGATGCCGCGCCCAGACTTCGGTGAACTCCGCGCCGAACAGCAGGATCTGCGCCGAGTAGTAGATCCAGACGAGAATCGCCGTCAGCGAGCCGGCCGCGCCGAAGACCGAACCGACGTTGGCGCGCGACAGGTAAATGCCGACGATGAGCTGGCCGACGTAAAACAGCAAGGCCGTCACGAACGCGCCGACCCACAGGTCGTGCCAGCGGATGACGACGTCCGGCAGGATTTTGAAGACCGCCGCGATCAGCAGCGTGGTCATGACGCTGGTGATGAGGAACTGCGCCGGCCTGACCAGCACCTCCAACCCCGCGTTTTCGGTCGACAGCAGCGCCCGGCTCAACCCGGTATTGATGAGCATGGTCAGCAGCAGGACGAAGCCGACGACGATGACGACGATGAACGAGAAGATACGCGCCTTGAGAATGGCGCTGGGCGAACGCCCCGGCACCGGCCGCACTTCCCAGATTTTGTTGAGCGCGCTCTGAAGCTGGCTGAACAGACCGGACGCGCCCCAGAGCACGACCGAAATCCAGATGATGGTTCCGAGCAAGTCGCCGCTGGACGTCTGCCGGTTGAGGATGAGATCGCGGATGAAGTTCGCGCCGCCATCGCCGACCGCCCCACGCACGCTGTCGATGACGCTGGTCTGGATCGAGGCTTCGTCCAGGAAGAGGCCGAGGAAAAGCGCGATGATGATGAGCAGCGGTGAGAGCGAGAAAATGGTGTAGTAGGCGAGCGATGCGGCGATGCCGGCCGCGCCATCTTCGGCCCATTCTTTCGACGTTTCGCGCAGCAGGAACATGCTCCGTTTGAGAATCGACATACGATGCGTCCCCAAAAGAATAACGGCGATGTAAAAGCAGATGCCGCCGACGCGTTCAGCCGGCGGTCGCGAAGCCTGCGACCATCATACGCCTATGTCGGGCGCGGACGTATTGCAGAGCGGGCAACGATGGCCGGCTTTTACGAGTTATTGACAGGTTACGCGCCGGGTCGAGGGAATCAAAAAGCCCGCCGGTAACAGGCGAGCCAGTCCATACGGGGGTGTGGGGACAGAGGTCAGTCGAGAACTTCGAAGATGCCTTCGACTTCGACGGCGACGCCCTGCGGCAGGGTGGCGAAGCCCAAAGCGCTGCGGGCGTGGAAGCCGTTGGAGTCGCGGCCGAGCACGTCCCAGATGAGCTGTGACGCGCCGTTGACGACGAGATGCGGCTCGGTAAAGTCCGGCGCGGCGTTGACGGCCCCCAGCAGGCGCACGCAGCGCACGTTGTTGAGCGTGCCGTTGAGCGCGTAGACCGCCTGCAAGACCTGAACGGCGCAGACGCGGGCGGCGGCCTGCCCCTGCTCGACGCTCATATCCTGCCCAAGCTTGCCGACGTAACCTTTGGAAACCTGCCCGGAGGTGTAAATGGTATTGCCGACGCGCACGGCGGGCGCGAGCGTCGCCGACGGTGTAAACGCGCTGAAATCGATACCCTGTTCGGCGGCTTTTTCATCGGGGGTCATGGTGTCGTCCTTTGAGCTGCGGCTCGATCCGATAAACGGCGGCGATTGTAACATGCGCCGCGCCGAGGACCGGGTAGAGGCTGTTATGAACTCTTGAGAACGCATTTGAGCGAGAATCACCGTTCTACCCTCACCCCAACCCCTCTCCCTCAGGGCGAGGGGCTTCAGAGTCCAGTTTTCTCCCTTCTCCCTGAGGGAGAAGGGCTGGGGGTGAGGGCGCAGATTCGGTCGAATGTGCCTACCACGCCCTAGACCGTAGCGACTTCCCGCGCCGCCGGCAGCGTGATGTGAAAGACCGTGCCGACGTTGGGCTGGCTTTCGACGCGGATGCCGCCGGCGTGCAGCTCGACAATCTTCTTGACGATCGCCAGTCCCAGCCCGGAACCAGAGCTGACCGCCCTCCGCGAACGGGGCGTGCGATAGAAGCGGTCGAAGATATGCGGCAACTCCTCTTGCGCGATGCCGATGCCGGTATCAGAGACGCTGAGACGAACCGAGCTGCCGCTGGCTGCCAGCGTACAGACAATACGGCCACCGGCGGGCGTGTAATTGATGGCGTTCTCGAACAGATTGCAGAGAACGCGCTTTAGCTCGCCCGCATCGCCCAGCGCCGGCAGCAGTCCGTTTTCGGCGACGATGACCGCCGTCTGGTTTTTGGCTTCGAAGCGCAGGTGGAACTGGCGTAGGACTTCCTGGGCCAGGTTGTCGAGCCGAACCGGCTCGAAATCCAGCACCGACGCCTGTTCGAGCCGAGACATCGCCAGCAGGTCCTGGATCATGCTGTCGAGCTGCTCGGCCTGAAGGCGTATCTCTTCGAGCTTTTCGGCCCGACGGCGGGGATCGTTGCTCTTTTCCAGCAGGTAGAGACTGGTGTTGATGATCGTCAGCGGCGTCTTGAGATCGTGCGAGACGTTGCCGATGAACTGGCGCAGCATCTCGACTTTTTCTTTCTCAACCGCCAACTCGAGCTGCTTCTGCGCCGCCTCCCGGTGCTCGGTCACGTCCAGCAGCAGGCCGATTGTGTTATTCGCGCCGGAGGAATCCCGAATGACGTTGGTGCTACATTCCCCCCAGAAGCCGGTTCCATCCTTATGGCGAGCGCGAACAACAAAGCGGCGCGGCGAGTTCGGCGGGCCGAACTCCATCCCAGCCAGACGCGACGCCAGCGCATCGCGTTCATCTTCGTCGATGAGCCTGGCGATGGGGTGGCCGACCAATTCGGATGGCTCCCAGCCGACCAACCGGCACAACTCGTCATTGACGTAGACGATGGAGCCGGTTTCGTTGGTCATGAAGACACCGATGGGGGCGTTTTCCGTCAGCGACCGGAACTGCGCCTCGCTGGCAAGCAGGGCGTCCTGCGCCTGCCGGCGCTCGGTAATGTCGACACAGGTCGCTTGAATGGCCGGCTCGCCGTGATAAGAGATGCGCGCGGCTGATAGCTCGACCCAGCGCACCGTGCCATCCTTGCGGATGATGCGGACTTCGTACTGCGACGGCGGCTGCTGACCTTCGAGGCGCGCACGCATACGCTCCTGCACGAGCGGACGATCGTCGGGGTGAAAATAACCGGTGAGCAAGTCTTCCTTACGATTGAACTCATCCTGGCTATAGCCGGTGAGTTCCTGATGCGCCTGATTGCTAAAAACCAAACGTCCATTTTGGACGATCACCACACCCTGGACCGAGTTCTGCACCAGAATGTGGTAAGCCTCTTCGGCCTTCTCCAGTTCCACGATCTGCTGGCGAAGCTGGACGTCGCGCTCCATCAGCAGCCGTTCCTGCTCCTGAACGCGGCGGGCGACCTGCTGCGCGCGGGCGACCGCCGTACTGTAAAGCCAGAACACCAGTGCAATAATGCCGGCTTCACCAAGCCAGATCGGCGTCGGGTAAGTGGCCGAGTTGGACGATATAAGCTGAGCTTGTGCGGCCAGAAACCACAACGTGCCGACGAACAGCAAGGTGGATGCCAGCACCAGAATGCGTGTCTTACGTTCGAGCAGCAAAAAACTGAGCAGGATAGGGACGATAAAAATAGTCAGAAACGGGCTGTTGAGGATGCCGTCGCCAACGCTGACGTAAGCGGCAACTATCCAGGTGGCGCCGACGAGAAAGATGGTGGCGAGCTGGGGGCGGTTGTATCGGGCGGCAATCAGCGCCAGCAAGCCGCCAATGGCGACCAGGCCCATTTCCACGACCGTCCAACGCGTAACGCTGGGCGAGACGAACATGATTGCGACGAAAGCGACGACATCCAGCGCCAACAGGCCCAGCGAGATCGCATGCAGCAAGCGACTGTCCGAATGCAGACGGTCGGGATCGAACTCAGATATCGCAATCGTTTGGCGGAATTGATTCGTCATGGCGCCGAGTTCTCGAAAAGCGATGGTCCACAAACGTACGACCATCGGGTGTCTGCAATGGGTTACAGGCGAATAAAAGTCGGATTTAGCCGATTGATCTGGAAAAACAATCCCAGCGTACGATAGGCTTAAAGTACTATACGGCAGCTTTGTGTGCGCGGAGTATTAAGCTATTTGGTGCGAAGCAAGTTGCCTATTTGCCGGGAATCGCGAGGTCTTTGGGTGGAGTTTCGGCGCGCTGGGTACGAGAAGTGTAGGTTGGCAGCGTAAGCCGAGGATGGCCTACGCTGCCGATGATCTGAGTCAGGCGAACGAGGCGGCGTGCTCGGTCCAGTAGTGCAGGGTTTTGGCGGCCACGGTGATGACGTTCTTGATCTCGCCGTCGATGCGGTAGTCCGGGCCGGCCGGCAAAAAGAGGACGCTGCCCTCTCGGCGCACGGCCACGTTTTCGACCACGATAGCGCGCAGCAGCCAGACCGCCATCGCCTCGTCGTCGCAGACCAGGCCGACCCAGCCGGGCGCGGCGTCGGCCAGCACCGGGCGGCGCGCCACCAGCGCCAGCCCGCGCGCCAGCTCGGCCATCACCTGAGCATATTTTTCGGGCGCGGCGCGCACCGCTTCCGGCGCGGCCGGTTCCAGCAGCGTGCCGCGATGCGGTGGGCCGCCCGCCAGCGCCAGGTCACAGAAATCGGCCCAAATCTCATCCCAGGCAACCCTACCGTCGGCGTCGTACTTCAGGTCCGCCGCGCCCATCGGCGCGCTGGAGGGCGTCACGTCGCGGTAGCGCGGCGGCAGCACCCCAGCAACGCCGGCGTGGGGATGGGTGTGGTCGTGCGGCTCGGCAATCCGCAGCGGGCGGCGGTAGCCCGACTGGCGGCGCTGCTCCAGCCGCGCCTCGATCCAGGCGATCACATCGTCCAGGCCCGCGCCGCTCTTGAGGTCGGTGAAGACGTAAGGGCGCTCGCCGCGCTGCCGCCGCGTATCGACGTCCATGATCTCCAGGCTGGCGCCGACGTAGGGCGCAAGGTCGGTCTTGTTGATAACCAGCAGATCCGAGCGGATGATGCCCGGCCCGCCCTTACGCGGAATCTTCTCGCCGCCGGCGACGTCGATGACGTAAAAGTCGACCTCGACCAGCTCCGGGCTGAAGCTGGCGGCCAGATTATCGCCGCCGCTTTCGAGGAAGATGATCTCCAGGTCACCGAAGCGCGCTTTCAGCAGGTCGATGGCGTCGAGGTTGGCCGAGATGTCGTCGCGCACGGCGGTGTGCGGGCAGCCGCCGGTTTCGACGCCGTAGATGCGCTCAGGCTCCAGCGCGCTCAGGCGCGTAAGGATGGCGGCGTCCTCTTTGGTGTAGATGTCATTGGTGACGACGGCGAGCTGGTGAGTAGACGACATCGCCTTACACAGCTTCTCGATCAGCGTCGTCTTACCAGAGCCGACCGGCCCACCGACGCCGATCAGCAGCGGCTTCTGCGTTTTCGGGTTGCCCACGGACGATGCAAAGACAGGGGTGGTACCCATAAGACCCTCTCAGGAGATAAACAAACGCCGGAACAGGAACTCGTGCTGCATGGCGCGGATGTCGAGCGCGGGTGTGAAGCTGCCGTAGTCGTCCAGCGTGCGCGCCAGCGCCAGCGCGACCGCGGCGGCCATCGCCGGGCCAGCGGCGGCCAGCACCGCCTGGGCCTGCGTCTGCCCCAGCGACATCAGCTTCATGGCGGCGGCCGTCTGGTTGGCGGCCAGCCCGTAGGCGAAGGCCAGCAGCGCGGCGTCGGCGTCCAGGCCGAGGGCGGCGCAGGCCAGCCCGTGGACGATGGCGTGATGCCCGGCGCAGCGCCCGGCGGTCACGTCATCACGAAAGGCCAGCAGCACGTCGTCGGGCAGCAGGTTAAGCACGTTGCTCAACATACGCCGGCCCACCTTCTCGCTGGCCTCACGCAGCTCGCGCGCCAGCTTCGAGGCTGACAGCAGCGCGTCGAGTTCGTGCAGGCGGGCGCGGTTCGGGCCGGTATAAGCGGTCATCGCCTCGTGGATGACGATCAAGTCGGTGCCGGCGGCGCTCGCCAGCTTAACGTCGATCAGCCGCGCCAACTCGTCGGCACTGCGCACGACTTCGACCTGCGTATAGGTTTCCAACCCGCCCGAATGGGCGAACGCGCCAGTCGGGAAGGCCGAGTCGGACCACTGAAGCAGCATGACGAGCTGCGCCGGCTGAAGCTGCATGGCTAAACCAGAAGTCGAAAGTAACGAGTGGTGAGTAACGAGTAAAAACGTTTGCCACCATCAGCTAATCGGTACTCAACTTGCTGTCTGTTTTTGGTCATACATAGGACCTTCGCACCTAGACTGATTTCTTGGCGCATTCTTGGCGTCCTTGGCGACTTGGCGGTTAGCTTTACCCTCGGCCTAATCGGATTAGAACAAAAAGTAGCGTTGGGCCATCGGCAGGACGGCCATCGGCTCGCAGGTCAGGATTTCGCCGTCGACGCGGACGTCGTAGGTCTCCGGGTCGACGGTGATATTGGGCAGCAGGTCGTTGTGGATCATGTCGGCCTTGGTCAGCTTGCGGCAGCCGCTGACCGGCGCGGCCATTTTTTGCAGCCCCAGCTCGGTGTGCAGCCCCCGGCTGTAGGCCGCGCCCGACAGAAACGTGAGCGACGTGCTGTAGAGCGCACGGCCAAAGCTGCCGAACATCGGGCGACCGTGGACCGGCTGCGGCGTCGGGATCGAGGCGTTGGCGTCGCCCATCTGCGCGTAGGCGATCAGGCCGCCCTTGACGATCAACTCCGGCTTGACGCCGAAGAAGGCCGGGTTCCACAACACGAGGTCGGCCAGCTTGCCCGGCTCGATGGAGCCGACGTACGACGCGATACCCTGGGTGATGGCCGGGTTGATGGTGTACTTGGCGATGTAGCGCTTGACGCGGGTGTTGTCGTTGCGGGCGCTGTCTTCCGGCAGGCTGCCGCGCTGGACCTTCATCTTGTGGGCGGTCTGCCAGGTGCGGGTGATGACCTCGCCGACACGGCCCATCGCCTGCGAGTCGGACGACATCATGCTCAGCGCGCCCAGGTCGTGCAGAATGTCCTCGGCGGCGATGGTTTCCGGGCGGATGCGCGACTCGGCGAAGGCCAGGTCTTCGGGGATGGCCGGGCTGAGGTGGTGGCAGACCATCAGCATGTCGAGGTGTTCGTCGATGGTGTTGACGGTGAACGGGCGCGTCGGGTTGGTCGAGGACGGCAGCACGTTCGGCTGGCCGCAGACCTTGATGATGTCCGGCGCGTGGCCGCCGCCCGCGCCCTCCGTGTGGAAGCTGTGGATGGCGCGGCCTTTGAAGGCGGTTATCGTGTCGTCCACAAAACCGGCTTCGTTCAGCGTGTCGGTGTGTAGGCTGACCTGGACGTCATACTCGTCGGCGACCGATAGGCAGGTGTCGATGGCAGCCGGGGTGGTGCCCCAGTCCTCGTGCAGCTTCAGGCCAATCGCGCCGGCCTCGACCTGCTCGCGCAGCGGGTCAGGCGTCGAGGCATTGCCCTTGCCCAGAAAGCCGAGGTTCATAGCGAAGCCGTCGGCGGCTTCCAACATACGGTACAGGTTCCACTGGCCGGGCGTAGCGGTCGTCGCTTTGGTGCCGGTGGCCGGGCCGGTGCCGCCGCCGATCATGGTGGTGATGCCGGACGCGAGCGCTTCTTCGATCTGCTGGGCGGCGACGAAATGAATGTGCGCGTCGATGCCGCCAGCGGTGACGATCATCCCCTCGCCGGCCAGGACTTCGGTCGATGCGCCGATTATCATACCGGGCGTGACGCCGTTCATGGTGCCGGGGTTGCCGGCCTTGCCGACGCCGGCGATCTTGCCGTCACGGATACCGATGTCGGCTTTGACGATGCCCCAATGGTCGATGATGAGCGCGTTGGTGATGACGAGGTCGAGCACGCCGTCATCGCGGCGGCTGACCGGGTCCTGGCCCATGCCGTCGCGCAGCGTCTTGCCGCCGCCGAACTTGGCCTCGTCGCCGTAGTGGGTGAAGTCGCGCTCGACTTCGACGATCAGCTCGGTATCGGCCAGGCGAACGCGGTCGCCGGTGGTCGGGCCGTAGAGGTCGGCATAAACGCGGCGTGGAATAGACAGCGGCATATCAGACCTCCCGATCCAGCGGGCCGTTGACGAGATTATTGAGTCCATAGACTGTGCGCGAGCCGCCAATCGGCGTCAGCTCGACGGTTTTTCGGTCGCCCGGCTCGAAGCGCACCGTCAGCCCGGAGGCGACGTTCAGGCGCATACCGTAGGCGGCGTCGCGGTCGAATTCGAGCGCGCGGTTGACCTCGTAAAAGTGGAAGTGCGAGCCGACCTGAATCGGGCGGTCGCCGGTGTTGGCGACCAGCAGCGCGACCACGGGCCGGTCGACGTTGGCGATGATGTCGTCGTCTTCGAGAAAGTATTGGCCGGGGATCATGGCGTTTGTCCTTAGACGGTAAGCCCTCACCCCTAGCCCCTCTCCCTCAGGGAGAGGGGAACCAGAGTTGTTTGAGGGCGAAACGGTGTGCTTTGAGCGATGCTTGGTTCTAAAACTGTTTCAATCCCGCTTTCTGTAAACCCTGTCAGGGGATCGGGTCGTGAATGGTGACGAGCTTGGTGCCGTCCGGGAACGTGCCTTCGACCTGGATTTCGGGAATCATCTCCGGCACGCCTTCCATCACGTCGTCGCGCGTCAGGATGGTGCGGCCATACTGCATCAGCTCGGCCACGCCGCGACCATCGCGGATGCCCTCCATCACTTCGGCGGTAATCAGCGCGATCGCCTCCGGATGGTTGAGCTTCAGGCCGCGCGCCCGGCGGTCGCGGGCGACCATGGCGGCGACGTAAACCAGCAGCTTGTCTTTTTCACGCGGGAGCAGGTTCATGCCAGGTTCCTTTAAAGGTGCTATTTGCGCAGAGGAGCGTGGGCCAGGCCGAGATACTGAGTCCGCAAAGCGGCGCGCAGCCCTTCGAAGGCCGCGTAGATCGATTCGAGCCGCTGGCTGACGATGCGCGCGACTAACCCGTTACGATGCAGCCGCGAAACCGCGCCGAGCGCGTCCGGGCGCTGCAAACCGGCGAGCTGGGCAGCGCAGAAAGCGTCGGCGTCGATGCCCCACGAGTCGAGGTCGCCGACCAGATAGGCGCTGCCCCAGCAGGGATAGTCTTCCAGCCGGCCGATGGCGCTCAGGTCGTCGGTCGCCGGTCTCAGCTCGGACGACTCGAACAGGATCAGGCCGGTGTCGTCGCGGACGATGGTGCGGCTGGCGTAACGCCGGAACTGGAGCGATTCGCCGCGCGCCAGCCGCCCCGGCATGACGATCTCGTAGATCAGCGCCAGCGCGCCCGGTTGCAGCCGCACGTCCAGCCGCTGGCGCAGGTCGGCGTCGGCGAACAGGATGGTGGCGTCAGGGACGAACTCGAAGACGCCGCCCGCCTCGACGTCGATGCGCACCCACTGTTCGGCGCAGTCGTCGGGCATACGATAGACCTTGGTGGCGGACTGGGTGGTAAAAAGGGCGTGGGCGTTCGCGCCGACGGCGAGCTGAAGGGTGTAGCGGTCGCCCTGGACCACGCCGCCGGTCGGGCTGAGCAAGTAGACGCACAGGCAGCCGGCTGCGTCGCGGATGGCGCGCATGACCTGAAGCGGCGGATGCGAGACATTGTCGACCAGCCGTGTCTCGCCGCCGCTGCGAGCAAAGGCCAGCCGCAGCCGCCCCTCGCGCCCGACGGCATGGAGTGCGCTGGTTGTCATAAAAGCCCCCCATGAGCGGAGAACCGCCCCGCTGCGGGGAGCTGAGGTTGGAACGACGATCTAACGTGCAATGGTGCGCCTATGGGTGGTGAATGGTGCCGCTTAAACCCAATACAGTTTCTTTAAGGGTTTTGACGAACACCATCGGTTATCGTCCGACGGACGCGCTGTAGCGCGTCCCTACGAAACGGGTGTGTAGGGACACGCTACAGCGTGTCCGGGCGCGAAGCGCCATAGCTTTAAGAAACCGTATTGCGCTTAAACCGACAGATGCTCGCGCACGATCTCGGCGTCGAGCGATTTTGTGTCGCCGCGTGAGACGATGTGGCCCTGCTCCATGACGTAGCAGTAGTCGGCCACGCCGAGCGCGAAGTCCAGAAATTGCTCGACCAGCAGAATCGAGATGTTCTTCTGCTCGCGCAGCGCGACGATGACGCCCTGAATCTCTTCGACGATGTTCGGCTGAATGCCCTCGGTCGGCTCATCCAGCAGCAGCAGCGTTGGCCGGCGCACCAGCACGCGCCCCAGCGACAACTGCTGCTGCTGGCCGCCACTGAGCGTGCCGGCGACGCGGCGGCCCATCTGCTTGAGGACCGGGAAGAGCGCGTGAATCTCGTCGATTGCTTCCTGGCTGACGGCACGCTGGTTGTGGTCGACCGCTTCCAGGCCCATCAGCAGGTTTTCGTAGACCGTCAGGTGCGGGAAGATGCCGCGCCCCTGCGGCACGTAGCCAATGCCGGCCCGCGCCCGTTTGTGGGTCGGCATGGTGGTGATGTCGACGCCGTCGAGAACGATCTTGCCGGCGCGCGCCTTAAGCAGCCCCATGATCGCCTTGAGCGTCGTCGTCTTGCCGACACCGTTGCGGCCCATCAGGCAGATGATCTGGCCGGCGGACACCTCGAGGCTGACGTCGTTGAGAATCGGCACCTGGCCGTACGAGACTTGCAATCCTTGAACAGAGAGCATTGGTTGTTCCTTCGCTGAGAGCGAATCCGCGCCCTCATCCCCGGCCCTTCTCCCTCAGGGAGAAGGGAGAAAAGCGGACTCTGAAGCCCCTCGCCCTGAGGGAGAGGGGTTGGGGTGAGGGCAAAATCGCTATCTTCTGCTGTAATACTAGGCGGCGGCGCGCTGGCTCCCACGGCCAAGATAGACTTCGATCACGCGCGGGTTGCACTGGACCGCCTCGACCGCGCCTTCGCACAGGCAGCTTCCCATGTGCAGCACGGTGACGGTGGTAGCGAACTGGCGGACGAAGACCATGTCGTGCTCGACCACCAGAATCGAGCGGTTATCGGCAATGCGCTGGAGCAGCTCGCCGGTCTGGTCGCGCTCCTTGCGGGTCATGCCGGCCACCGGCTCGTCCAGCAGGAGCAGCTTCGGCTCCTGGCTCAGCAGCATGGCGATTTCCAGCCACTGCTTCTGGCCGTGCGACAGGATGCCGGCCGGGGCGCGGCGATGATCCTTGAGGTTGGTGACTTCGAGAAGCTGTTCGACCTTGTCGCGCTGCTCGCCGCTCAGGTTGCCGCCGAGCCGGACGACCGGCGTGCGGAAACCGATGGCCGCTTCCATGTTGTCGTAGACGCTCAGGCTGCCGAAGATCGACGGCGTCTGGAATTTGCGCGCCAGCCCATGCCGGACGAGCTGATGCTCGGAGACGCGCGACACGTTGAGGTGGCCGTCGAAAATGACCTTGCCCTTATTCGGGCGGGTCTTGCCGGTCATGATGTCGAGCAGGGTCGACTTGCCCGCGCCGTTGGGGCCGATCAGAAAACGCAGCTCGCCCTTCTCAATCGAGAAGTTGAGGTTATCGAGCACCTTGAAGCCGTCGAAGCTGACCGTGACGTTCTTGACTTCGATAATCGGGTCGGACATGGTGCTTTAGCCTTTCATCTGCGAAACCGGCTCGATATCGAGGGCGGTTTCTGAGCGGGTGGAGGGAAGCTTGGGGCCACGCGTCGCACGTGCGCGCAGGGTCAAATCCTGAATGGTGCCGACGATTCCTTTCGGGAACAGCAGGACGACGCCGATGAACAGGCCGCCCATGATGAGCTGCCAGATGTCCGGATAGGAGGTGCTGATGCTGCTCTTGCCGGTGTTGACAAGCAGCGCGCCTAAAATCGCGCCGATGAGCGTGCCGCGACCGCCGACCGCCACCCAGATGACGATCTCGATCGAGGCGACGATGTCGAGCTGCTTGGGTGAGATGATGCCGACCTGCGGGACGAACAGGATACCGGCCAGACCGGCGATGCCGGCCGACAGCGCGAAGACCAGCGTCTTGATGACGACCGGGTCGTAGCCCATGAAGCGCACCCGGTTTTCGTCGTCGCGCAGCGCCACCAGCAGGCGGCCAAAACGCGAGCGAATGAGCGCGCGGCAGCCGAGATAGATGACGCCGAGCGCGATGACCGTGGCGATGTACAGGCCGAGCTTGGTGCCGGGGTCGGCCAGCCGGAAGCCGAAGATGGTACGCAGCTCCGTCAGGCCGTTGGTGCCGTTAATCAGCCGCTGTTGGCCGATGAGCAGCAGCGCGACGATCGCCGTCAGCGCCTGGGTGATGATCGAGAAGTAGACGCCCTGAATGCGGCTGCGGAAGATCATCCAGCCCAGCACGGCGGCGATAATCATCGGCACGATGATGGCGGCGGCGATGGCGAAGATCGGCGAAAAAAACGGCTGCCAGAGCGGCGGCAGTTCCATGACGCCGTACAGCCCCATGAACTCCGGCATCCTGCCAGCGGTCGCTTCCAGGTTGAGGTACATAGCGAAGCAGTAAGCGCCCAGGCCAAAGAACAGCCCCTGCCCCAGGCTGAGCATACCGGTGTAGCCCCAGATCAAATCCAGGCCGACGGCGACGATGGCATACGTCAGGAAGCGGCCCAGCAGGTTGACCTGAAAATCCGATAGCGTCATCGGCAGGACAACCAGCATGAGCACCGCACACAGCGCAAACGCCAGCGTGTGCAGGTTCAAACCGAGCGCGTTTGAGCGCATCTTGAGCATCCTAATTCCCTCTCATCTCGTCGCGCCCGGCCACTAGGTGCGACTCCGTAACGCCAGCAGGCCGTTGGGCCGGAATTGCAGGAAGACAATAATCGCGATGAAGACCACGACCTTGCCGAGCGACGCCGCCGAGTCCGCGCCGGCCGACGAGATGGCGAACTCGAAAATCGGGTTGAGCGTGCCGATGACCAGCGCCGCCAGGATCGTGCCTGGCAGGCTGCCGACGCCGCCCAGCACCACGACCATAAACGCGTCGACGATATAGCCGGTCCCCAACTGCGGGCCAATCTGGCCGATCAGCGTCAGCGCCGCGCCGGCCACGCCGGCCAGCCCGGTACCGAGCGCGAAGGTGTAGGCGTCGACGCGGCGGGTGGCAACGCCCAGCGCCGAGGCCATCTCCCGGTTCTGCATGACGGCGCGGGTGCGGCGGCCGTTGGAGGTGCGGTACAGGTAAAAATAGACCAGCACGACGCAGACCGCCGCCAGCCCAATAATGAACAACCGCGAATAGGGAAAGCCGATGCCGTCGGCGACGACCAGCCGGCCATCCAGCCAGGCCGGGGAGGTAATCGGCACGTTGCGCGGGTTGTAACTGCGGGCGATCTGCTGGATGACGAGGCCGACGCCCCAGGTCGCCAGCAGCGTGTCGGCTGGCCGCCCGTACAAGCGCCGAATAATGGTCGCTTCCAGCAGCAGCCCAAGCGCGCCGGCAATCAGAAAGGCGGCCACGATCGAGATCAGGAAGACAAAACCTTCGCGGTCGCCGCCGGGGCCACGGAGCGGCTCGGCCAGAAAGGTCTGAAAGAAGTAAGTCGTGTAGGCGCCGATCATAATGAATTCGCCGTGCGCCATGTTGATGACCTTCATCAGGCCGAACGAAAACGCCAGCCCCAGCGCCACCAACAGCAGAATCGAGCCAATGCTGAGGCCGGTAAATAACTGCGAAATCCAGATTTGCATTGTGCCTATCGCCCTTAGTTACCGTTAACAACCAACAGTGCTTCTACCCGGCTGGACCGGGCAGAAGCACTGTTGTGCGAGAGCCAACTTATCAGGTCAGGAGGCGGCGGTCGCTTCCGCCTCTGCCTCGGTCATGAAGATGTCGCAGATGCCTTCCGGCTTCGGCAGCACGTCCGACCACGTGTAGGTGCAGAGGTACGGGTCCGGAATGACCGGCTCGGTCTCGGAGATCGTGTCGATCAGGCCGTCTTCGCGGATGATGCCGATACGCACCGGCTTGATGGTGTGCTGGGTCGGGCCGTGCAGCGCGACCGGGCCTTCCGGCGCTTCGGTGGCAATGCCGCCGGCGTCGATGGCCGCGAGCACCGCGTCGACCTCGGTCGAGCCGGCCGCTTCAGCGGCGGCAGCCCACAGGTAGACGCCGAAGTAGCCGGCTTCCATCGGGTCGCTGGTCACGCGGTCTTCGCCGTAACGCGCCTTGAACGCGGCGACGAAGGCTTCGTTGGTGGCGTTCTCGACCGTCTGGTAGTAGTTCCAGGAGACCAGATGGCCGGCGATGTTCTCGACGCCGATGCTGCCGACTTCTTCTTCGGCGATGCTGACCGACATCGTCGGCAGCGATTCGGCGGTGTAGCCGGCGTCGGCGAACTGGTTGAAGAACGCCACGTTGCTGTCACCGTTCAGCGTGTTGAAGATGACGTCTGGGGCCGCTTCCTGAATGCGCAGCAGAATGGAGCTGAACTCGGTGCCGCCGAGCGGGACGTACTCTTCACCGACGACTTCCGCGCCGGCCGCCGCCAGTTGAGCGCGTATGATGGTGTTGGAGGTACGGGGGAAAACGTAGTCCGAGCCAAGCAGGAAGAACTTGGTGTGGCCTTCGGCGAGCAGGTATTCGACGGCCGGGACGATCTGCTGGTTGGTGGTCGCGCCGGTGTAGACGATGTTCGGTGACATCTCCAGCCCTTCGTACTGGACCGGGTAGAACAGCAGGCCGTTGTTCTCTTCGACGACCGGCAGCATGGCCTTGCGGCTGGCGCTGGTCCAGCCACCGAAGATGACGTCGACGCCGTCTTCGAGCAGCAGCTTACGGGCTTTTTCGGCGAAGGTCGGCCAGTCGCTGGCGCCGTCTTCGACAATCGGCTCGATCTGGCGGCCAAGCACGCCGCCGTTGGCGTTGATTTCCTCGATCGCCATCAGCGTCGAGTCGCGAACGGTCGTCTCGCTGATGGACATGGTGCCGCTCAACGAATGCAAAATGCCGACCTTGATCGGGCCTTCGTCCTGCGCGCTGACCATCGGCGCGATGCCAACCGTCAACAAAATAATCATCAACAACCAGACCGACGTATTTCGCAAAGCTGAAATCCGCAACATAGCGTTCCCCCTTAATGAATGCAACCTTACAATCACGAAAGATATCAGGATAGAAGAGTGGGTAGAACGCACGAGCAATACAAGGAATTTTAGAGAAACGTTGTCGGAAGCTGCTGAGAGATAGTGACCAACGAACCACGTGTTCTTATGTCGCAATAAGACAAAAGCCAGTCTGGCTATAGAGCAACCTGGGCGACATATGCAGATTCGCTTAACAAATCACCCAAAGACTGACAGCATCCTCCAGCGTAGCCGCGCGAAACCACTAAAGTTAGGCGGGCATATTTACATATGCGAATTTACGATCGGTTTTCGGGCGGGGGCAGGCGGGAGCCAGAGCGGCGTTTGGCGAATTTTCACAAACGCGCTTGCGTAGTTTGACCCAGACCAAACAGCAGGTTCGGCGCGCAGTCTGGCCCATAGCCCCGCCCTGTTTAGTCGCGCCACGCGTACGCGCCTGGGCATTGTGGCGCGAGCCGTCCGGCCCAGGTCGGGCAAGCCGGTCGTGTTGGGGTCAACAAACAAACAGGCCCGCTTCATAAGAGAAGTGGGCCTGAATAGGGTGTGGGTGAAGCGAGCGTTGGACACCCGTGCGGGGTGCATTCCGGCCGAGCCGCGTAGAGAAACGCGCTCGAATACCGCGATCTACACGTTCAGCCTATTGGCTCAATAGGCGCCTCGGCCCAGAATCACGACAACAACCGTGCGGAGAATGATGCGAAAATCGAGCCACAGCGAGTAGTTTCGAATGTAATAAAGATCGTCGCTGGTGTGATAGTACATCGGCCGGTCGGCGCGCCCGTTAATCTGCCACCAGCCGGTCATGCCTTGCGGGACTTCGAAGCGTTTCCGCTGCCACCACTCGTAGCGCTCGACCATATGCGGCACCTCCGGGCGCGGCCCGACGATGCTCATATCGCCCTTCAGCACGTTGAAAAATTGGGGCAGTTCGTCCAGGCTGGTGCGCCGGAGAATACGACCCACCCGTGTGATCCGTGGGTCATCCCTGAGTTTGCTCACGTTGTACGGCGAACCCGCTGCGAGCGTATTCCCATTTGAGTGAATCATCGACCGAAATTTGTACATGAAGAACGAGCGGCCTCGATAGCCAATCCGTTCCTGCCGGAGCACGATCGGCCCAGGGCTATCGAGGCGGATGGCGATCGCAATCAGCACAAAAAGCGGTGTACACAGCAGCAGCGCGGCGCTCGCGAAAGCGATATCGGACACGCGTTTCATAATGCGTTCCGATGGGGTGAGGATTGGCTCACGAATTGCGATGAGCGGTATACCGGCGAACATGTCGGATGATGCCTGGAAATAGGCGACGTCCGAGTAGTCCGGCGCGACGCGCACGTCGACATTGTAGGCTTCCACTTCTCGCAAAATTCGTACGATCAGCTTCACAGCCGCTTGATCGAACCACTTCAGCGCAATCACGATGTCGGTGACGTGATGGTCGCGGGCGATTGCGGCGAGGTCCGCTAACGTACCCAACGCCGGCGGCGTATTTTCGGCGGCTTCACCGGGGCCATCGAGCGGATCGACAAAGCCAACAAACTTGAGCTGCGAAGAACGGCGCGAACTAATGGCATCGGCCAGTCGCTCGGCAGTCTCATCACGTCCAATGATTAGCACGCGGCTCGACTGATAACTGGCTTGATCAATCGACTCGGCCAGCTTGTGGACGACGATACGATAAGCGAGCAAGATGAGAAAGCTGAGTCCAATGACGTAGAACGACTGCAAACGGGAATAGTCGCGAAAACCGATATACAACACGCCCCAGAAGAGCAGGGTTGCGCCCAGTTGCCCGATCAGGAGATTCGTGACTTTTTGCGTCAAGGTCAGGTTGCGGCGTAATACGTAGACCTGCGCCCCCTGGAGCGCGAAAATCCACAGCAGGGGTCCCAACACGTATAGCCAGCGCGGCGTCTCAAAAGCCATCGCCGGCCCATCTAGTCCGATCCGGAAATGGATGCGCAGGGCAGCGGCCAAATAGAGCGCGAGCGCCACGGCAATAGAATCGGCCACGATGAGCGCGGCCATTTGACGGAGGCTGTAGCGAATCACGCCCGGCGCTTCCGGCGGTTAGGCAGCAGACGAGCGCCGAGAAGGAGGGCGACGAACCAGAGATTGTAAATGAGGTATCGTTTCCAGAGGCGTTGCGGCTCCTGAATGAGCCGGTAGAGCCATTCCAAACCGGAGCGCTGCATCCACCTTGGCGCTTGAGGCTTGACGCCGGATAAGAAGTCGAAGGCAGCGCCGACGCCGATCAGCAGCGGCGCGTTGAGCTGGTTACGATAGATATGCATCCAAAGATCCTGCTTGGGACTTCCCAGGCCAATCCAGATGATGTCCGCTTGAGCCGCATTGAGCATGTCGACCGTCGCCTGCTGCGGCGCTTCGCCCAGCACGTCGCCGGCCGGGCTATGCACGCCGGCGACGACCAGTTTTGGATAACGCGCCTGTAATACCAACGAAAGGGTGTCGGCGACACCGGGCAAACCGCCATAAAAATAGTGACGGATGCCCCTTTGTTCAGACTCTCGGCATAATGCAAGCATCAGGTCCGGGCCGTAGACGCGCTCCGCCCCCTGGACGCCCGACCAACGCTGCAACCAGACGAGCGGCATACCGTCAGCGGTCACCATATCAGCCTCATTGAGCGCCGCAGAGATGGGCGGATGCTGCGACCCCATCACGAGCGTATAGGCGGTGGCAGTCGACACATACCGTTGGCCCGCTTCAGCCCATGACAGCAATGTGGCAACAGCAGCCTGGAATGACTGCGCCTCTGTGCGGATACCGAGAATATCAATTGAACGCATTACCAATCAACGTCCCAGTCATCGGAAGCAACCATTGTAAATGCTTGTCCCCGGCGTAACACGGGTCAAACAGGCTATGCTACTTTAATGAATACAGGCCCTGTTTATGTGGAGCGATAGAGATCGTTAAAGAGCAGCGGCGGGGTGATGATGGTCATTGGGCAGACCGGGCGCGAAACCATGGCTTCAGTTGTTCCCAGGTTACTTTCCTGTTGGCCTGAATGATTTTTCGCTTGCTCCACGTCTTGTGGCGGAGCTTCCACACCGACCGGAAGGCGGCGAGCGTGCCGCGCTCAAAAACAAGCATGTAGGCAAGCATGGCGATGTCATACAGCGCAATCCAAGGCCAGTCGCCGAAGAAGCTCGATCGGCTTTCATTCTTGAGCATGAGCAGGTAACGGTTTCGAACCCCGAAGAATCGCAGGTCCGCCGTGACCGACGCTCTTTGGCCGGGCCGAAAGGTGCGCACGTGATGCGCGATCGCATCGGGCACAAACACGGATCGCCAGCCGCGCAACTGGGCGCGCCAGCATACGTCGACGTCTTCCTTGTGCATGAAGAAGTCTTCATCGAACACTTCGCCGTTGACCGCGATGTCGTCCAGCATGGCCCGGCGATAGACCGCCGCCGCGCCATCTGGCCCAAAGATCGCCGTCTGGGTGCGCGGGCGTTCATCAATCGACGCCCCTTCACACCGCAACCCCTGGCGTCGATTCCGGCGCATGAAGAGGCCGGCGCTGTCGATGGCATAGGGGGTGTCGCTAAGATGGTCGAGACGGAGCAGGCAACCCGAAACCGCGCCGACTTGCGCATCCGCTTCGAGCGCCGCAACCGCATGATGGAGGAAGAAGGGGTCCAGGTAGACATCGGGGTTGAGGGTCAGCACGTATGGGCTGTCGGTACGCGCAAGCGCCTGATTGTGCGCGGCGGCATAGCCGAGGTTGACATCATTCCGGATCACATCGAATCCCATTGATTTGACGAGCGTGACCGAGTTGTCTACGGATGCATTGTCGATTACGAGGACTCGGCAGCCAACGGACTGTTGTTCCATGACCGACTCAAGGCACTGGCGAATGGTCGATGCGCTGTTATAGGTGACGATATGAATACTGACAGTGAGCATCATTCTATGCGCAGCTTGATCGGTACAACGCGCCCAATGGCCGCGTTACGATCTTGCATCCGCTCATTGTGCAGACAACCCGCCTTCGTGACGCCAAACGGAAGCGCGAAAATCGAGTCCATGAATAGTAACGGAATCCGTGTAAATCAGCGTGAAATTCTCTAGCCCCGGCAGCGTATGATCTGAATTGCGAGTTACCAGGACAAAATGCCCCTCCTGCGGAATCCCCGCGCTCAGTTCGGCCGATGACAGTCTAGAGGGCCAATCTGGATGGAAGTCGAAGTGATATCTAGCGGTCGGGCTGTAAACGTTCAACCGTTCACCGAGGTAGCTGACCAGTGCGAACAGTCCTGGCTCGTTATGTACTCCATGGATTGAGATGTCGACCGCACTTGAATTTTTGAGGTCTGCAACTGCGTCTTCACAGAGTTTAAGGAGGTCTGTGAAAATACGCGGCTCGAAAAACGCCGCGCTGTCGGCAATTCGATTCTTTGCGCCCCGTAATAACACATATTCGAGCCGACGGACATTGCCGGTGACTTGCTCGATCCGTGCTGCCAGGGCGCTGATAGGTTCCGACGTAGCTGTAAGCTCAACTGAAGCCTGGATATCATGCAGAGTCAGTTCCTGCCGCTCAACATTACTATCAAGGCGTTGAGCCAATGCTTTGTGTCGCTGCAACTCGCCGTCTAAGCTTTGAATAACTGCCTTGTGTTGTTGCAACTCGCTATTTAAGCTTTGAACCACATCATTCTGTCGTTCTAGCTCGTTGTTTAGGCGCTGAGCCAATACGTTCTGACGTTCTACCTGATTTATGAGCGACTGAAACAACTCATACTCCGCGCCCCACAGTTTCCCAAGATTTCGCACACGCACAAGTGTTCGCTGTGCATAGCTGACCCCTGGAATACCCGTTAGACGTCTCGTGACTCCGCCGAAGTCTTGTTTGAGTCGCCAGCCATTCCACTTTGCAAAATTGTGCAGGATCGTATCCATCATTCCGTCCACTGTTATAGCGACCCCTTCTTGCGGCGGCCTGGGTAATGACCGATTCGCATTACGATCAATCACCTTCGTATAATTCAGTGCCATCTGTTTGACAGAAAGATTGTGCTCATAATACGTGCGAGCCTCGCGTCCTGCGCGCTCACGCACAGCCGGATTATTGGCTAACTCGATAAGGCGGGAGGCAAGCGCGTTTCCTTGCCGGTCGTCTGGCATGACTTTCCAGCAGAACGTGTCTGGCAAAAAACGCCATTCAGGCAAATCGGTAACGATTGTTGGCTTGCCCGCTGCCAGGGCGCGTGCCAGGACAGCCGACATCTGCATCAGTGATGGATACCGCAAGTTGACAATGACATCGCAGATGCGAAGATACGTGTTAAATAAAGCTTGCGTAACATAGCCAACAAATCGCACATTCGGCTGGATAGCGAGTTCGTCAACTAGCCGGCGCAGGATCAGCCGATAGTTTGAATCTGTTTCCTCTCCCACAACGACGAAAACACTATTGGGAGCTTGCGCCAGCAGTTTGGCAAACGCACGGAGTGCGACGTCGATCTGCTTTATTTCCGCCACAATACCAAATGCGCCAACAACAAACGCATCGTCACCGATACCAAGCTTAGCGCGCACTTCGCGAGGTGTTTCAATGGCCCCTTGCGTGAGTGGGTCGCGTACGCCTTCAAGGATGACGCGAACGTCAACGGGACCATAGCGGCGCTCAATTTCTTCTTTGGCGTTAGGCAAATGAACAATGAGCGCGGCGCTCGACTCGCAAAGGCGGCGTAACATCGGGTAACGCCGGAAGAATCGGACATAATCGTCCGAACTTCGGCCGGTCTGCTTCAACCAGCGATGCGCCTCGGCCAAAGCCTGATGACCATCCGAGTAGGCAAGTTCGTCCAGGAATTGGGAGATATTGCCTTGCGTCGCGGCCAAATGATAAAAAAGGTTCGACATAGCTAAATCATGGAGCACCACCAGACCAGGGACACGAAGCGCTTGTTCGTAGATATATGTATGAAATGTGGAATTCCCCAGTTGATAGATATTCAGTGCAAATGGGAATTCCAAAGCTCTGCGCTCAAAATCCCTGTAGGAGAAAACTTCGTAGGTTCGGTCAGGCTGCGGTGTCGACACATAGTCGTCATCGATAAAAACGTCGATATCAAACCATGCTTCCAGTTGTTCCAGAAGCTCGAGGCTATAGTCTGCAATGCCGCTTTTAACAGGCGGCAATGGTGTCCAGAATGCGATTCGCTTGCGCGGTCGACCACGTGGAATGGTCGTTGTCGCGGCCTCTTCGTAAGCCGCCATCGTTTCTATGCCGAGCTGGTTGGCGCTAAACAAGCCTGAGCGCGCCAACCCTTCCCGTTCCATGGTGGTTCGACGCTCGTCGCTTGTAAGGACTAATTCCATCGCGGCTGCCAGCGCGTGAGAATCCTCAGAATCGACAAGTAAAGCGACTGGGCCAGCGATCTCTGAAAGCGACGCTGCTGTTGTCGTGACCACCGCAGTACCGCAACACATCGCCTCGACGACTGGCAAGCCAAACCCCTCGTAGCGCGACGGATGAACGTAAACGGCGGCGCCATTGTACAGCGCCACCAGTTCCGCATCCGATACGTAGCCCGTAATGACAATGTGTTCGTCAATACCGTGACTACGCGCCTTGGTTAGAAGTTCGGCTTGTATTTCTTTTGAGGCGTCGAAAGTAAGTACGAGCGGGAAGGCTGATTGGAGCGGCTCAGAAAGCAGACTGTAGGCATTCAGCAAGCCGTCGAGGTTTTTACTATGGTGAAAGCCTGGGACCGCGAGGATAAAGTGATTCGGTACCAGTTGCGGCAGTCTACGCCTAAGCGATACCAGCCGGTCGGATGATTCTGCCGGCACAAGAGGACGGAAAACAGGATCTGGTATTGGGTAGGCAACCCTGATGCGATCGGCGTCAAAGCCGAGATGATGAATTGCTTCTTCCTTGACCGCATTTGAGATTGCAATCAAAAAATCGGCTTTTTGCAGCGTTTCGAGACAGATCATGTAAATCGATCTCGTCAAGGGATCGTTTAGATACTCTTGCGGGTAGATGTAGGGAATGAGGTCATAATGAGTCACCAACAGGGGACAAACCTCAAAATCGGTCAGGATCAGATCAGCCATCAAGAAGTGAGCTGTTTGATGGAAAAGGTCGAGGTTGTCATCCCAGAGCAAGGTTTGAAACGTATGCGACACCTCTGGAATATTGGCCGGAGTTAGCGTAAGGCGCTCTATGATAGGCCGTATTGTGACACTACGAGGCGAACCCAGCGATTGAACGAGAGTGTCTAAATTCACATCCCGATGACAATACAAGACGTATTCATGCTGAGGGTTTTGCCTTATCGTTTCGGCAATCTGGGCCTGTGTATAGCGGCCCATTCCGCGCTTCAGCGTTTCCTCATAGCCCCAGACGCGACAATCGATACCAATTCGCAATGGACGATTGGTTGATGACGACACGGCACCGGTGAACATGTACAGTCAAAATCTCCGGAGAAGATCAGAAATCGGGAAAGGCGACGACCCCGGCAACGGCACCTGCGCCGCCGCTGCCGGCGTACCGATAGTCAAATGTTTCGACTGTGTCTTCGGCTATTTCGACATACTGGTTGTCGTCATAGCCCCAATAGGTAATTTCCGTTTTCCAACCAGCGAACAATCGCTGGAGATCTTGAGGGCTATATTGCCGATACCATGAAGTGACCTTGCTATAGCCAGCCGGGACGGTAAAAATCGCTCTTCCCGAAGGCTTCAGAAGGTGATAAACCTCCGCCAATGCCAGTTCGTCTCCATTGTCCATTGGCGTCCCGCCATAGTGAGACAGCCCGACATGCTCAATGGTGGATAGGACAAGCACGGCATCATAGGCGTGACGGGCCAGGTTGTTGCCGATCAGGTTCTGTCGAAAAAAAGTGGCTTCGGTCGGAATATCAGAGGAGCAGTCATTCATGTCCAGGCAATGCAAGAAACGATCCACCTGAACAATGCAGTCGAGATAGCGGGTTTCGCAACTGCCGACATCGAGTATGAGACCGCTTTGAGGAAGCTGCATCAACGCCCACGGAATTTCGATCACACGCTCGTTTGGCATTCACCATTCATCCTGTGTTAGCACTGTTGCCGACCAGAGGATGACCAAGGATACCATGCGGTTGACGAAAATAAACCGGTTGATGTTGCTCTACTAACGTTGTATTATCCTCTGTCTCGGCAGAGGTGTCTCGCCTCGGTTGCGCGGCAGGTTTTATTTCAGTTCCAGGTAAATCACCCCGTCGTTTATATCCTGACTGGCTTGAGGCAAACCTTGTGTATACCCTGTCTGTTCCACCTCACATTTCCTTTAAGATCGACACTACCGGCATCGATGGTGTCTACGATCCATTGAGAGAGTGGATCGAGGCAGGTACTTTCGGTTTTGGCGAGAATTTCAGACTGCTGTTCGACCTGATACAACCAGGGGATTATGTGCTTGATGCAGGCGCACATATAGGTACCTTTTCCCTTGCCTCGGCGGCTCTAGGCGCTCATGTCTGTGCAGTTGAGGCAGGGCGCGCTAACGCAGCCGCGCTTCGTAACAGTGTTGCCGAAAACGCTTTTGAGAATCTTATCGTGGTCAACAATGCTTTGGGTGCCAAGTCAGGCGTTCTGCACTTCGTTGAGAATGGCGCATACGGTGTAGTCACTGAAAGACTCAGCAGCGTTGTACGTTCTGACAATGAGATAGCAGCCATTTCTGGGCAGGATTTGCTGCAACAACTTGGATGGACTCACGTCGATTATATTAAGCTCGATGTCGAGGGCTGGGAGATTCCCGTCCTGGAGGGAATGGCTGAAATCCTCGCGCGCGACGATGCGCCGATTATCGTCTACGAATCTAACTCCTGGGCGCTGAAAGGTAATGGGTACCATTACTTAGAGTTGCGCCAAGCGCTTGAGCGTTTCGGATATCACAACTTTCTTATTGACCAACACATGTTAATCGATGCGTCAGCAGGGGCTGTCCAGGTCGATACGATTGCCGAATTAATTGCGATTAAACCAAGAGATATTGGAAAGATTGAAAAGCTCGGTTGGGTGATCAGTTCAAGGTCATCGAACTCACGCACCATCGACAAGATTTGTCATGAGGCGAAACAGTTATCCGTCGCCCACCAAATAATGTTGTGTGAAGCACTCCAACGAATCGATCTCGACGTGATAACCAATGAGGAAGTGCTGCGCGCTTTGAGCGAGAACAATATCTACGCACGGCGCGCCGCAGACGGAAGCTTTGATTTCGCCCATCAGGTTCTTGGCGAAGCGGCCGAGCACATCTTTCGGCGAAATTCCTGGGCCCTAGGACTGGCGGAGAAAACACACGAAGAGGCGAAACCGCGCAATTCTATCGCCCAAATCTTTCAGCGCATCTTCAAGCGACAATAATCGCCAGTGCTGATGCGCAACTCGCAGGTTATGACCCCATTCAACAACGACCTACCAGACCGGCACGATTGCTGCTTCAACCGATCTTTTCCTGAGATACGCCGATCCTCTGGAAACCGAAGTACCCTCAGATAGAGATGCAATAGATGCATATCGCGATTAACGCGCTCCAGGTGTATGCAGGCCAAACAGGTGGGGGCGAAACATATCTTAGAGAGCTTCTTGCGTCGCTAGCGCAAGTTGATCCCGAGAATCAATACACAGTTCTCATATGGCAAGAAGCCTTTGAGGCGCTTGATCGCTATCATTCTGAACAGATTCGGCTACAGGTTGTCCACCCCGGCTTATCACGACGCGTCCTACGTACCGTGCTCCGAAGGTTCGCCCCACCCCACGCTACTGGCTGGCTGGCGAACATCTCCGTTGATCTGATGCATTGGACAAATTCGCTCATCGCCCTGCGGCCGTTCTCACTGAGCGTGCCGTCTGTCTTGACGATGATGGATATCCAGCACGAGTTTCTGCCGGAATTCTTCTCCCCGCGTGATCTGCAACTTCGAAGACGCCTCTATCCTGAGTCTCTCAAACGGGCCACACGTGTGATCGCAATCTCAGAACATGCGCGAAACACGATTATCGATCGATACCATGTTGATCCAAACTCTATTCGCGTGATCTATCCGGGCATAAATGCAGATCGGTTCAGTGCGCCCGTTTCGGACGATCAAAAACAAGGTCTTCGAGAGCGCTACAAGCTACCAGAACGTTTCATTCTGTATCCCGCCGGCACCTGGCCTCATAAAAATCATTTACGCCTGCTTGACGCTCTATATCGAAGTAAGCAAGTCCACTGCATTCTGACCGGCGTCAAACAGAGCGAGCACGAGCATGTTCTACAACGAATTCATGAGCTGAATCTTGACGAGCGGGTACATCATATCGGTCACGTCGATTGGGAGGAGGTACCGGCGCTTTACCAGATGGCTTGCGGGCTGATATTTCCTTCGCTCTTTGAAGGGTTCGGTTTTCCAGTGCTCGAAGCAATGGCCGCTCGTTGTCCGGTTGCGGCATCCAATCACGAAACGCTGGTCGAAATCAGTCAAAATGCGATCGATTACTTTGACCCCAGGGACACCGAGGCCATTGCGGATGCGATTCGCAGATTATGGGAAGGGGCATTATCAGACGCCGAAAAACTGAACCAGGCAGAAAAAATCGCTCAATCGTACAAATGGCGAACGGCAGCCCTCGAAACCATAGAAACGTACCAACAAACCATGACAATGAAGCGACAGAACCCTCGCAGGAGCATTTGGCGCTAGGTACAGCGGCTATAGTTTCTGTAGATCGACCGACTCTTTATAGGCTGCCAAAACGTCTGCCGCTGGACCATCCATACGGACATGACCGTTTTCCAGCCAAAGCGCCCGCTGGCATAATGTCCTGACCCAACTTAGAGAATGCGATACGACGACCAGGGTACGGCCCTCGGCTTTGAAACGCAGGATACGCTCCGTACACTTCCGAACAAAAGCCTCATCGCCCACGGCAAGAACTTCATCCAGAAAAATAATCTCCGGGAGAATGTGGATGGCGATACTGAAGCCTAGTCGCGCCTGCATCCCGCTCGAATAGACTTTCACTGGCATGTCGATAAAAGTGCCGATATCGGCAAAATCGATGATCTGCTGCTCGATCGCGACCGTTTCGCTCGGCGGCATACCAAAGATTGCCGCGTTGAGATAGATATTCTTCCGGCCGGACATATCATTGTTGAAGCCTGCGTTGAGTCCGATCAGCGTAGCAAAGCGACCATGAACCTCAACCGACCCGCTCGTGGGCTTGGTGATGCCGGCTAGCAGGCGTAGCAGCGTAGTTTTGCCTGCGCCGTTGCGCCCAATGATGCCAATGGCTTCGCCCGCCTGAACGCTGAACGTGATGTCATGAAGCGCGAAAAATGGCGCTGCGGCCTCTTTGCGTACATAGCGCCCAAGAATGCGTTTGAGCGCGATTCCCGCTTCATGGCGCAAGCTGAGGTTATACGTCCCCTGGCGGTACTGTTTGTAAACGTGGCTCACCCGTATGACTTCGGTGCCGGATGCAGTCATGGTAGCGCTCGCCGGTGCGCGACTTTGGTCCTGGCTCACAGCAAATCCGCCATTTCATCTTCGATCGACTTAAATGTGGCATAGCCCACAACCAGAATGGCCCCGGCGAACACGACTGGATAATGCAGAGACACCCAATCGGGCGGCCGTCCGAAGACGATAATTTCGCGGAATGCCTGAACAATCGATGCAATCGGGTTCAGCAGGAAGAGGAAACGGAGTCTTTCCGGAATCGTCTCGATCGGGTAAATCACCGGCGTCAGAAAGAAGAAGAGCTGCATGACGACGGCGATCAGTTGCGGAATGTCGCGCACCAAAACAGTCAGCGAGCTGACGATCAACATCAGTCCCAACGTCATCAGAATGAGAATCACGCTGAGCATGGGCAGGTACAGGTAATAGATATTGGGTCCAATGCCGGAAAAGGCATTGACCAGCATCATCGCCAGGAACGTAAAGACGAAATCGACCAGCAGCTCGCCCAGAACCAGCAGCACCAGTATTTCGCGCGGGAAATAGACCTGCGTCATGATGCCAATTCTGCTGATAATGGCGACGGTCGACATCATGACGCCATTGCTGAAGAGGTTGTACGGCACCAGGGCGGCAAGGTAGAAGGAGATGAACGGAACGTCGAGTTGAACGCGCATAAACTGCGTAAAGGCGATGGTCAAAACTACGGCTGTGGAAATGGGAATAATCACGATCCACAGGATGCCGAGAATACGCTGGCTATAGCGTGTCTGGATGTTAAAACTGAGCCAGATTTGCAGGAGTGCGCGATATTGCCAGATTTTGCTGATGTCCGACAGAAGGTTGGTGCCTGGTTTTCCCACATAAACACGAAACGGTAACGCGATGCACAGCATTCCGAGGACGACGCTGAAGAGAAAAAAATAGACCACCTGCAATTGTGAAATGTCAGGCAGCAAGACCAAGATCAAGCCTGCGCTCAGTGCCAGGCTCGCCAGAAATTTGCGATATGGGTGGTCGTTGGAGACGATGGCCTGGGCAAATCCAGATTCGCGAACGGCGAGTCCGAAGGCGTGAACGATGAAGACTCCCAGCGCCAGCAGGACATATAAAACGATGGGCTGAGCGCGATACTCCGGCGGCAAATTTTGCCCGAGCGCCACTTGCAGCCGAAGCTGGACCGCCAGCAGCATCCCGCCCATTAACACAAGCGTGTGTGCCAGTGCCAGTTCAAAGGATGCACGTCGATATTCAGTTTGACTTAGGCTACGCAACATCACCCTGATGACCAAATTTTTCCCGTTAGCATGTTGCCTCTCTTTGTTCGACATCAGGCAACGCGTTTCGTATTGTAGCAGATGGGCCTGACCGTGGTAGTGTTGGAGGTTTAAGTCTTCGCGGCCGTGAGATGGCGCGCCGTGCATAGCGCTTAATTCAGTGGGCCGGCGAGACCGAAATCGGCACCTTACCCGCAAGCAACGCAGTATCTAATCTGTCCGCAACCGCATATCTTGCCGACGCCGCGTAAGGTGGGGATTGTAAAAGGGGTCGCTGGCGATCACCTCATGCCAGCGCTGTTGAAACAGCGCCAATGCTTCTGGGGAGACTGTGCTGGGTTTGTTGGTCGCCGGTGTCACGACGCGCGCATAGGGCATGAATACGGTGTGTAACGAGTGCGCGCCGGCCCGCAGGCAGAAGTCGGCGTCGTACAGGGCATCGCTAAAATGGTGGTCGAAACCGCCGAGTTGCCAGAACGTCGCCGCTTTGACCATCATGCACGCGGCCGACACCGCCGAAACTTCGCGGATGGCGTCCTTCAGATTCAAATAGAATATGAGTTGCGGCACATCGGCAATGCCAACGCCTACCGCCTCGGCGCGTTCGTCGATGCCCAGCGCCATGCCCGCCGCCATGACGGCATGCCGTTTCGACAGGACTTTAGCGCCGACGCAGCCAACGTCAGGCAGTTGTGCGTACTCCAAAAGCGCGGTCAGCCAATCCGGATCGACCGGCCTGAGCGGATGGTCCGCGAACAGAAGGTAACCGCCAGAGGCCGCCCGCGCGCCGGCCTGCAACAGAGCGCGCCGCGACCCGCTCTTCGAGATAACAATGTGAAGCGATCCTGACGGCTGCAAGCGGCGCAGGTGTGCTTGCCGGGTGACGACAATCAGCTCGCAGCGGCGGCCGTCTGTCCGGTCGATCATCGCCTGGGCCGCCGCCAGCTCTTTCTCATCGCGGACGAGGACGACCAGCGACACGAGCGGGTCGCCCATAACGGGATAACGAACACGGATGAACGGCGCATAATTCCCAGGCGTAACGGTGGCGTAACCATCGCGCAATGCAATCGCATCCTCTACCGCTCGAAAGGAAGCATTTTGCGCGTAACTCTTGTTGTCGGCGCTCAAAGCGGCTGACGTAGCCGCCTTTCGCCAGGAGTACAACACTTTGGGAATATGAAACACACGATCCGTCTGCGCTGTGACCCGCAAAAACAGATCGTGATCCTGGCTGCCGACGTAAGCGTGTCGGAATCCCTCGACATCGATCACCAGTTGGCGGCGCAGAACAGCAAAATGAGTGATGTAGTTGATGTTAAAGAGCAGCAGCGGCGACCAATCCGGTTTGAAGAAGGGTTCGATCCGATGCCCGTTGCTGTCTAATTTATCTTCGTCGCTATAAATCATGTCCGCTTCCGGATGCCGATTGAGAAGCCGCGCGACTTCCAGCAGCGCATCGGCCGCGATGACATCGTCATGATCCAAAAGCGCGACATACTCGCCGGTCGCCAATTCCAGGGCGCTGTTCGAAGCAGCGGCAATGTGGCCCTGTGCGGGTCGCCGAACCAGCTTGATACGCGAATCCGTTTGTTGGTACTGCTGAATAATTGCGGTCACATGGGGAGCGGTTGATGCATCGTCCGCGACACACAACTCCCAATGGGGGTAAATCTGCTGTTGCACACTGTCCAGAGCCTGGCAGAGCCAACGCTCATCCGTGTTGTAGACGGGCATCAAAATACTGATCAACGGTTGATACGATAAGTCGCTCAGTAGGCCGCGCAACTCAGTGATGTCGGTTGCAGTCAGTGCATTTCGCTTGAGCCACCGGTCATATTGCAGCGAGATAAAGATGGTTCGCCAGATAACGTCGATCAACGCCCACGGACCAGCGTCGCTACCGACGATGCGTTGGAGGAGGCGGGGCGTCTGCCGGGGTGTACGGGTCAACCGGACACTGAATTTCCGGAGTGGAAGTGAGATCGAGCCAAGCCAGCGCATGGTGCTCTTTTCTGAACGAGTCCGGTTGAAGTCCAAACCCGAAGCGTAATCGTTGGTGAATCGTACAACATCAAGAATGGTTCTGAAATCACTAATGATCCAGACTTGATAGTTGTCGACGTGCTATGTACGCTAAGCAACGAAACCTGACATGTCTCGGTTCTGAGACATGGCGAGATGGTTATAACATGCCAGAGTCAACCACTCCTTTCCGTGTCTTCTATCGCGACCTGGGCCGCATCTTTTCACCGACGCGTCTCTTAGCGGCTATACTGATTGCACAACTATTCGTTGGCATCCTCGCGATTCAAGAAAAACCACTGTTCGAAAACCAGAGCGACGAGGTCGGCCACCTCCAAATGGCCCGCTACGTCGCCGACCAGGGCCACCCGCCCGGCCCGGAAGATATCGACTGGTCGCCAGACGCGCTCCAGTTTACGCAGCCGCCGCTGTACTATTTCCTCACAGCCCCGCTGATTGAGCTTTTTGACGATGGAAGCTCGATACCGGGGCAGCCCAACCCGAATGCGGTGTGCAATGGTTACAACGCCAACCTGACGACCTGGGCGAGGCCGAGCGACTTCTCGATCGCCGAGTCGGGCGCTGTACGGGTGGGTTATCTGCTGCGCGGCTTGCAACTCATATTTGCACTCGCGACAACCTATCTTACGTTTCGCTGCACGCGCCTCTTGTTCCCCCAAAATCCGGATACCGCGCTGTGCGCCGCCGGACTCATCGCCTTCCTTCCGACGCTGACCAGCACAACCGCTTTTATTGGAAACGACTGGCCCGTTATTTTCATCGGCACGTTCGCCCTCTACGTCACGTTACGCACGCTGCGAACCACGACGCCGATGCAAGGGATGATTGGGTTCGGGGCGATCGTCATTCTGGGCGCGATCGCAGCGCTCACCAAAGTGACCGGCTGGACTGTTTTCGTACTGGTCCTGCCCATCTTCGGCCATTTACTCTCGAAGACCCGCCTTACCCGCCGATCGATCGTCATCTTGTCGGTCACCGTGATCGCCGCCGGGATGCTGATTGCAGTATTCAACCTCGTGACCTATGGGAGCGTGATTGGACGGTATCCCGACACCTGGCTAAACGTGCATCTTCCCGTGCAAGAGATCGTTGGGTCGGCTGCCAGCGAATTTTGGAACTCGATTGTTCTGGGCAATCGCTTCGATGCCAACGCCATTCCGGGCCTAGCCAGAGCCAGCGAAGTGAGTCTTCTGGTCGTGGTCATAAGCCTGCTGTGGCTCCTTGCGCTCGGCTTACGCTCGGCAAAACTCGGCCGCGCGCTCTCGGTTCCGCTGCTGTTACTGCTTGCCAGCGCCGGCCTCTTGCTGCTTCGCAACCTCACCGCCGTGAACCCGCTGTATATCTTCGCGCCCTTCCGCTATCTCGGTCCAGGCATTCCGGCACTGGCAATCATCTCCGCAGCCGCGCTATCCAAATTACCGGGAGTGGTCGGCAGGACGGCGCAAGTCCTCATTCCTGTTGGCTGGTTAATGCTGAGTCTGCTGGCATCGACCCAGTCTGACGCAGCCGTCACTCGGCGCGCGGCTGATATCACGAGTCTGCCGGCAGAGGCCACGTTGTTACAGGTCGACCAGGGCGAGCAACCACTTTCGGTAGCGGGTTACTTTGTCGCGCCAGACGACACCTTCGAAGACGGCGCGATCGACCTGACCCTCTATCTGACCGGCAATGCAACCAGGGCCGACGGGCTGGCAATGCTCGATTTACAGGCCGGCGCAACGTCATGTCGGCTTGTTCCAGTCCGTGGCTTCCGGCCCAACACCTCGATCGCCGAAGGGGAATGGCTGGCAGCACAGATCGAGCTGCCTTATTGTGGTGACGAAACGGAAGCGCCGATTCCCATTTCACTGTCGTGGCGCAGTGTAAGCGCCGACGGCCGTACGACCGCGCCCCTGGATGGAGCGGTGATCCCGCTCACGGTGATACCGGCTGGTTTGGCGCGTCCGTCAGCCAACTGCCAATCCAACCTGGGCACGTTGGGCGACGCATTTCAGCTTATCAAAGCCTCTTTCCCGGCAACCATCGCAAACCACGAAGTCTTGCGGCCCTCGGTCAATTGGCTGGTCAGGTCAACCACGACGAATTCGTATCTTCGGGTCTACGCCCTCACCGATGCCAGCGAAAATGAAGTCGCGCGCTGCCAGGACGTCCCGCGCACCGCGTCGTATCCCACGACGGAATGGCGGGAGGGCGAAATCGTTTACGATGATAGCTGCGCAATCCAGCTCCCCGACGCGTTAGCTGCGGGCAATTACGATCTTTGGATCGGCATGGTCGATCCTACGAATAATCGCTATCTTCCTCATGATGGCAACGAAGGTGAGGATTTGTTACGCCTGGGGTCGATTGCGATCACGGCGGAATAACGCGCGAAGAAGCCGGGGTCGAGGTTGCCAATCAGCAACGCCGCGACCTAACCGCGCGCCAGATGCGTTCATTTCCTACATGCCTGCCAGGAACGCAAAAGGCCCGACGCGTCGGGCCTTTTCGTAACGAGCTGTACAACGTATAGCGCAAAGAGGGATAGGGACACACGCGGATAAGGTTACGTTCTGGTCGGGTTCGCTTTCAGCCAACCTTTTCGCGAGTCCGTCGCTATCCGCCCGAACTTAGCGGGACTGAGCCAGCACAGTCTCGTTGACCGCATCACGGATGACGTTGGCAACCGCGACAGCGTTCATCACCGTCAGGGCGTGAGAACCGCCTTCAACCTCGATGATGTCACGCGCGTTGGCGCGCTCTGCCATGAAGCGATGCACTGCCGCCGGGATATTCTTGTCCAACTCCCCGTAGATGAACCAGGAAGGCACGTCCTTCCAGGCCGCGCCGTTTGATGCACCAACGAGTCCCAGCTCGGCGATCGGGCGTTGCGTTACCGCCATCACACTGGCCTGTTCCTCCGGCGCGTCGGCGACGAACTGACGCCAGTATTTGTCCTGCTGGATATACAGGTCTTTGTTGCCGTCCGACAGCATCACCGGATTGAGCGTATCGCCCAGGGTACCGCCGGGAAAACGTCCGGAGAGGACAGCGGGGCTTTCGCCAGGCTCTGGCGCAAACGCGCCGACAAAGACCAACGCGACCACGTTACTGGCACCATCGACCGCGTTGGAAATGACCATCCCGCCGTAGGAGTGCCCCACCAGCACGATCGGCCCTTCAATCGTGTGCAGCAGGTCGAGCAGGTAGTCGGCATCGTACTGCACGCCGCGCAGCGGGTTGGCGATGGCGATCATCGGATACCCTTCCGCCTTGAGGTCGGCGATTACGCCCGACCAACTGGAGGACTCCGCGAATGCTCCGTGAACGAAAACGATGGTTGGCTTCGTATTCATGTGCTTTTCTCCGTGCTCTTCAACGCAGATCGAGAGTTTGGCGTCCCATTTGTGCCATTGAAGGCAGTACGCCGGATGCCGAGACACCTTACGGTTCAGTGTAGTGGCTCACTTGCGCCGAGTCGTGAGAGATTCCACTGATTTTTGTCCCGCAAGGCCGCAGTCGTATCGTCCGAGCACGCGCACTGCCAAAGGGATCGCGTCCGATCATTTGAGGGGAAAGGCGCCTGTCAAAATACTTGAAACATTGCCTCATTTCTATTAGAGTCACGATGTCATTCGGCTCTGTCGATCATCTATAAGTGCATGACAACCGTTCGATCCCATCCATTGGCCTTGCAGGATAGGGTAGCGCCGCTCCTCGGCAGATCATTACCACCATGCTGAACGAAAGCCTGATTCAAACGCTTGCCGGCAGCCAGATATTCGAGCGCACGTGAAGACGATCTATCAGCAGCACCAACGCCTGCCGGAATGGTCGCTGTGTATCGACCAGATTCGGGCGACACATCATCGCAAGTACGCGCTTATTGCCGCGTTGAAGACTCTATAGGATGACACCGGGATGAACCCAACTCAGATGCTGTATGAGATGTGCCACAGCGTCTTGACGAACGCGGACATCAAAGCCATCTGCAAAAGCCGGGGGTTTTCGGATCAAGAAACCCGGACTCGCTCGCTCTTTGAAAACGTCTTTCTTTCCTCTAGCGGCGTCGAGGCGGCGATGAGCACCCTGACGCCGATGGAGATCGCCGCGCTGCATCTGCTTCGCCAGGAAAACCGCACCGTCGACGTCGCCTTCTTTGAGCGCCTCTATGGCAGCGACAAGACCGGCACACGCGGCTATGGAACCTTTACGCAGCAGTTCAAGTCGATTTTTAGCAGTGTGCAAACACGCCTGGTGCGCAAAGGGCTGCTGCTCATCGCCGAAGCAAAAACAAATTCGCCCACCAAGACGAAAATGGAACTATGGCGCTACCATTTTCCGGCTGAATTTGGGCCTGCGCTCCCCTCACTATTCACCAACTCTATCCACACGAGCGAGACTGGGTCGGTGAAGGCCGATCCCTTCCGTCAGGAGCTGCTGGGCCTCCAGCGCCAGCGACGCGAGAGCCAGCCTGTCGCCGCAAAACTTGAGCGGGGAATCCTCCTCGTCGAGATGCATGAATTTAGTGTCGATGCCGTTCAGCAGTGGCAGCAATCCAGATGGGAAATGGATATTCTGCGGGCCAACCTCAAAGCCTCGGTGGGGCCGGTTTACCAGCAGTCCGATATCTTTCTCGGCTACCTGCTGTCTGAAGGCGACTATCGAAAGCCGACCCCGCTTCCGGTCGTTTCCTACGCCCTGGAGCAGCTTGATGCGGATGAATGGATCGCGTCGAACCAACTGGACACGTTACTCGACGTTTTCTATGCCAGCAAATCGCACCCGTCATCGGCACTCATCTGCGAACAGGGCTACGAAAATGGCTGCCTGGCCCGTTACGAGTCCGACAGCCGGACCTATTATCGCTTGCCGGATGCGCGGCATTTACCCGTAGAGGTTTCTCCCGAACATTACCTGAAGGCTTCAGCCGACGGCGCGATGGCGATTGACGTGGAACGCATCCCCTACCGCGATCTTGAGACGCTCAACCGCAGCGCCTCGCTCGAGGTAAACCACGGGCAACTGACCGTCATTCCGAATCTGCTTAAGCTGATCGAAGCGCCCGAAGCTGTCCACGAGCAGCCGTTGCTGCGTTACCTGGAAGCAAAAAGTCCGGCTTTTAAGGCCGTGTTCAAGAAGTTTAATGCGCAATGGGGAAGAGTCATCGTGCATGATAATCTTCTGGTGGCGCGCGTGACCGACCTCAGCCTACGGGTTCGACTTGAAAAGACCTTCGGCGGCGAGGAAACGCAAGCAGCGCAGCGGGTCGTGTTTCTGCCAGACGACTACATCGCCTTTCCCCGCGCCATGCTGGGCGAGGTGGAGAAGTTCGTCAAAAAAGCCGGCCATGTCATCAAAACCGTCCAAACCGAGTGAAGCCGTGAGTATATTGTCGCCCACGCCCATCGACGTTCAATCGTTCGACGTCGTCTCCAATCGCCACGACCTGCGTCGTGATCTCCATCGTTACGTTCAGTACGTCGATGGCCGGAATATCAAGCGCTCCTACCGCACCAACGAATTGCCGGCCGCAGATATCAAGCGGCTGGGGCAGTTGTTGAACATCGACCCGGCGGAAGAAGCCGCCGCCGCGTTTCGGTACGGCGCGGAAGCGTCGACCTGGATCGACTACGTCGACGGGCTGGCCCTGATGATGGGTTTCGTCAGCTACGATACCAAAGGTTCTTACCGGGGCTATAGCAGCAGTGAGCCATCGTTTCCCGATAATTTCGTCGTCTTCAACCGGGAAGCCTATCGCAAGTTCCTGGCGCTGCCGCTGGCCGAACAGGAACGGAAGTTGTTCGATACCCTGGTGCGCGGCTACTCGTCCAGCTACAACGAGTTTTATCAGTACAGCATCCTGGGTAGGCTGGACCGGTTTCCGATGTGGGGAAGCGCCGTTGGCGTTATGCCGACCTTGAACTTCGCCGGGATTCGCCGCTTTCTGTTCGACCTGCTGCAAAGCTGCGAAGCCGGTGTCTGGTACAGCACCGCCTCGTTGATCGCATTCCTCAAAGCCCAGCATCCGTACTTCCTGATCCCTGCGGATCCCAAGATTCCCAGGAGCGGGCGCTTTGAGGGCCGCTACGGCAATTTTTTCGAAGACCAATACGCGAAAGAACCGATACCAAACCACGTGAAGGATGGTTTCGAACGGGTCGAAGGGCGCTACGTCGAGCGTTTCCTTGAGGGGATTCCGCTGACGCTGGGCTACGTCGAAGTCGCCTACCAGGAAACGCCGCGCGCCTTCCCAATGAAGGGGCGGCTGGCGGCCTTTCGCCTTCACGAGCGCTTTCTCCAGGCCATGCGGGGCGATATCCCGCAGCCGAGAGTGGTCGTGCAGCCCAACTTCGAGATTTTCGTCGAATCGGCTTTTTATCCGGCCTACGTCGTCGAGCGGCTGTCTCATCTGGCCGAGGTGGTCAAAGAAGATACAGCTACGCTCGTGCTCAAGCTGCAAAAACAAAAGGTCGCCGCCCAGGCGGCGGCCAACGACGCTTTTGACGTCATCGACCTTCTGAAGACCCTGACCGGCAGCCACGTTCCACAAAACGTCGCTATCGAGCTTCAGGAGTGGGTCGGCCAGGCGGACGTGTTTACCCTGTACGCGGGGGTGGGCTTGCTGGAGTCTGCCGATCCGATCTCCGGTATTAAGCCCTACATCATCGAGCAGATTAGCGAGCGGTTGAGCTTGATTCGGCAGCCGCAAAAAGCCCGCGCTCAACTTCAGTCGTCGGGGAAGGTCGTCATGTACGTGCGCCACGCCGACGACGGCCTTAAACCGCTGCCCCTAAAAGCGCATACGCTCTTTCCGAAATCCGTTCCCGCCAAGACTCCAAAAGCAAAACCGCCCAAACAGCCGGTCGCCGTCAAACGTGAAATACTGGTTGCCCTCTATTTCCCATCCGATGACCTGTTCGAAAAATTCCGTAAAGGCTTGCTCGATGCCCACTGCGCCGTCGAAGCGAACAAAGAAAAGCGGATGCTCACGGTCGCGGGGCGGGATGAAGCGCACATCAAGCAGGTCATCAAAGACTTGAGCGACGAATACGCGATCCGGTTAGAGGATAGCCCATGAGCGCACGTGGGCCATTGATCGTCCAAAGCGATCACAGTCTGATGCTGGAGGTCGATCATCCGGATTACGCCGAGTGCCGCGATTTTCTGGTCGCCTTCGCCGAGCTGGTGAAATCTCCCGAATTCATCCATACCTACAAGATCAGCCCATTGACACTGTGGAATGCGGCGGCGCTGAATATTTCGCTGGAGTCGATTGCGGACGGCCTCCGGCGCTTTGCCCGCTATGAGGTCCCCACGAATGTTCTGTTCGACCTGCGCGAGTGGTACAGCGCCTATGGCAAGCTGATCCTGTTGCAGGATGCGCCGGGAACCCTGCGGCTTGAAGTCAACGACGAAACGATTCTTGAGCGTCTGCGCCACGCCCCGGAGCTACAGCCCTTCTGGCTTGAGAGACGCGACCACAGCCTGATCGTGTCGGCGGACGAGCGAGGCAACGTGAAACAGGCGCTGGTCCAGATCGGTTACCCGGTCAAAGACCTGTGCGGTTACGTGCAGGGCGCGCCGCTTTCAATCGCGCTGCGCGAGCGCACCGTCGAGGGTCGCGCGTTTTGTCTGCGCGATTATCAAACCGATGCGGTCGAGGCTTTTTATCACTCAGGCCGTGAAACCGGCGGCAACGGTGTTATCGTGCTGCCGTGCGGGTCCGGCAAGACCATCATCGGGCTGGGGGCCATGGCGCAGGTTTCCAGCCAGACCCTCATCATTACGACCAACAACGTGTCCGCTCATCAATGGCGGGACGAATTACTCGACAAAACGTCCATGTCTCCCGACGACATCGGCGAATACACCGGCCTTGAAAAGAACATCAAGCCGATCACGATTACCACGTATCAGATGCTGACGCATCGGACCTCAAAAACCGAGCCATTGGCGAATCTGCGGCTTTTCACCCAGTACAATTGGGGCCTCATCGTCTATGACGAAGTCCACCTGTTACCAGCGCCGGTTTTCCGCGCAACCAGCGCCATCCAGGCACGCCGCCGCCTCGGTTTAACCGCCACCCTGGTTCGCGAAGACGGCCGGCAGGATGACGTGTTCGCGCTGATCGGGCCAAAACGTTATGACGTTCCCTGGAAAACACTCGAAAACCGGGGCTACATCGCCGAAGCCATCTGCACCGAATATCGGCTCAAGCTGCCGCCCGAAGAAGAGCTGTTGTATGCGCATGCCGAAAAGAAGGATCGGTTCCGCATCGCGGCGGAAAACTCCCGAAAGTTGGCGCTGGCCGAGGAATTGATCAGCAATCACGAGGACGACCACATTCTGGTGATCGGGCTGTTTCTCACTCAGGTGGAGCATCTGGCCGAGGGCCTGGGCGCGCCGCTCATCACCGGCAAAACCCGCCAGTCGGAGCGTGAAAAGCTCTACGATGAGTTCAGAAAAGGGCAGCACCCCGTTCTGGTCGTATCCAAAGTGGCGAACTTTGCCGTGGATCTGCCTGATGCGAATGTCCTGATCCAGGTGTCCGGCACGTTCGGGTCGCGCCAGGAAGAGGCGCAACGCCTGGGGCGCATCTTGCGTCCCAAGCGCCGCCCGTCGTTCTTCTATACCCTGGTTTCGAAAGGAACCGATGAGCAGGTCTTCAGCACCAAGCGCCAGTTATTCCTCGTGGAGCAAGGCTATCAATACCACATCCGATACTATGAAGATTGAGTGCGTGTACGATCGCGAGGTCGTATTGATGTGAGGTTGGCCCCTCGATCGTCCCGCTTGAAATCGGCCAGCCTATCCGGGTCAAGGCGTTATCACGTTCTCCACAGGAAGATGATCGACATCATCTGTCCGGAACAAGACTGCTTAAACACGAGGGTGACGATGAGCGCATCGAATAAGAGCATTCCAAGCGAGGTGAAAGATCAGGTTAAGACAACCGTTGACCAGTTCAACCGGGACGTGATCCAAAGACCGCGCCGCTTTTATAGCGTACTTTTCCGAAGTCCGGATCGCTTTTTTAGCGTGCGTTTCCGGGGGGTGCACGCCTACCTGGATCGCCAGGCGGGAAACAGCGTCTCCAGAGTGGGCCGTTTAACCTATACCGGCGACATCAAGGATTGGGATTTTGCCATCTACAAGTACAGCACCGAACGGTATGATCCCGATGAGTGGATGTTTCCGGGTTCGGAACACCTCAACGGCACTATCGAAGGCGCGTTACGAGCCTGCATGGAGGCTTATCCATAACGAGGGGATGCTAATAAAGACGATGCTTTCGGCCAAGTCGCGTCGCTCTGTGCCAGATAACAAACAGGTCCACTTTTATGGAAGTGGACCCGTTTGTTACAAGAGTGGGCGCAAAGGGACTTGAACCCCTGACCTCACGGATGTGAACCGTGCGCTCTAACCAACTGAGCTATGCGCCCGTTTAACAATCTCAAATTCTGGGTTAGAGTATAGCACGCAACCCTGGCCCCTTCAAGACCAGAGTCGCAAGATTCTCAGGAGTCAGGTTCCTTATGCGCATGCGCTTTCGGGACGAAACAGGCAGCTACTGGCCCGCCCTTCGTCTGCTCGCTCGGCTGTGGCCGTTCGCCTTCATTAGTCTGTCGCTCGGCTGCACGCTGTCGATTTCCGCGCCGGCCGCCCCCAGCCCAACGCCGCCCACCGCGCCGGTCGACCCGACCGGGTGGACGCTGCTCGCGCCCGGCCTGGAGCGGCGCACTTACGCGCCAAAACCGAATAACGCGCTCGTTCAGCTCACCGTCGTCCGTTTTGATCCGGCCTATTTTGCGTTCCGGGCGCACTACCGCCCCGGCGCTGGACTTGGGCTGACTGGCTGGCGCGACACCCTGGCCGGCGCAAGCGCCTTCATCAACGGCAACTTCTTCGACCCGCAGGGGTTCGCACTTGGGTTGGTCGTCAGCGACGGCGTCGCCTCCGGCCAAACGCTGAGCGACCGTGGCGGCATGTTCCAGGTAGCCGACGGCCAGCCGCGCGTCCGTTCACTGATCGCCGAACCCTATGTCGGCGAGGCGCTGGAGCAGGCGGTTCAGGCGTTTCCGATGCTCGTGGTGAACGGGCAGGCCAGCTACAATAATCAGGCAGATACGGACGTCGCGCGGCGCAGCGTCGTCGCGCAGGACTCGTCGGGCCGGATTCTACTGATGGCGACCTCGCTGCTCGGCCTGACGTTGAGCGACCTGAGCGCCTTCCTGGCGGCGTCCGACATGGCGATTGCCACCGCCCTCAATCTGGACGGCGGCGGTTCGACGCTGTTGTACGTCGGCGCTGGCGCAGCTCCCATTGCCATGTCGTCCTTCGACGCCGTGCCGGTCGTCCTGGCCGTCTATCCACGCTAATTAAAGTTACGTTCCTAGCGGCTGCCGCCGAAACGAGAAACATGATGAGCAACCCAAAGACCTATCACCGCCCCACCACGCTCGAAGACGCCCTCGCGCTCTCCCGTGACGCCAAAACGATTGCGCTGGCCGGCGGCGCGCTGCTGTTCGGGCGGCAGGAGCTGCCGTTCGAGACGGTGGTCGACCTGCAAGACGTGGCGGCGCTGCGGCAGATTACGGCCGAAGACAACGGCGTCGCCATCGGCGCGGCCGTCATGCTGCAAGAGATGGTCGATTCCGAGCTGCTGCCGTCCTTCCTGAAGCGCTCGCTCACGCGGGCACTGCCGCTCAACCTGCGCAACGGCGCGTCGGTCGGCGAAAGCCTGATGCTGGAACAACCGCCGCGCGAATGGTTGGCCGCGCTGGTGGCGCTGGACGTCGGCGTCACCCGGCTGCTGCCCAACGGCGACAGCGCGACCGACGGCATTGGCAGCCTGATCGACGGCAGCGCCGGGCATACGCTGCGCGAAGGTCTCATCACGTCGTTGTTCGTACCGGCGCTACACCCGCGCGAAGCCGTCGGCGCGGCCTACGTCGCCCGCACCCCGGCCGACGAGCCGCTGGTGAATGCCGCCGTCTTCGTCCAGCTCGACGCGGCCGGTCTGGTCGACAGCGCTTTCGCCGCCATCTGCGGCGCGTCGGTCGAGCCGGTCGTCAGCCTGTATCTCGATACGCTGGCCGGTTACCCGCTCGACGAAGCCAACATCGCCAACGCCGTCAAAGTCATCGCCCCGCGCGTCGATCCGGTCGGCGACTTCCTCGGCAGCGCCGAGTACCGCCGCGAAATGGCGCGGGTCACCGTCCAGCGCGCGCTGCTCGACTGTCTGACCAGCCTGCAACCATGACGATTCGCCAGAACGTGGCGGCCCTCATCGTGCGTGATGACCACGTGCTGCTGGCAGCCTATGACGACGACTCCGGCCAACATTACAACTATCCGGGCGGCGGCATTGAAGACGGCGAATCGTGCCATGAGGCGCTGCGGCGCGAAGTCTACGAAGAGACCGGCGCGACCGTGACCGCGATTGGCCGACTGCTGCTCGCCTGGGAGTACGCGCCGCAGCAACACGCCCACAAGTACGGCGACGTACACAAGCTGTGCCTGATGTTCGAATGCGCGATCGCCGACTTCGACGCGCCGCTCGCGCCGGCGCACCCCGACGCGAACCAGATCGGCGCGCACTGGCTGCCGCTGGATCGACTCGCCGCCAGTCCGGTGTTACCGGACGTCGCCGCGCCGCTTCTGGCCGCCCTGCGCACCGACGCCAGCGGTGCGCCGTTCATAACGGATTTTTAGACGATGACCGACACGATTGAACTCTTCGACGCGCCAGACATCCCCGGCCTGCGCTTCCGCCGTTTTCGCGGCGCGTTCGACCTGTCGGCGCTGGCCGAGATTCATGCCGCCCACACCCGCTACGACGACCTCGACCCGCTGTTGACCAACCAGCGCCCGCCGACCGTCGCCGAGATGGCCGAGATTTACCGTCAGCGTAGCGACTTCAACCCCGACTTTCAGATGTTGATGGCCGAAGTCGACGAACAAGTGGTCGGTTATGCCTGGATTCGGTCGTGGGCGCAGGCTGATGGTACGTGGGTGCTCTATCACAACTGCCAGCTTCTGCCCGACTGGCGCGGGGTCGGCATCGGCACGGCGCTCGTCGGCTGGGCCGAAGACGTGCTGGGGTTCGCCGCCTCGCACCGTCCCGAAGGCACGCCGGCCCATTTCCGCACCGATCTCTATAGCACCGAACCACAGGCGATTGCACGGCTCGAAGCGGCCGGCTACAGCCTCGCCCAGACCACCCTCGAATTGGCGCTCTACACCCTGCGCGGCATCCAGTCGCCGCTGCTGCCGGACGGCTTCACGCTGGAGACGCCGACGGCGCGTAACGCGCGCGCTGTCTTTTTCGCAATGGATGCGGCCTTCGAGGAAGAGTGGGGCTACACGGCCAAGACCGACGACGACTTCGATACGCTGATGGACTCCCCGGCCACCGATCTGCGGCTGTGGCGCACCCTGTGTTATGGCGACGAGATTGTCGGCGTCATCACCAGCGAAGCCTCGCCGCCGGTCGGCCTCATTCAGGAACTGAGCGTCGGCAAGACCTGGCGGCGGCGCGGCTTCGGCCGTACGCTGCTGCTGGCCGGGCTGCTCGCGCTGCGCGAACAGGGTCTGACCCAGGCGCGCATCTACACCGACGCTGACGATCCGTTCGGCGCGCGCCGCCTCTACGAGAGCGTCGGCTTCCAGCGCGTGAAGGATGTCCTGCGCTACACCAGGCCGCTCTAAAACTGCGGTACAGTAGTGATAGTGACCGTGTGAGAGGTAGTCGCTATGGCCCTGCGAGAAAAACTCTACAGCGTTGACGAATTCCTTGAGATTGCGCGAGCCGAGGAAAACCAGGCAAAACGTCTCGAACTCGACGAGGGGATGATTGTTGAAATGCCGCCGTCCAGCCAAAAGAACACGGTTATCGCCATGCGAATTGGTCGGCTGCTTGGCAATTTTGTCGATCAGCGAGACTTAGGTTATGTGACTGGCCCTGACGGCGGCTTTCAGCTATCGAGAAATACGGTGCGTCAACCCGACGTCGCCTTTATCTCGAAGACGCGGCATCCTGACCTCGACGGCGTTGTATTCCCGCTTGCGCCTGACTTGGTTGTCGAGGTCATGTCACCGACCGAGGACATCTGGCCCAAAGTCAACCAATATTTCGCTGCTGGAACCCGCCTCGTCTGGACTGTCGACGTCAAGGACGAAACCCTTTCCGTCTGGCAGCTCGCAGCGCAGGGCGGCCTGCACGTCCAAACCTACTCGGCAGACGACATCATCGACGGCGGCGACGTGCTGCCGGGGTTTATGCTGGCATTGCGGGACGTATTCCCGGCAGTACACATAGAGTGAACATTCTTTGCCTCGTTTCCGGATAAAATGAATTTTCCAGTGCAGAGGCGAAAACCATGAAAACACTGACTGCATATATTCAGGTCGACCCTGACTCCGGCCTGTACTTCGGCGTCGTTCCCGGTATTCCCGGCGCATACACGCAAGCAGAGACACTCGACGAGCTACAGCACAGTCTCACGGAAGTGCTGGTATTATGTCTTGAACAAGCGCCGGACATTTTGGCAGACTTGCCGAAGTTTGTCGGCACACTAAAAATCGACATCCCGGTTTGAGCGTCCGCATGAACTCAGATAAGGCTAACTTGCCTCATTCCTGTCCCACCGCCTGCATTTCGTCTAAAATGGACGTAAGAACATACGAGGTATCTGATGGCGACGATACACCCGATTAATACAATCGTCTCCGACCCGGCTATTCGCAACGGCAGGGCTGTGATACAAGGAACGCAGATTGCGGTCATTGATCTGATTGCCAGCTATCTCTACCGCGAACTCTCGCCGGACGAACTTGCCGTCAACTATGCGCTGGATATGGGGCAAGTCTATTCGGCGCTCGCCTACTACCACCAGCACAAAGCAGAGATTGACGCGCTGATTCGCGACGAAACTGCAATGGCCGACTCGCTGCTGGAAGACCTCGACCACCAAGGGAAGTTGATTCGATTTGAGTGAGCAAGACTATTTATGTCAAAACACCAAGGAATTTGCCGACTTTGCGGAGAACTGCGTAACCTAACTTTTGAACACATCCCCCCAAAGGCTGCTTTCAATGACCGGCAGCAGCTCTTTGAGGTAACGAATGAAATGTTACGAGGGCGGGCATACAAAAAGTTCCCCCGAGGTATTGGTCAATATAGCTTATGTCAGCAGTGCAATAACCTTACAGGCGCATGGTATGGCAGGGAATTTGTAAGGTGGGTTGAACAGGGGATGGAGTGGTATACAAAACTCGGAAATAGGGGGCTTTTTTACTTACCTTACTATATAAAACCCCTTCCTGTGTTAAAGCAGATTCTAGTTATGGCAGTAGCTATGATGAACGAGGCTACGCTACAGGATCATCAAGAACTTCGTCAGTTTCTTCTAAATCGAGAACAGAAATACTTACCTGACAAATATGAGGTTTATACGTACTTTAACAAAGATGGTAAACCAAGATTTGCTTCAGATATGGTTGTCGCAAAGTGGGACTCGACAATAAGAATTACCTATGTTCAAGCGGAAGTAGCTTTACCACCCTTCGGATATTGTGTCTGTACAAAAACCGAAGGTCAGCAATCTCTGGCCCAGTATGAACAATTATGTGATATCACGTGGTTTGGTCGCTATGAATATAACGAATGGAAACCTATTCAATTGCGATTACCTGATCGAGAAACCCATGAACCTTTTCCATTGGACTTTAGAAACAAGTCCGAAATACAAGAACATTTACAAAAGTCTCGTTCGGATAAATCTGAGTAAACGTAATTTTGTCCGTCAAAACCTACTAAATTAAGGTTCCCATGCACATCACCCTCACCCTCAACGGCGAACAGCGCACTCTCGAAGCCCAGCCGCACGAACGGCTGCTGCGCGTGCTGCGGCGCGCCGGCCTGTACAGCGTCAAATTCGGCGACGAGCACGGCCTGACCGGCTCCGACACCATTCTGCTCGACGGCCAGCCGGTCAACGCGCAGACCATGCTCGCCGCACAGGCCGATGGGCATGACGTGGTTACGCTCGAAGGCGTCGGCACGTCGCGCGACCTGCACCCGCTGCAACAGGCGTTCATCGACACCGGCGCGATCCAGTCCGGCTACACCACCCCGGCGCAAATTCTGGCGGCCTACGCCCTGCTCAAGCGCAATCCCAACCCAACCGACGCCGAGATCCGCGCCGCCATCGACGGCATCCTCGACCGTGAAACCGGCTACGTCAAGGTCGTCCACGCCATCGAGCGGGCGGCGGCCGTCATGCGCGGCGAAGACCTGCCGCCCTACGAGCCGTTGGAGCGCGCCATCCCTGCCCCGCCCGACCTCTTCGGCAGCGTCTGGGACACCGGCGACAGCGACACCGGCGGCGGCGACATCCAGACGCGGACGCGCACCACGCCGGTCGTGGTCGTCTCCCCGCCCGAAGTCAAAGCCAACAAGGTCGTCGGCAAGTCGGAGCCGAAAGTCGACGCCGTCAAGCTGGCGGCCGGTAAGCCGGTCTACACCGACGATATCGAGATGCCGGGCATGCTGCACGCCGCGCTGCTCACCAGTCCGCACGCCCACGCCCGCATCCGCGACATCGACACCCACGCGGCCGAGGCGCTGCCCGGCGTCCACGCGGTGCTGACCTACAAAAACGTCCCGCGCGTTTATTACGCATCCGGCGGCCAGAGTTACCCCAACCCCAAGCCCTACGATCAGGTCAGCCTCGACAACAAGGTCCGCCACGTCGGCGACCGCGTCGCGGTGGTAGCTGCCGAATCGCCGGAGATCGCCCGCGCGGCGCTGAAGCTGATCGAGGTCGATTACGAAGTGCTGCCGGCCGTCTTTGACCCGATCGAGACGATGCAGCCCGGCGCGCCCGTCATCCACGACGACCCGAACGTCGACGGCATTCACGACCGCGCCCGCAACATCGTCCACCACGTCGACGCCTGGGCCGGCGACGCCGAGGCGCAGTGGGCCAAAGCCGACCAGATTTTCGAGGGCGAGTACCACGTCCATCAGGTGCAGCAGGCCAGCATCGAGCCGCACATCGTCGTGACGTGGTGGGACGAAGACGACCGCATGACCATCCGCACCAGCACGCAGGTGCCGTTCCACGTCCGCCGCATGGTCGCGCCGCTGCTCGGCCTGCCGGTCAAGAAGATTCGCGTCATCAAGCCGCGCATCGGCGGCGGTTTCGGCGGCAAGCAGGAAATGCTGATCGAGGACCTGTGCGCCCATCTGACGATGGCGACCGGCCGCCCGGTGCGCTTCGAGTACAGCCGCGAACAGGAGTTCACCAGCGCCCGCAGCCGTCACCCGCAGGTGCTGCGCTTCAAAACCGGCGTCACCAACGACGGCCAGATCGTCGCCGCCGAACTCTACATCATCGGCAACACCGGCGCGTATGGCACCCACGGCCTGACCGTCCAGATGGTCTCCGGCTTCCGGGGTCTCAGCACCTATAACGCGCCCTACAGCCGCTTCATCTGCGACATCGTCTATACCAACATCCCGACGCCAGGAGCCTACCGGGGCTACGGCGCGCCGCAGTCGCTGTTCGCGCTCGAAGTCCACACCGAAGAGATCGCGACAGCGCTCGGTATGGACGTCATCGAGTTCAAGCGCAAGAACTGGATCAAGCAGGGCGACGCCATGATTATGGCGGTCGCACTTGGCGAGGGCCGCGAGGGCAAGCCGCAGACCGTCACCACCAGCGCGCTGGCCGAATGCGTCGACATCGGCGCGCGGGCGATGGGCTGGTATGACAAGCGCGGCGTCGAGCGCACCGTTCCCGGCAAGCCGCACCTGCGCAAGGGCATCGGCATGGCGGTGGCGATGCACGGCACCGGCATCGCCGGGCTGGACATGGGCGCGGCCAGCATCAAGATGAACGACGACGGCTCGTTCAACCTGCTGTTCGGCGCGACCGACCTCGGCACCGGCGCGGATACCGTGCTGGCGCAGATCGCCGCCGAAACGCTCGGCGTCCCGGTCGAAGACGTCATCGTCTACGCCGCCGACACCGACATGACGCCCTTCGACACCGGCGCGTACGCCTCCAGCACGACCTACATCAGCGGCGGCGCGGTGCTGAAGGCGTCCGAGCTGGTGCGCCAGCAGATCATCTCCCACGCCGCCAAGCACATGCTCAACTGCCGCCCCGACAACCTGGAATTGGAAGACCGCCGCGTCGTCCACCGCGACGGCCGCAGCGTCACGCTCGAACAGGTCGCGCTGCACAGCCTGCACCAGGCCGACCAACACCAGATCATGGCGACGGCCAGCCACATGAGCGAGCAAAGCCCACCGCCGTTCGCCGCCCAGTACGCCGAAGTCACCGTCGACACCGAGACCGGCCAGGTGACGGTCGACCGGCTGCTGATGGCGGTCGACTGCGGCATCGCCATCAACCCGATCACGGCCTCCGGTCAGGTCGAAGGCGGCATGGTCCAGGCGTTGGGTTACGCCCACTGCGAAGAGATGGTCTACGACGAGTTGGGTACGCCGCTGGCGACCGACTTCGGCAGCTACCACATCTACCGCGCCGACGAAGTGCCGCAGCTCGAAGTGATTTTCGTCGAAACCTACGAGCCGAGCGGCCCCTACGGCGCGAAGGCCGTCGCCGAAATTCCGAAAGATGGCGTCGCGCCGGCGCTCTCGTCGGCCATCTTCGACGCAACCGGCGTCCGCATCCGTGAGATTCCGTTCACGCCGGAGCGCGTGTGGAAAGCGATCTACCAGTAGAGAGGGAACGAATTTTGACCTCCGGTGCTTTCGCGGAACGCTATCCCAACATCGACGCATTCGTCACCGGCTATGGCTGGATCGAAGTCGGCCACCATCGAACATACGCAGTCCTTCATCCGAGCGCTTAACGAAGGCGGCTGGGTGTGGGAGGGCAAACACACGTACGACTCGCTAGACGTCGCCTGGGCTGATCTGGAGCAGGGATTGGCCGACTGGATGAAAGAAGTAACCGGCAACTACGGTGAATGAAGCCGCTTGTTTCAAAGGCGACCACCGTTCGCGTCAAAATGCGATAAACTGCCAGCTTACTCTCCGATTCCTGAACAGCTTGAGTGAACAGGAGAACACCTGTGGTCAAGAAAAAGTCGTCTAAAATCATATCCCTACCGCAAGAACTGCTTGCGTTTCCACCGGGCGACAAGCGCTCGCCCGACAAAATCATGGCGGACCTGAACAGGCTGTTGGCGCAGCAGAACTTCGAGTCGGAAGCCGACCTGAACAAATTCATGCAAGAACTGATGGCCTCCAGCGGCGGTTACGTTCCCGAAGCCGTGCCTCAATCCGCTCTGGAAGAAGCGCAGGACATCATGTTTCAGGCATTCGAGACGCGTAACCGTCGCCAGCGAATCAATCTGGCGCGCAAGGCGCTCACCGTCTCCCCCGACTGCGCCGACGCTTATGTGCTGCTAGCCGAAGAAACCGCCAGAACGCCGGCGGAAGCGCGTCCGCTGTACGAGGAAGGCGTCAAAGCCGGCGAGCGAGCGCTTGGGGCTGACTTTGAAGAATTCAAAGGGGATTTCTGGGGCTTCCATGAAACCCGGCCCTACATGCGCGCCCGGCTCGGTCTGGCGATCGTTCTGGTGGCGCTTGGCGAACGCGAGGCGGCGGCAGAGCATATGCGCGCCATGCTAGAGCTGAATCCGGGCGACAATCAGGGAGTACGCTATTCGTATCTCGGCCTGCTGCTCGACCTGGATGACCGGCCCGCCATTGAAAAGCTGCTCAAAAAGTACAAGGGTGACTGGAGCGCCACATGGAAGTACAGCGCCGCTCTGTTTGAGTTCCGCAAAAGTGGACGCGGCAAAAAAGCCGATAAACTCCTGTCGGACGCGATCAGCCACAACCCACACGTGCCGCTGTTCCTGCTGAACAAGAAGCGGATTCCCCGGCAACTGCCGCCTTACTATTCGCCGGGCGACGAAAGCGAGGCTGTCCAGTACCTGATCGACGGCGCGCGAAACTGGACGAACACAGATGGCGCGCTCGACTGGCTGCGCGAGACGATGACAGCGTTCGGCTAACCCGGTTGGCGCCGTGGAACGTAAGCGAATTCGCCGCCCGCTACGAGTTGGCTTTCGACGGCGTCTGGGCCAGCGACCACTTTGGCGTTGTGGCGGATTTCGGGCCGCGTCATCACAGATAATTTTTTACCTGCCACTCCGCAGTTAGAGGAGCCGTCCGTGATACAATTCCTTTTGTAGACATGATGCGAGTTTTCCCAATGACCACGATCGACGAAGCACTGGCTTTAGCACTGAGACTGTCCCCGAAAGAACGGGTTCAGCTCATCGAACGCGTCGCGTCATCCCTTGAGGACGCGCTTGATACAACGTCAGAAAATCAAGAGCATTGGGGCAGAAAGCTCAGTGCGCTGCTTGATGAGATGGACACAACCGACTGGGACGCCCTCGACATTGACGATCCGGTCGCCTGGGTGAAGGCACAGCGAGAGCAAGACTTAGCGCGCCTTGATGACTATTGGAATACTTCTCGCGGATAGCGCCTACACTATCGCGATCGGATGCACCCACGAGCCGGTCGCGCCCTCGATGCGCAGCGGCGTGACGATCAGCACGCACTCGGTGATCTGCCGCTCGGCCAGCGCTTCCAGATACAGGTTTTCGAGGTGCGTTACCCCGTTCTGCACCAGCAGCAGCCGGTGGACGGCATGGTCGTAGGGCGGGTAAAACGCCTCGACCGTCATGTTGTCCGCGCCGGCCAACGTCATCCCCAGGTCGAGCAAATGCCGCGCGGCGTCTAATCCCAGTCCGGCGATGTCGTTCTTATAGGCGGCGCTGTTGCCGCTGGCGAGGTGCCGGTAGAAGCCGGTGCGCACCAGCACCGCCGTCCCTGGCCGCACCTCGCTCCCCTGCCGCGCCAGCGCGCCGTCCACGTCTTCGGGCGTGATGGCGTAGGCCGGCGGCAGCACATCCACCCCTTTATACCCGGCGATATCCAGCAGCACCGCCTGCGTGACGATCGGCGGCATGTCGGCGATACTCAGGTGCGTCTGCCCGCTCCGCCCCACCGAGCGGTCGGCGTAGACCGGCTGACCGTCGCCGCTGTACAGGTGAACGCGGCCTTCGCTGGCCGGCGCGCCGGTTTCGTCGCGCCATTCGCCAATGTGGCACAGCGCGTCGATGTGCGTGCCGACGTGCGCCGACATCGAAATGACCTCGGCGGCGTAGCTAGCCGGCGCGAGTCCCGGCTCGTCGCCGTGGCGAATAGCCGGCACGAGCGTAAACGGCGCGAGCGGCCCCGGCGCGGGAATGCCCGGCGCGTACACCACCGACAGGCTCAAGACCTCGCCAGTTCGAATCAATGCCAGCAGGTCGGGCGTCAGCCGTGGGACCGGCAGCTTGCCGTAAGGTTGCAGGTCGCCAGGGCGATGGGAGTCGGAGTTCATACGGTTATCCTCTCAGCGGCCACTTCAGGCCAGGAGCCACGATCCAACGAAAGACGGAGGCGAGAAATCGGCCATCAGCCAGACGCAACCCGCGTGCTGCCCTGCGATAATCGTACTACATTGACGCGAAGGAGTAACGAGATGGTCCAGCGTGACGACATCCTGAGCAGCCCGGCAACCGGCGAAACGTTCCGCTTCCTCAAGACCGCCGCCGATACCAACGGCCGCTTGCTCGAATTTGAGATGCACATCCAGCCAGGCGGAGCCAAAGCCCTACCGCAGCATATTCACCCCAACCAGGAAGAGCGCATCGAGGTGCTTAAAGGGGCGCTCACGTTTTTCGTCGGCCGCGAAACACGGGTCTTGAAAGCCGGTGACGCGGTCGTCGTGCCATCCGGCACGCCGCATCATTTCGAAAACAACAGTGATGACGCCTGCCTGCTGCTTTATGAGATCGAGCCAGCCGGCCAATGGGAGACGCTGTTTGAAACCCTCTGCGCCACCTCGCGTAACCCGCGCATCGTCCAGAATGGGCAGCTTAACCCGCTCGCGCTTGCGGTTACGCTCGACAAATACCAGGACCACCTCTATATGGCCGGCATACCGGTCTTCCTGCAGAAGCTGATGTTTCGCGCACTCGCCGTCATCGAGCGGCTGCAAGGCTTTCAGGCCGAATATTCCTACGTGGACAGCGTGCCGGAAGCCGAGCGCGAGGTGAGCATTCTGCTGGTCTAGAGCCAGTACGGTTCGACTAAGGACGATCTCGATGAGCGACCGGTGCCCAAAACCCGTTTTCGCCCCTCTCTTCAATTGCGTGGTTGGGTTTCCATGCAACTGCGTCCATCAACAGCGATGAAAATCGAGTGGCCGTCGCGTAGGGGCAGTGCGAAGCCTCCCTTTGGGACGGCGTGCCGTGCCCGTCGTTCTCCACAGGATTCACCCCTCAACCCCAAT